>TARA_R100001463_G_scaffold28926_1_pt1 | contig 12559 bp, 26 predicted proteins | sample TARA_R100001463 | Tara Oceans TARA_R100001463 (sample SAMEA2622242) | marine metagenome | biome: marine biome (ENVO:00000447); feature: deep chlorophyll maximum layer (ENVO:xxxxxxxx); material: "saline water (ENVO:00002010), including plankton (ENVO:xxxxxxxx)" | depth 40 m
AACAAACTGCTTCTTTCCACCAGAGGCTTTCTTTTTTCTTGCCGTTTTAGCTCGTTGTCTTTTACTTAATGCTTTAGCTTTAGCTAATGGAAGACACCTGTCAGGATTTTTTTTATTTTTACTAGTACCACAAGCTCCTTTGATTGACCCATCCGTACCAATCCTAACCCACTTCTGATCTCTCCATTTTTTTAGCTCACCCATTAGTACCCTGACTCAGTCATTTTTTTATTAGGGTTATTTTTTATACTTCCTCCCATAGTTTTTGAAAACGTATGTGCTTGAGCTTTTCCTACTGCATTGTAGGGAAAACTTTTTTTCATTGACTTTCCAGTATCTGGACAACTATATTTTACTGTTGGCATAATTATTTCTTTTTACTTGCAGTTACTTTGCTTTCTCCTTTTGTAACAGTTACATCAGTATCAGTTACATCAACCTGCATTGGGTCATCTTCTTTATCAGACAACTCTTTAATCAAACTTTTAATTATTTCTAATTCAGGCTTCTCTTCTTTTTCTTTTGCTCCAACTATATGTTGCAGTATACCTATAAGAGCCATAGCTGCAGTAGACACAAGTCCTATAACTGCCGTTAATGCACCCCCCTCTAAAAATTGAGAACTAATAACACCTATTACTACTAATATTGTTATATAGTTTATAGCATTTTTACCTAAGTGTTTAGATGCTATTTCTTTAGCCGTACTATTAGCATGTATCTTATCTATCTCAATCTGAGCTAGAATCTCTTCTGTAATTTTTTCTTTTGTACTCATCTATTTCTTTTTACTACCCTTAGCGTAATTAGGGTCTTTACAATATTTACTTGCAGCCATATTCGCATAGGCTGATGGATATTTATCGAAGGTTCTCTTTGCCCAAGCAATTCCTGCAGGACATATTTTGTTTCCTTTTGTTCTTCCCTTCTTTGCCATTACTTTTTCTTTTTTGTTGTTGCTAATCCTTGAAGTCCCTGAAGACCTTGAAGACCTGCTATTTTAGTATACTTGTCTGACACTCTTTTTCTGCTCGCATCTCTCCTCTTCTTTTTAGCTGCTGCTCTTTTTTCCTTTCTGTTTGCGATTGCTTCAGAAGTGAGCTTTTTATTTTGTGATCTTAATTCAGTAATTGCCTCAGCAGTCTTTTTCCTGAAATTAGAGGTTTTTTCTTCGTCAGTCATAATTAGTATCTTTACAACAAAGTTACTAAATTAAATTTTATGCAATCAGACTACTTAAAATATTGGAGGGTAGTGCGTCAGTTTATAAAGGCAAAACATAAACTAACACAAGCAGACCTAGACATCCTACTGTTTTTAAAATCAGAACAATACTTTTCTAAAGATAAATTTAAAGAGTTCGATGAATTAATAAGTTGGAATAAAAACAGGTTTGAAAATCTAAGACAGGCAGGTTGGATTGAGGTGTTTAGAAAAAGAATGGGGAAAAGGAAAGCTCTTTATCAACTTTCTACAAAAGGAAAAAGGGTCACCACATCAATATACAAATACCTCAATGGGAAGGAAATTCCTACAAGTAATGATGGCAACCCTATGTTTCTTAGAAACGTATCATACACCGACAAGGTGTATCGAAATTTTATAACAGAAATGAACGCTTTTACAAGACAACAACGACATCAGACTCAGAAATAACTGTGTGCTGCGTTCCATTGATTACCATCTTGTAGCCTGCCCTTGAGTCATAGTATATCTCATCAGCAGTGTTTACTACTGCCACATCTGTTCCAGGCATGACAACCACACCCTTCTTATACCTCAAGTCTTTTGTGTCTTCAGTAGTTAAAAGTATTCCTGACTCTGTGCTGATCTCTTCTTTGATTTCATCAATCACGATATATTTTCCTATTGGCTTCATTCTGTTTCGTATGTTCTAGCCATTGTGATGATGGCATTGGTTGATAAAATAGTTACTGCAACAGACACTGCATTTTGAAGAGCTGACCTAGTCACCTTAGTTGGGTCAATCACACCCATGTCTATCAGGTCACCATAGTCTTTAGCTTTTAGGTTGTAACCAAAATCAAATCCGTTAAGATAATGATCCTTTAAAATTTCATCAGGATTTAATCCTGCATTAGTTACTATCTGTCTTGATGGAGCTTGAAGTGCATACTCTAAAATATCTTTAGCTATGCCACACTCTTTTGACTCATCAGTATTGCGATGTTGATACGAAACTTTAGCTAAAGCCATTCCTGCTCCTGGAAGTATACCTTCCTCTAAAGCTGAACGTACTGCACACACTGCATCGTCTACCCTGTCATACAACTCCTTCTGCTCAAGGTCTGTGTTACCTCCTACATGGATAACCCCTATCCCTCCTGTTAAGGAGGCGATTCGCTGCAGAATAAAATCCTTGTCCTGCTTTGCCTTGGTTACCTTGTGTGCATCCCACAACTCAGATACCCTTTGGTCCACATCCTCGTTTTCCTCAGCCTCACTTAAAATTACAGAAGAGTCTCTCCCAACTATCACCCTGGAAGCAAACCCTAAGTCTGTAAATTCAATGAGGCTTAAATCGTCACCTGTCTTCTCCGAAAAATATGTAGCTCCTACCGACAACGCAATGTCCTGCATCAGCTCATGCTGACGATATCCAAAGTTTGGTGGTGGAACTGTACATAGGTGTAATCCCCTCTTCTGAACGTTGGCAGCCAAAGTGGCTATCACATTCGTAGTACATGGCGATATAATTAATAATTTTTTCTTATCTTGTATGATTGGTTTCAACACATTCTCTATCTGAAGTATGTTGCTGATCTCTGCATCACATACTAGTATATGTACATCATCCAATATACACTCGTCTTTCTTTTGGTGGTTGATAAACATCGGTGACGAATATCCCTTATCTATCTTAATACCCTTCGTGGTTTCATAAAAAGTCTCAGGTGTCGGTGAGTTCTCTACAGTAACTATGCCGTTCTTGCCAACATCATTGTAACAGTCAGAGATTATCTTTCCTATAACCTTGTCGTTATTGGCTGATATGGTTGCCACATCAACTAACCTCTTCTTGGTAACCTTGCGACTCTCCTTCTTTAATAACTTTACTAACCCCTCGGTCTCACTTACCAGGTGTCTCAAAACTTCTGTCTTGTTTACATCAGCAGTAATACGTTGCAACCCCTCCTTGACCAATGCTTCTGTCAATACTATGGCAGTGGTAGTTCCATCTCCTGCTGAGGTAGCAGTTCTGGCTGATGCTTCCTTCATCATCTTTACGGCAAGATTGCCAACAGGGTCTGCCATGTCATAACTCTTAGCAACAGTAACACCATCTTTGGTGACTGTCATTCCATGAGTGTGATGAGGTGATTCAATTATTACTGTTTGACCCATAGGTCCTAACGTGCTCTTTACTGCACTCGATATCATAGAGATACCATGAAGAAGTTTGCTTTGTGAGTCTTCACCTATCGTAAGTTCCTTCGGTGAATACCCTCCCATTGGATTATTCATTTGATTTGATTTAAATGTTATACATACAAAGATACAATAATTATTCCATATCAAAACCTGTGACAAGGTGTCAAACTTTTTTCCCTATATATATATATATTTTTACCTCCTTTTATAAATAATAATCCCTATACAACCCTTTAAATTTGTCACAAACTGTCACCACTCTAATTATCAAATAGTTAACTATTTAAATTCGTCACAAAACTGTCATTAAACTGTCACAATATTATACTATTATCTATAATTCTGTCACAATAAAACAAAAAAAAGAGGTAACCTTTAAGTTACCCCTAAAACAAAACAGTAAATATTACTTCAAAAACTTTGTAATCGCTTGCTTCATTTGTTTTCTGTCATCAGCAAGTTCAATACCCAAAGCTATATCCTGAGTTAAACTTCTTTGCTTGTTAGCCTTTCGTAACATAGCAGCATGTGCTATGCCTGAAATACCTGCAGGGCGATCATTAATTAATCTCCCATCCTTAATAGTTAATCCATCCATGGTTGTTATTTTTTAAATTATACGTATATCCCAAAGGTACAAAATTTTATTAGATAGGTGGAGTGTTTGGGTTCTCACTGCTCGCACGCAACGACCCCCATTTCCGAAAGCGATTTTTTTTTGCTCGGCATTTTGCGTTTTGTTTCTACGTCTCTGATTTTTTTGGCTTTTTCCTGCAGGCTATGTAGCAGGTGTATTGCCTGCATAAATTCCTAGCTTTTGTACTGCCATAATCCGTACAGATTAGCTATGCAATTCCCTTGCACATCTAACTAGCTATGCAATTTTATTGCACATCTAAACTATGCATTGTCTCTTTGAAGAGACAAGAGAATATCTTGTAAACACTACAAAGATATTGAGACATACAGAGATGTCTCCTAACCTATGCGAGCCTTAAATTTCGCCTAAACAATCTGTAGTAAATTGAATCTACCAAAGCCATCTGTAGATATCACAAATCAAAGCAAAAAATAAAAGACAAAATTTATACAAAAAAACACATAGAATTGTACTAGAATTAGACAAGAATATTGTATATTCGCTTAGGGGATAATCCCACAGAACAGAAAATATTATAAACTATTGAAAATCAACAAATTATGGAAAATTTAAACAACAAATCAAGTCAAAGCATTGTCGACATCTCATTGAATTTATGGGAATTGATACCAAGTAGAACGTTATCTCATTATGCCAATCAGCAGGGTAAAGGTGAATTTGACATATGTTATGAGATGGTGGTGAATCATGGTGCATGGGTAGACAGAGTATTCAATGAAAGGTTATGGTCACTAGAGGATTTAATGCATGATGTGGTAGGAATCCTAAGCAAAGAAGAGAATTTAATAACAAGAATATAAACCAATAAAAACTAGAAATTATGAGAGATTTATTAAACGAAAACTTAACGCAAAAGTTAGAATCAAACAGAGAATTATTCAAGCAATTTGAATGCCAACATTTATCCAAAGATGATATGCTTGTAGTTTATCCATGTGCCCTAATGACAAGAACAACAATGGTATTACAGAGTATTTATGGAACAGAAATTAAGACAAAGGAAGTATTGAATGTAGTTGACCAAAGAGCACAATGTAGCTACAGAACGTATGGTGATAAGTTAGGAGTTACTGAGTTAGATGTTGTTGTTGTTGTGAATGGCAGAGCAGTTGTTAGCAGGATATCTTACCACAAGGTATACCATGTTGATAGCCATGAATTACATATAACATTGAATGGTACACAATACCGAATCTTAACGATTGATGGTCGAGATGCATCATTTCAATCACCACATTTGATGGGGTAAGATTGTCTCTTTGAAGAGACAAAATGCAGGTGTCATGGATGACCAAGAGCAAAGCGAAATTGCTACCTGCAACTAACTATTAATATTAATTTAAAACAGAGTAAATATGAGAGAACATTTGTTACAAATTGAGAATGATTTCCTAGCATCGAGAGAGGTTAGGAGTCACATGAACATCGCAAGGATTGATGCCTTGGCGATGGACATCAAAGACAAGCGAAAGAGTCAGTTTGACCAATCGCTGAAGTTTGCAAAGCTAGTCAAAGCTAGTTACGATTGGTTTAAGTCTGAGGATGGTCAAAACATGTTTAGCGACAATGGGTTGACATGGACAAACGAAGATTTTTACACCAAGGCAATTTGCATCAGCAAAGCACATTTTTACAGAGTTATCAAGGTAGCTAAGATTTGCGAGGAGACTCCTCAGATTGTAAGCAATTACAAGAGAGAATGTACTGCTGAAGAGAATAACGGAAATCCCGTAGAACGTAGTGTAGCTGAGTTAATCAAGCGAGCAAATGGCACAAGTACGAGCCAAGATGATAACGAATCATCTACCGAGACATTGGTAACATTTTCGATGAAGAAAACCATGTTTGAAGATGGCAAAGGATTATCGATAAGAATCTTGTCTGATGGAGAAATTAAGACTAGTGGTGATGCAAATGGGAAGATATCAGATGCGATGATGGAGCAGTTAAAAGCTATCTCAGTAGCGATTATTAATTCTAACAACAACTAGAGATGATACATACACCGAAAGACGAAATCAAGTACGAAAAGACTAACGAAGTTAGGCGAGCAAGAATGATGGGATATCACGAGTCACCATCACCTAGAGAGTTACACAAGGGTGCAAAGAGTTACGATGTGCAGGGATTGAAGAAGAAAGATTTGGATAACCTATTGCTTACCAATGGTGACTATACTGCTAAGTTTACGATAGGCTTAGAGATTGAGAAGAACAGATTTTATCGCAGGGTTTACGAGGAGTTGAATTTCATCAAGGGATATGAGACTGATGGGTCATGTGGTTATGAAGCCATCACCAACATTGTTCCATTGTTACCACCATCTGTATGGCGAAACAAGATATTCAACATGATACACGAAGCTAAGTATCTGATTGAGGATAGGTATTCACCAAGTGACCAAACATGTGGTGGTCACATTACCTTGTCTTGTAATGGGATGCGAAGTGGTGAATTACATCAGCGAATCAGAAAGCATGCAGGCATCATCTATGCATTGTTTCAGAAGCGATTAAAGAACAACTACTGCCGATGGAATATGAGGATGTTACCTACTACACCAAGTGGTAACAGATGGAGACCTGCTGAGGAGTCTAGTGGAGTTAATTACCGAGGTGATTTTCACCACAAGTATCAAGTTTGTCTTGACAAGGGCAATGGATTGGTAGAATTTAGATTGCCGTCTAGATTTACGTCTGTGAAGCAAACGATGAGAAGATATGAGTTGATGTATATCTTGATGGATGTTGCCGTAAACAAGCCAAGAACAAGCCATGATGCCATGATGAAAAAGGTTAGACCTATCTTGATGTCCATGTACGAGAGAAACGAGGAGAAAGTTGATTACGTGATTGCTCAAGCCAAGCATTGGAAAGAGTTTATCATGAGAGGAAGAATCCATGAGGATATCTCTGAGTTTACGAGAAGCTACCAATACATAATTAGTAGAAATCGATGACCATAGTTTGCAGGGTGTCTCTTCGAAGAGACATCTTGCATCTGTATCGAGATGTGTGTCTCGGCTGATGATTCCAAAAGGATGAAACAGAAACTATAAAAACAGAATTATGAGTAACACAGAATTTACATTATTTATGCAATGGCTCATGGGTGACGATGTCATCAGAGTTACTGAAGTTGAGAGTCCATATTGGACATCTCAAGACGCACAATACAAGAACAGATTGTATACCATGTTAGATGCATGGAACTACTACAAGAAAGAATTTTTAACCATTTAAATTATATATTATGAAGAACTACAAATGCTTTTACAACAATCAAACGACAATCGTTAAGGCTGAGACCACATACAAGGGTCAGATGCAGGCACAAAGACATTTTCAGTCCAAGCAACGCAAGAAAGTGAATAGCTATGAGATTACCATGATGTTATTAGATGTAACACATGTAGCAGATTTTTAAGAACTATTAATTAACTAAAAAACAGAATCATGAATAAAATTATCAGACATATAGTATTGTCAAACGGAATGCACATCTTACATCTCAAGGATGCAGATAAAAATGGGATTGAAGTTTTAGTCCTAACAGAACAAGAGTATGAACACCTAACGTGGTGGGATAGAGTAAAAATCAAATTTAATATCAAGTAATATGGAAGCAACAATAACAAAGTATGCCAGAAGATGTGATGTTTCTGGTGAAGGAATGAATGAAGGATATTTAATCGGTGAAGGATTAATGTATATCAAGTATGACTCGGACATGGTAAAGCACATTGAAGAGTCAGGATATGATAGTCTTGATGAAGCGTACATGGATGACTATTACTATTATACGGAATGGGAATGCGAAGATGATATCCAATACATTGAAGTTAACGGAGTATTAATGCCAATAGAAGATTATGAAAACATTTAAAGTAGAATTTTGGGATTCACCATATAGAGGGGCAGAATCAACCTTGATAAGAACAGAAGAATGGTCAGATACATATGAATCTTTTGCAAAGTTTTATAAGCTAAACAATGAGTTGAAATATTGCAACGGAACTTATTATACTTTTGTGAGCTTTGAAGTAAACAGAAGATATATCAAAGAATTTTTTCCTAAACATCACACAATAGAAAATTACTACAGAGGTGGTATAGTAGATTAACAGATAATTATTAGGTATGGTAGCAACAATTAAATTCAAAACCGACAGAGGTACAGATTGGTATGTCACCAAAGAGTTTACCGACAAGAAGCACATGAATAACTTTATTAATTACATCTGTAGAACTAAGAGTTATCTCATGGATGAAGTCTTCCTGTAGAATTCAACAGGAAAAGTTAAAAGCCTATGCATTGATTTGTATAGGCTTTTTTTGTTCCGTACTTACATACGTACTCAATGTGATCCGTTTTAGGGAATTCTTAGGGAGTCCCTAAGCCAATGGTAGCAAGGGATTTGCGTATGTCTAATTTATGTCTTATATTTGTCTAATATTAATCAGAAGTCTGTCTCTTCAAAGAGACTCTTCACAAATCAGAATGCACATGTGTGTAATTATTATCAAACAGAAAGGCGAGGTAATGCCTAGAGAAATTGCCAAAACATCTAGTAAGATTAATCCTCATGGATTAGGAGTTGTATGGCTCGATACATTCGAGGTAACGTATCACAAATCAAGCGAGTATCAGTTACTACTCACCAACAGACCTTTTATTGCTCACTTTAGATATGCTACAATTGGAGTTGTGTCTAAGGCTAATACACATCCATTCAGATGTGGTAAGAACGTTGATGAACTGCTGATGCAGAACGGAACTATTAAAGGTTATGGCTCGGCAAAAATGACTGACTCTCAAGACCTAGCTATTAGGTTAGGTGATGTTCCTCGTCAACAATGGAAGCAGTCACTAGAAAAGTTTGACTCTAGGTTTGTTACCATCAACACAAGAACTAGAACTTTTCAAATGTACAACAGACATCTATGGGTTAAAAGAGGTGACATATGGTATTCAAAACCAAACGTGTTGCAAGATAATCTAGTAGCTACTTATGGAACATTGAAGAAAGGTGAAAGCAATCATCACTACGTTAAAACTGCGAAGTACGTAGGTAGAGGGAAGACATCAGATAAATATCCTCTTGTGATTGATGGGTTACCTTATCTGTATAAAGAAAAGGGTGTCGGCTACAATGTAGAGGTTGACATCTTCAAGGTTAGTGATGCAAGGCTTGAACGAATGGATGCACTAGAGGGACATCCAAGATGGTACAAAAGGGAGCAGGTAGACATTGAACTAAATGGCAAGACTCTCAAGTGTTGGGTTTACTTTATGACCAATCCAAGAAACAAGCACAGAGTGTTGCACAAGAGTTTCAGTAGAACACATGTGTCTAAGTTTAAGCCATTGAGCAGGTTTACTAACGAGGTTGAAGAGGTTGTTCAGACATCATTCTTTGATGATTACTCTTTAGCCAAGACTGATGAGCAAGAATCACCATATTGCTTGAATTGTTTTCATGACCTAGATTACGATGGTTTCTCTCATTACCATTGTAATAGTTGTGACTCGTGGTTTACTAAAGCAGAGGTTGAGTCCTCGATTTAGTAGCCTATAAAAGTGGGATGCGTAGACGCACTAGTATGGAGCAAAACCATATCCCACATCTAATTAGGATAAAGTCCTTTCCGACAAACATGGGCGATTTAAATCATGAGTGAGAGAAATCAAGAAATCAGAATCAGCTTACAAGCTGACCATCATCTAAAGGTAGCTTTAGATATCAAGAACGCAAAAGATGTACTGAAACGACATGGCTTTTGTGTTGACAATTTATGGCACATCGAAGATGTCAAAAGACAAGTAAAACATATCTCAGACAATGATGCTCAGTATGTACTTAAAAGAGCACTTAACAATGAGAATGTTATGGAAACTATACACCAACATATTGGGTTTGCTATCCAAAGAACTGACCTTAAATTAGAGTATAATGAGTAGGCATTACAAGGTAAGATACGCAGGGAAATTAATTAAGATTGTCCCTGCTGAATCTAAATGGCATGCTATAGATAAAGTGTATAGCAAAAACAAGGAGCAGTACGCATGGATTGTTCGATCCAAATTTACTGCAAGTATTAACGATGCAAGAGCATCAAAAAATTATTAAAAATGGCAGGAATAAACAGAGTAACCAAGAAAGAATGTATGGATGCAATTGATTATCTTCACGTTGAAGGATTCGTAGAAGAGATGACATCCGACAAGAAACATTATGTACAAATCCTATTAAAAAAAGTAGCAAACGATTATAATATAAGATTAAGATTATGAAAGTAACAATTCAAACAAGACAAGTCTATCACAAGTACGCACAAGTAGAAATAGAAGTGTGCGAAGATGATTTTGATGATTTTAGATTTGAAAACGGAAAGTGGACAACACTCCAAGACTATTTAATATGCAAAGAAGAGTTGTATACAGACAAGATTGATGAAGCCATATCCAAAGCAAAGTATGAATGTGGCAATGGTATAGAAAACCATGATGGAATGAATGAGCCTGAATCAGAATCAGAATGGAGATATGAATGCGAAGAAATACACGATGGAGGACATCTATAATATAAAACTAAAATTATGAAGCAAATTAAACTTACTGTACACCTTTATTATGGTGGTCATCAGCCTGCTGAAACAAAGTATACGAGTAGTATAGATGAAGCACGTAGATGGGTTGCAGACGCAGAGCATGGAGAGATTATCAATGACCAAAATATAGTGGTCGAATGATAGTTTAGTCCAGGCATTACTCCAGGAATAAGATAGGCATTTATTAGTAAATGTCTATTTTTTTTCTTATTTTTGTTTAAATTTAATACAATTTAATTATGTTGAAAGAACTAATACAACGTGAATTAGTCTCTTTGAAGAGACAAGGATTCAAGGATAAATATCATATCCAACGTCTACAACAAATGTTAGACGAAGAAATTACATTTGAAGATTGGCAAGCTACTGGGCAAATGATGTCATTGAAAGAGTATGAAAATCTATATGACATGCAAACATTCTCCAAGATGATAAGCAGAGAACATGAAGATGTTTTCAGGTATGCAGGAGGCTTGTGTATAGAACTAACAAGTGAAGGCACATATTATTGTAAACCAATCATCAAAACACATGCTAATCTAGAGGTTATAGAAGAAGCATTATATGAACACTTTAAAAATATATAAAGATGAAGTATGAACTATTTAATAAACTAGCAGCAGAGGTTTCTGAAGTCTTTAACATAGACGAAAGAAAAATCTTTAAGAAGAATAAAGAAAGGGCAATTGTAGATGCAAGATACTTGTTATACTACCTATGTAAAACTAACCAAATAAAGCTAACTTACATCCAACAATACATGAAGAAGAGAGGGTACAAGATACCACATTCTACAATTCATTACGGAATAAAAGAGGTTGGTAAAAAGGTAGAATCGGATCAAGACTACCAAGTAGTAATAGATTCAATTAATGCCTTATGTATACCCTACTAGAATTATTTTACCAAGCACAAGATGACTACCATTCAAAACCTTTGCATGACAAAGGAACTATGTCATATATGTGTCATGGATTTAAAATCATAAAAGAAGTTGAGTCAGAGGTAGTATTAATCATGGATATGGCAAAGGGTGGAGACTTTTATAAAGAAGTTTCTCAAGATGAATATGATATTTTTTTTAAATTAGGTTGGAAGAAAACAATTTATGTCTTATATTTGTCTAATTGTCGTACAAAGCTATCAAAGTTAGAGACCAGAATACAAAATGCTCTGGTTAATAATGATAGTGTTAAGACTATCCGAAAGCTAAAGGCTAGTAGGGAACAAATCCTACGCAATTTTAATAAAGTAAAAATCAAGTTAAATTAAATTAAATTATGAGCAAAACAGAAAAATCAGTTTTTGAAACTCTGTCGGCTATCAATGTCAATGACAAGGTCGAGCAGAAAAATGGATTAACTTATCTCTCTTGGGCATGGGCATGGGCAGAGGTAAAGAAGAACTACCCTAGTGCAACGTACAAGGTAGTAAAAGACGAGGCTACTAATATGCCTTTTGTTTACGATGTGCATATGGGTTACATGTGTAGCACAGAGGTCACGATTAAAGGTGAAACATTAGAGATGTGGTTGCCAGTTATGGATGGAGCAAACAAAGCTATGAAGTTAGAGCCTTATGAATATACCACAAGGTATGGAAAGAAGACTTGTCAAGGTGCTACGATGTTTGACATCAACAAGACAATTATGAGGTGTCTTGTAAAGAACTTAGCTATGTTTGGATTAGGTCACTACATCTATGCAGGTGAAGACTTACCACAAGATGACAAGAGTGTAGCTGAGAAGTTAGCTACTCCAAAAACTGCAACTAAAAAAGCAGAGCCTAAGAAAACTGCAACTAAAAAAGCAGAGCCTAAGAAGACTACTGTAATCAAGCTAGATATAGGTGATGATAATTGGGATAAGGTGTTGAAGTATGTGGTAGCAAACAA
>TARA_R100001463_G_scaffold85139_2_pt1 | contig 12528 bp, 24 predicted proteins | sample TARA_R100001463 | Tara Oceans TARA_R100001463 (sample SAMEA2622242) | marine metagenome | biome: marine biome (ENVO:00000447); feature: deep chlorophyll maximum layer (ENVO:xxxxxxxx); material: "saline water (ENVO:00002010), including plankton (ENVO:xxxxxxxx)" | depth 40 m
ATCGTGATGAAGTAATTGTTGTTTAAGATATTCTCTGTGTAATCTATCAATTGTAGTCATAATGGTATTTTCTTTTAATTGTTTAATAAATAAGTTAGGTCGTCTATAGTTGTTTCCATATATTTTTCTCGACATTCATTCTCGTTATATTTAAATATATTCTTTAATAATAATTCTAATAATTTAATTTTTAATTTCTCCATTTTATTTATTTTTTATATTCATCTATATTATCTGATTATAGTCGTATTTAGTTTGTATATAAAAGTAGGTAAAACGTTTAGTTGATAAATTTAGTTGTCAGGTATTACCGCGCACTTCTTTGTTTGTAATTATAGTTTCAATAAATTGTAGTATAATTCCGAGTATAATCAATATAGTAATATCGTGTAGTATTTGTAGTAACATAAGTGTGACATTAGGTAGTTAAATAGGTTAGAGTAGTAGGCAAGTGTCACAGTTTATTCAACTGTAAACTCTCTCGCCCATGTTGGTAAGTTATTACTATTTGTATAGTTACCATATTGTTGAAAACAATTCATAGTTTCTAGTTTTTCTTGATTTGCAGAGTAAACTGCATCGTGGTCATACTTATACGTAATACCTTTTTTGTTAGTGAATTGTACAATTGTATTTGTACCGATTAGAGTTTTGCGAATAACGAATCTTTTAGTAATCATAATAATTTAATTTAGTTTAATAGTTTTTATTTACATTTATATTATCAAGTTGTAGTCGTATCAACTTTGTATTTATAGTAAGAAGAATAATGTTAATTGTATTGTAATAAATGATATTTGAAGTATCAATGTATTTCTTTTGTTGTATTTATTATTATTGTTTCTCATTACGTATTTATTATCAATTGTAAGTCGTATTAGCGTTGTAAATGAAATGCAATGTAAAAACGAGAAAAAGATGATAATATATATAAATAAGAGGCCGGGGTTGGCCTAAAAATATGAGTTTTGGTAGGGGGCGGGTGGCCTACTCGGGAGGGGGCAACGCTACACTTCTATATTTATAACGTTTTTTTTATATGACACTAGCCTATGAATAGGTATGAGTAATAGGCTGTTGTCACGTTTTGTAATAATTTCACTTTCTATGTAATAATACTAATTAGTATACTAACACATAAAAATAAGACAATGTCATACACACCATTTAAGATGAGAGGACCATCTCTTTATCGCAAATCAGCAACTCCTATGAAAGGGGATTTAGACAAAGATGGAAAGCTATCTGGCTACGAAGCTAATCGTCAAAGTAAAATTGATGCTAACTCTCCAGCTCAACAGAAAAAGACAAGTCAAGAAGATTTTGTACCTGCTTTCCCTGGCGCTGACATAAGCGAGGAAGAATATAAAAAGCAAATGTCTAAAGGCGCTAAGAAAACAACAACTAAAAAGCCTAAGAAAGGTAAGATAATTTACAAAGACGGTAAGAAGTTTTATCAAGCTGCAGATGGCACTTTACATACTGGTCAAGTTAGTGACTACGAAAAAGAAAAAGCGATAGACGAAGCAAACAAGCCGAAATAATGAGTTTTAAGATGAAAGGCCCGTCACTTTATCCTAAGATAACCACGACGGGTTACAGAAAAAATAGTCCAGACGTTGATAACGAGCAGAATCTTATACCTAGTAATGAGATCAGCATGAAGGAAGACGATGGAAAGCCTCTAGAAAAGGGCCCAATCAAAGGTGTTGGCACTACAACTGGCCAAACCAAGATTATGGAGCCTGGCAAAGAGTACACTTTCGACGGTGATAAGTCTGTTTTAGAGACTCCTCTTGAGCAAGACGCTATTTGGAAGTCGAAACTAAAGACTAGAAAGGACGGAACGTTCAAAAAAGTAGTTACTAAAGACGTAAGAGGCTCAGGTAACAAAGAAGGCAACTATAGATCTGTAATAAAATTCGATAAAGAAGGCAAAATTAAAAAAGCTAAGAGTAATAAGACTAAAAATAAGCTAAAAAAGAGTAAAAGACGACTCAATAAGGCGAAATGGATAAAAAGAGACATGTCTCCTTATAATAGCATGTATACTACTGACGAATAAATATAAAAAACATGACATTTAAGATGAAAGGGCCTTCTTTATACAGAAATACGCCCACTAAACAAAGAAAACCTCAATCAGGACCTACAGCTAGTAGAGATAAAGCTAACGAAAAAGAAAATCCTAGCGATATAAACAAGGTAGATCCTGTTACTGGTGGAAATAACGCTGCTTATGAGAAAGGAGCTGGAAAGCTAATGCAGGATTTAAAAGATGGTAAAATCACTAAAGACGAATATAACGCTAAAAAGAAAGCTTTAACAGAATCACTTAGAAAATCACCAACTCCACAGAAGAAAGTTAAAGAAAAAGAGTCTAGCTCTGACATGGATGCTGAAGCCGCTCGTGAAGATGCTAAAATGATTGAAATAGCTAAAAAGCGCGGTTACACTATGAAGTTAGTAGATGGCAAAGTTGTTAAAGTCCCTGTTGACAAGAAAACAGGTAAACCAAAAGAATAATGGGAAAAAGAAAAGAAGCTAAATTTTCAGGTAATAATAGGAAGACACCTGTGGGATATATGGGTAGTCCTTTACATTTTGATTGGTCGAAAGCATTGGATAATGTTCAAACTGGTGTAATGGCTGCAGGATTGATACCAGCCTTTGGAAATGCTGCAGATTTAGTAAACGCTGGTATATCAGGAGTGAGAAGTGGCTACGCGGCGGTTACAGGAGATACAAAAGGAGCTAAAAAGCATGCTGGTAACGTTGCTTTAAATTTAGCTGCGGCAATTCCTATAGCAGGTCAAGCTGTTGTTGGAGGTAGACTCGCTTACAAAGCCGGATCTACAGCTTCTAAAATTGCTAAAACAGCTAAAACCGTTAAGAAAACAAAAGAAGTTATTAAAAGAGGTGATCAAATGGTTGATCAAGTTGCTAAATCAAGCAAACCATCAACATCGAAAATAGGTGTAAGTGTACCTAAGATTGATGACGGCAAAAACAGAGGGTAACTTATTTACAAAACAAGTAATAATATATACATAAAACAAGAAAAAATGGGTGACTTTAAAATGAAAGGCCCGGGATTATACCCAGGATATAAAAAATTAAACGTAGCTAGAGATTATAAAACTGCTAAGGACGGAAGAGCTAACTCTAGCCCGCTTCAGCAAACAGCAGATAAAAAATCTATAGAAGATCTTATTGCTGAGGGCTTTACTCCTGCTGATGCAAGGAAAATGCAAAAAGATGGTGCTACAACAGGCGAAACAAAGAACAACGTTAAAGAATCAAATGACAAGGTTGAAACGTTGAAACAAAGCTTAGCAATCAAGAAGAACGAAAAAGAGTCTGGCAGCGGTATAAACTACGGAACAAAGGCACCTCCAGCTAAATTCTTAAAAGGACTTGTAGGTGGTATTAAAAATATCGCATCTGGTCAAGGAGCTTTAGGCTTTTTAAATCCAGTTGCTAAAGCAGCTAGAATTATTGGAGGTGAAAAGGTACAAGGAGCAATAGATGGTGTAGTAGATAATCCTGCTAGTGTATTAGCTAGAAACCCAGCGATGGGTGGAGAAGCTGCAATGATGCAAAAATATTCGCCAACTCCACAATCAGAATCAGAATACGGTAGAAGACATGACAGGCTAAGAAAGAAAGGTCACGAAATTCAAGCTAAGGCTATGGATGAGTTTGATGCTGGAAACACCAAAAAATCAGATAGACTAGACAAGAGAGCTGCTAGAAAATTTAATAAAGCATCAAAAATTAGAAATAAATAAGAAAAAATAGGGAAAGCCCCTAAACCAAGTCAATATTAACCAAAAAAAACCAAAATTATGACTTATTTGTATTACAAGACTAGCACGTACGCTAGCAACCAAAAACCGAGTGAGAAAACAGTTGAAGAGTGGAAACACTTAGCCGATAAGGCAAACTGGAGAATAACTCAACTACCAAATGGATTCTATCAAACAGAAGTTTCTAAACCAGGTGAAATTGAAAACTGGAAAGATGTCACTAGACGAGAAACGATGGAAGGAGCTGAAGCAGCTATTGATGGAACGATTGAACATTTCAATAAGAAGATTGAAACGTCAAAAGGACCTAAGGTCGTAAAAACTTTTAAATAAAAGTAATTTAATTTAATTTAATAAAATAATGAGCGAATTTAACAATCCTTCGCTTCTGATAAAAGATTTAAACTTTTCGTCGGAAGCTAGAGAGAAAATTGTGAGCGGCGTCGAAAAACTTGCAAAAGCAGTAAAATCAACACTCGGAGCTTCCGGTAAGTGTGTAATTTACGAAGACGCGCTCGGTAAACCGGTAATCACAAAAGACGGTGTAACCGTTGCAGAAAGCGTAGTCTTGTATGATCCGGTTGAAAACATGGGTGCCACACTAATTAAAGAGGCCGCTCAAAACACAGTAAGAGAGGCTGGTGATGGAACTACTACAGCTACAGTATTGGCTGAGTCATTGATACAGTACATATACAAAACAACAAGCAATAAAAATGTTAGAGAAATTAAAGCAGGTATTTATTCAGGACTGGAAAAAATCTACAAGTATCTTGAAAATATATCTATTGCAGTTGAAGGAGACATGCTTAAGAGCGTGGGATCTATTAGTTGTAACAACGACGCAGTTCTTGGAGAGATTATAGCCACCGCTTACGAAAAAGTAGGTAAAGACGGTGTTGTTCTGATGGAAGAGTCTGAAACGAACGAAACCTACGTAAATGTAGTAGAAGGAGTACAACTTAATACATGTGGAATAACATCTGCTCATTTTATAACAGATACAGATAAAGGTGTTTGTGAATTAGAAGATCCGCTAGTATTAGTTAGTGCATCGGAAATACCTAGCACTAGAAAAATACAAAGCATACTAGAGTATGTAATCAAAAACAAAAGATCTTTACTTATAGTATCTAAGGTGTCTCAACAAGTTCAGAGTGCTTTATACATGAATAAGATGAAAGGTAATATTAGTGTAAATATTATCGATCCTCCAGGCTTTGGACCTACTAGACCAGATACTATACAAGATTTAGCATTATTAGTAAATGCAAAAGTTTACAACGAGTCTTTAGGTGATGATTTAGATTTAATGACACCAGAAGAGCTTGGTGAGGTTTCAACAAGTATAACGTACTCTGACAAAACAGTGTTAACTCTTAATAGTGAAGAAAAAACAAAAGAGCTAAAAGATAGAGTTAAGCTTGTAAAAAATAAAATAGCTAAAGAGAAAAACGGTTTTATTAAAAAGAAACTAGAAGAAAGATTAGCTATGCTATGTGGATCAGTTGCTATTATGAAGGTTGGTGCTGATTCAAAAGTAGAATTAAAAGAAAAGAAAGATAGAGTTGAAGATGCTATACACGCCACAAAAGCAGCGCTAAAAGAAGGTATTGTACCTGGCGGTGGTATTGCTTTGCTAAATGCATCAATAAACTTAAAAGCTGAAAACGATGGTGAAAAAATATTGTTTGAAGCTATAAAATCACCCTTTGCAACTATAATGGATAACGCAAATCTTGAAATAAAAGATATTTATAAAGAAGGATTTGGTGTTGATGTTACAACTGGCAAAGAAGTTGATATGGTTAAAACTGGTATTATAGATCCAGTCCTTGTAACTAAGTCAGCTTTAAAAAATGCAATATCTGTCGCTACAACTGTAGTTTCTGCTGAATGTGTAATTTCAAATATGAGATCAGATGAAAGCAGTAAATAACTATATAATTGTAGACGAAATAAAAGAAAGCCTAAAAGAAATAGGTGGAATGGTCTTCACTGAGGAATTAGATGAGGACAATAGATATTTTAAAGGAAAAATTATATCCGTTGGAAATCTTATTGAAGGATTAAAAGATGGAGATATTATATTCTATGATAAACACGCAGGCCATGGAATAACATGGAATGATAAGTTGTATTACGTAATCCGCGTAAACGATGTTGTTTTAGTGGAATAAACCTAAACCGTAAACCTAGACCTGTAAACTTAAAAACAAAACTATTTATTAACTAAAAAAAAAGAAGAATTATGAATTCTGGAAATGATGAAGTTTATGTGTACTTTTCTGACGTCAGCGGGTCAAACTCTGGTGGATTGTTTAGAGCATCACGTTTATTAGGTGTTAGACCTTTGAGTACTACCACTACGACTATTCACTTTGAACCTCAAACACACGACGCTACTTCTGCTGGTGCAGCTGTTGACGTTGTTACAATCACGCATGATGCTACTGTGCAAACTGGTTTTACTAAAAATGCAGACGGCACAAGAACAGCGGTAACAATACCTGCGTTTGAAGTTATTTGTGAAGGTCTAGCTGAGATTTTTACTCAAAATCCTAACAGAACTATGATCGTAGTTGCTGATGATCAAAATAGATTGTTCGCTAAGAACTTACCAATGAAAACAACTACGTTAGGAACAAGTATTGCTTTTGACGCGTAATTATTAACTTATTAAAAAAATTAGAAAATGGCAAATAATGTAAAAGGTTTAAGTAACTATCTGTTTTTCTCAGATATTACTACTGCCTCAACAAAAACTGGATCTAACGACTACACTGATGTCTTGATACCTACTGATACTATCACGGGTATCATGGTTCGTGCAACTGGTAGAACTATAGATATTCTGTTCAGAAGCTTACACGGTGATGATGATGTAGATTATGTTAGTTTAACAGCAACAAGCGCTACTTATACTTTACCTCAAATATGTAATGAATTGATTAAAATGATCCAAGCTGAAGGTCGCAAGTTTATTAAAGTAGCAGACAAGAGAAACGGGTTGTATATACTTCCTGAAATTACTAACTGTTCTATAGTGGTTGCTGACTAGTGTTTAACATAAAATAAAAAAAAAGAAAATGAAAAATTATTTATATTTCGCTATCAACGATAAGATTCGTAATAGAATGGCGGGGGCAATCGACGGCACTCTTACTATTGAACTAGATAAAGTTATTCGTATGCAGCATAGATCAAGAACATCTGGTAAAGGAGCTGTATCAGATGCAATCGAAGGCGCTGCTCAAATGGGTGGATCTGCATACAGAACTTCTGCTGAGCAAGCTGACATAGATGTTACTATCATACCTGCAACCGCTGACGCCGGTTCTTACTTTGGCGCAGATTATAACGCGGGTGGTAAATTTGGAAGCCAAGCTGCTGTAGCGGGAACAAGGTATCTTTTAACTGAAACTGAAAGCTACACGTTCGCTAACAATTCACAGGATATTGTGATTAAAGGAATGAGTGGTTCTGGCGCAGACACTGATCACGGTGTTAAAGGTGCAGATGGAGACATTGTAGAGATTAGATACAAAGGTGCCGCGGCTGGTGATGCTGTTGGTGGTCACGACCATGACAACGATGCTGACAGAAGTGGTTTGTTCGCTATATGGCCTGAATCTTCTTTCTTAGGAGCTGAGGTTGTAAGCCAAACACAAATTGATGTTCACTTTAAATCAGTTGCTGGTACTTGGGCTAGAGATATTGTTTCTATATTCCACGCTGGAGCTGGTGGTGATGAGAAAGAGATCATGAACGTTCTTACTAACGCTGTAAATGCTGGTAAAATGTACCAAGGTTTAATTCCTGTTTATGACGGAGGCGATCACTTTGATAGTGACCTACTTAGTCACCCTAACTTAAACGTTGCTGGTATTTCAATTGCTTTAAACCAGTAATTTGAGAATAAGTTCTAACGATATAAGAGAGCTACAAATCTTTAAGTATTACAGGCTCACTAGAAAGTGGGCTTGTAAGACTTACGGATTAAAAGATGCGGATTTAGAACTTTTAATATATCTTGACTGCAAACAAAGGTTTACAAGACAAGAATTTATAGATGGTGTTTATACCATGAGTTGGGATAAAGACCGTTGGGAGCGATTAAGAAGAGCTGGTTGGATTGAGGTCTGGAGACAAAGAAACAGAACAGACATTAAATATTCAATTTATAAAACTTCTTTTAAATGTTCTCAATTAATAAGTAGGATTTATAGAATACTCTTGGGTGAAGAAGATTTACCGACATCAGATAGAAGTATTTTTTACAATAACAAGTCATATACTGATAAAGTTTACAACAAGGCTATTGATGATATGATAAAAGATAAAGATAGATAGTATGGGTTTTAAAATGGGTAAAGAATCTAGAGGTATGAAAAATTCCAGCAATGTTAAAATTGTTAGGCGTGATCTAGACGGTATTTATGGAGAGGCTCATGACAATGGTGAAGTTCATATTGATAAAGATGTAAAGCCTGGTAGCGCTTTAGATAAAAGTGTTATTAGACATGAAACTCAGCACGTGAATGATATGAGAAGTGGTAAATTATCTTATGGTGATGATTACTTAAGATGGAGTGGTAAAACATATCCTAGAAAAAACGGAAAAATAAAGTATAACGGTAAGTGGTTAGAAGAGGGAAGTAAAAGTTTTCCTTGGGAAAAAGTAGCTTACGCAAAAAATTAAACAATGCCAAAATTCAAACCTAACACAGGATTTAAAATGAAAGGTTCTTCTTTTTATGGTAAAATGAAGAGTACTGGTTCTCCACTGAACCAAACGGATCCTATGGCTAAAAAAGGGGAAACAAAAGAAGAAACACAAGCGCGTCTTATGGCTGAGTTAGATAAGCAGCATGATCGCAAAAATTGGAAAACCGATACGAAGTATATACCATCTGATGAGCTAAAAGAAGGTGATTACATGACGTATAAAACTGACATGTATAACAAAGATGGGACACCAAGAACAAATATCACAGAAGAGCAAACTAGCGAACTACAAAAGGATAAGACGGGTAGACTCTTTGCTACAAACCTAGATAATCCTTCAGATACAATTTATGCTACTCCTCCAGTAGTTCCTAAGAAGCCAAAGAAAAAGTAATATGTGGAGTCTTTTTAAAGATAAAAACGAAATCAACGAAAAGAACGTGGTAGGTTTTGCTTCGTTCGTAGTTATGGTATTATTTGCTGTAGCTGATCTTGGCACTAGCGTTTTAGCTGATAAAGATTTAATTATAAACGAGGTTGTTTACAATTCATTTGTATGGGTTACGTTAGGTTGCTTTGGCATTAGTTCGTTTGAAAAAGTAAAATCTAAATGAGTATATTAACTAAAATGTTTTCAGGTGGCGCTGCTGATCTTGTAAAGAATGTAGGTGGAGTTTTAGATAACTTAACTACATCTAAAGAAGAGAAACTCGAAGCTGAAAGAAAAATAAAAGAATTAATCGCTAACTACGAGGTTGAGATGGAAAAGAATATCACATCTCGTTGGGAGGCAGATTTAAAGTCAGATTCATGGCTTAGCAAGAATGTACGTCCAATGACGTTAATATTCTTAATAGTATGCACGATGCTATTAATTTTTATTGATGCTGGTGCAATTAAATTTAACGTGAAGGACTCATATATAGACCTTCTTCAACTAGTATTAATAACCGTGATCGGCGCTTATTTCGGCGGACGCTCACTAGAAAAAGTAAAAAAATAAAAAAATGGCAGACGATATTGTAAGTTATGGCTTCGGCCAAATGGGTAGTGTACACTGTAAAACCGCTAACTCTGTGTATCCTCCAAAAGGTATGGCTATTGTAGCAATACAGTTTTTAGCGGCTAACACCCCAACTGTTTTAAGACAGATGGACGAAAGAAATAGAAAGAACTTTGAGTGTTTCGCTATTGGTGAAGCTGCTCATGCTGATGGTACTACAACTGCTACTATTCCAAACGGCACTGGTGGTACTGTAACGTACACGCCGAATCAAGAGATTACACTAAACGCGGTAAACGCTAATATCAAAGTTGGCCAAATGGTAATCGAGCAAAACGGTACTGGTAATGCTACAACAAACTTATTGGTTCCTGACGGATCTTATGAAGGTGCGTTTGTTACTAAGGTTACTGGCGGAGGTTTAAAAGTACATATTGATCAACCTATTAAGGCCGCAAACGGCGGGGGTACTACTTTAACGTTTCTAGATTCTGCTGGATCTGGTGCGGGTGGTGAAGATGCTGCGGCTATTGTTTATCCAAAAGGTATGATTATCTATGGACGTTGGGCAGAGGTTAAGCCATCTGCAGATGATGACGGCGGTATAATCTGTTATTACGGTGTATAATGAGTAAACACGGAATGGCCGTGGGCCTAAACCATAGTGAAATGTCTTACCACATTTTAGCGGATGACGTTTCTGGCGAAAACCCTATTATAGCTTGTCCAGTTCAAATTAATGGAGCTGGTGGTAGAGGCTTATATACTTTAATTGGTAATATGGGTTCTCCAACTGGCGCCGTGATAGTTAAGTTCAATCCTTTGTCAGTTCCTGATAGATGTGCTTGGACCTACGATGGTACTACAGCTTCAGAGTATTCTTCAGCAAGTGAAGGTTATTTAGAAGGCGTTGTTGGAACTATATCTGCTGGATCAAACTGTGGTTTAACAAACGCTAATGGTAGCAACGGTGCAACTTTTACTGGAAACAATCATTATTACGATACTGAAGCTGAAGCTTTTGAATCAGATGGTACTACTGTAGACTTAAACGGAGGTAATGCTTATACAGCTTCTCAAGTAACTTTAACTAACAGTGCTCCTGGAGATTGTACTATGGTTATTCCAAAACCAAGCTTATCTCCTACAAACGTAACTTTAGTTATAGATGGACCATGCCCTGGAACAGGCTGGAGGGTTGACATGTACTGTGCGAAGAACTTGAATGGAAAGGCAATGGGTGGAGAAGGAAAAGCTTGCTCTACAATAAATCTGCTTACAGGCGCGGCAATAACAGGCGGAACTACACTTAACGCAGGATCAGATATATCAGGTTCAATTAATGAGTTTGTGTTTGGTCCAGGCATACCGCTTTACACAAGAATATCAGCTGTCAACGTTGGAGGTAATCCAAATGTTGCTACGTTATCAAACCCTGCTACTAACGCTGTAGGTATAGATATATCAATATCTCCAGGAGCGTTTTGGTACGTAGATGTAAGTCATGCCGAAGGCAATACTTTTAACTCAACAGGCTACAATCAAGATACAACAGTAGAAGTTAACGACTGGGCTTTCCAAGATTTTAACGCTGTTGGTCAGCTTGCCGCAGGAACATATCCTGTTGAGATAACTCCTGGTGTTGTAAAACAAGTAACAGTTAGTTCTGACGGTATTGTAACTAGTATAGCTAACTGCTAATGAAAAGGACTAAAGTAGAAGATATTGGCTTAGGAGATACCGTGGAAAAAATAACTAAAAAAACAGGTATCAAAAGTCTTGTAGAAAAAATAATAAACGCACTGGGTTTTAATGACTGCGGCTGCACAGGTAGAAAGAATTTTTTAAATAAAATCTTTCCTTACAAAAAGTAACTAACTAATTAAATAATATTATATCATGGCAAAAAGAAAAACTCCGAAGGTGGCTAACCTTCGCGCTGAAAAAGTTTCAGAAGAACAATTAAAGAAAATCCAAAGTATTGTGTCTAATCTAAACAAAGCTCAATTTGATTTAGGTGGATTAGATGTTCAAAAGCATAAGATACTACACTACTTGGCTGGATTAGAAGATGAAATGAAATTAACTCAAAATAAACTTCAAGAAGAGTACGGAACATTTGATGTAAACGTGCAAACTGGAGAATTAAACTACGAATCAAATGGCGAAGCTAATAAGAAAGATTAGTGTTGGTCGAGACTACAAAAATGACGCAATGCATTACGCGGTTGGTCAAGAAGTCTACGGTGGTCACACTATATCAGATATAGTAGAAGAAAAAGATAAGTATTCTGTGTATATAAAAAAAGGTAACGATGTTCTGCCTTGGAAAGATTTTAATAAGAACATGGCAATATCAATAGAATATAATTTAGAGTATTAATGAAAAGTCCTTACAATTTTATAATAAAACCAAAAGGACAAAGATACAATAATACTAAAAAAGTTGGAGATAAAGAGCTAATAATAAACACTGAAATATCTAACTATAAATTTATAAATAAAACAGGTATTGTTGTTGCATGCCCTGCGTTAAATAAGACGTCTATAAAAGAAGGTGACGAAGTAGCTATACATCACAACGTTTTTAGAAGGTGGTATAATATCCGCAAGCAAGAAAAAAACAGTAGAGGCTATTTAAATGAAGACGAGTTTTTAGTTCAACCAGATCAAATATTCGCTTACAAAAGTGAAGGCCAGTGGAAATCTTTAAAAGGTTTTTGCTTTGTTCAACCTATACAAGAAGTTGATAGGTTTGAGGATTTAGTAGAAAAGAAAAACGTAGGTGTTATTGTTTATTCAGATGGTTTTTGTAAAGAAAACGAAATAATAGGTTTTCATCCAGGTTCAGAATATGAGTTTGTAATTGATGGGAAGTTATTATATAGAGTTAAATCAAATTTAATTACAATGAAATATGGATATAAAACAAACGAAAAAACGTATAATCCAAGCTGGGCACAAAGCAGTTGAGGAGTTGATTAAGGT
>TARA_R100001463_G_scaffold3178_8_pt1 | contig 12520 bp, 19 predicted proteins | sample TARA_R100001463 | Tara Oceans TARA_R100001463 (sample SAMEA2622242) | marine metagenome | biome: marine biome (ENVO:00000447); feature: deep chlorophyll maximum layer (ENVO:xxxxxxxx); material: "saline water (ENVO:00002010), including plankton (ENVO:xxxxxxxx)" | depth 40 m
TTAAACCAGTGCTCCCTGATATTAAAGAATCAATTCCACCCATTCCTGCTTGATCAAATAAATTAGAAGGAGCACCTATACCTAATGATGACTCTCCATAAGTTTGTGGAGTAAAATCTTGTTGTGCTAAATTAACATCTGTAGGCAGAGAATAATCTAAACCTTCTGTTAAAGAATAATCCAAACCTTCTGCAGTATCTAAACTTACATCACCAGGAGCACCTCCTTCACCTATTCCTGATAAAACAGTAGTGTCTTCAACTGCACCTCTAGGTATGTTTAAAGTTTCTACTGTGTCTGCTTCTAGTATATTATTATCAACTAAATAATCACCAAACTTACCTGATTGTAAAGCATCTACACCATAAGTTGTACCATAAGTTATAATAGCAGCAAGTAAAGAATCTTCTACATCTTTTCCTAGTGCTAAACTACCAGTTGCTGCTATCACAGCATTCCCTGTAGCTTTAGCTGCTATACTACCTTTAGCTCCTATAAGACTTCCTATAGATTCAGCAAAACCAGGATAGTTACCAGCAATAAGCATAGTTGCTACTACAGCTGGATATACCCTATCTGCATCAGAGGTATTTTGATTCAAAGGATAGAATATTGGTTTATCTTCAGCAAACTTAACATTCAATACTGCACCGCCTTCTACATTTGTATATAAATTACCAAACGTAGTAGGCTCATCAGCATCTCCTGTTAATGTACCGCCACCTGCAAATACGTCTACTGTTTCTCCTGTTTTTTTATTGAACAACTCATCCATAGAACTAGGTAGAGTTGCTATATACATCTTTTCTGTAGCTCCTTGACCTAAAGATCTACCTGTGTCTACTTCCTTAACAGTGCTAGGTTGTACTTCTATTCTTTTTCCACCTCCCATTGCGGTAGTAAGTGGTTCATTGTAGTAGTATTTAAGCTTACCAGTAATGGGATCAGCAATTCTTTCTACTTCTACATTTTGTTTAGTTGTATCTACACTTCTTTTACCTAAGTCATATATACTATCTACACCAGCTTTAGCAAACTCTTTAGCTTGTTCATCTATAATATAATCTAAATCACTAGGATTTACATAACTAAATCCTCCTGCTTCTAATATATTATATTGTGCTTTAAATTCATTCCTAAGATTATTAACTCTTTGTTCATAAGACGTAGTATCGTCTGTAACGCTTGTAGAAGTCTCTGGTTGCCCTGCTGTATCTACAAACATACCAGTGTTACTATCGACTGTAGTGGATTCTGAAGACGTAGCAGCTAATCTTATTGCATCTTGTTCTTGTTGTGTTAATCTAGGAGCAACAGAAGGGTTTATGCCTTGTGCAAGTTGCTGTTCTTGAAACATTCTGTAGTCATCTAGGATACTCATGAGTATGACCCTCCCTCTATTGAACCACCAGATAATGTACCTGATAGTACAACATTTGTAATTGTTGCTGTGCCTGTTACCGCTGGGGAGGCACTATTAGCTTTCGTCGCAACTGCTGTAGCAATATTATCAAATTCAGTATTAATCTCCGTTCCTTTAACGATTTTGTTTGGATCTCCACTGTTTAACGTATCCTTTGCTGCGAAGTTAGTTGTTTTTGAATAATTACTCATTATATAGTCCTTCCTAGAACTGAATAAATATCTATCTTTTGTAATGATAGAGGATTACTATCTATTGATGCGTTTACTCCTACTTGTAAAATAGTACCATTTCCTGATAATTGTGTACTAAGTTTGTCAATAAATACAGAAGCTGAATATTCTGCTACATTGTATTCTGCTGTACCATACTCAGCAATGTTTCCTTCTTTTGTTTGTACATCAGCATTATTAAAACTGTTTTCATAATCAAAAGCCCATTTCAAAGCTAATGTAGTATTAATAGCACCTATGACTGTTACATTAATCTTTTTAGGTATCTTAGTTACAGCAGGATTACCAAAATCTAAATATGGTGATAGGTAGCTAAATACATAACTAGAACCACCATCAGTAAAGTTTTTATACTCTGCTATACCATTAGGTTGTCCTAACAGTAATCTATTGTCATTTGTTACCGCTAATGATGATGGGTCTATACTATCCCATCTAGTTACTCTGTATGAACCATCAGGTAGTGTTGCTCTTACATCAAAACAAAATGTAAAACCTGAAGCTGGTAAAGTTAGTAAATAAAATGCTTCTTTCTCATAGTATATACTTCTTATCTCATCTTTGCTCTCTACTGCTACAAGAGAAAGAAAGTTATCTCTTACATTCTTTGACAAGTCTCTTAGTGGTGCTGACTTCTCTTGTATGGTTCTACCTAGACTTCTTAGACCACTATCAGATAGAAATACTAAATCAGTACCTATAACTTGTACAGAGTCTCTTGCAATACAACCTGTACCTACTATCACATCATTTAATGATATGTTACTTATATCATCTGCATTTTGATATAATACAATGTGATGTTCACAGAATATTACTAGAAAGTTATTATGTGCAGCTAGTGCTGTTATCTTATCACCACCAGGTACAACTTTCTCTAGGTTTAACTGTCCTGAACCTGAACCAGTAAATTCTGATCCTTCTAATAATCTACTATGATAGATTGTTAATGGATCATTTACTATATTAGCCATCCACATTCTACCAAAAGCTGATAATGCTACATTTGGTGTAAAAGTAGTTGCACTATAACCAGAAGGAACACTACCTACATCTACTAATCTTTGAAACCCAAAGTCTCCTGTATGAGAATGGCTACCTCCACCACCTGTAGGTAACTTATGGTATACTAAAGTAGGATGTCCTTTTTGTACTGCATACATATGTGGACTAAAATTAAGACCACTTTCATATTCTGCTTGTTTAAACTGCCAGTTGTTATCTGTTATAGTATATGTAAGAGTAGCACTACCATCAGTTGCATATACAGGCATAGCAGACATAGTGCCTTCACCTCTATACAACTTTTCATCACCACCACTAATAATAGTATGTGATCCTGTAGCTGTATAATTATCAAACTCTACCATACACTCTGGTACTGTAGACGTACCACCAGCAGTTGTCTGATACTCCCAACCTCTTCTAGCAGCCATTCTACCAGACTTATCAATCACAGCATTATCTGCTTCTAGTGTAAATGACAAGTCAAGAGTTACACCAGAGTCTTGTGTGTTAATACCAAAAAAACCTGGTGATGTTATTGCTACTGGTTGTATAGGTTTGTTAGGCATTATGAAGGATACCACACTGTTTCTTCATCAGGTCTTCTTGCAGCTTCTATAGCTATAGCATCTGCTAGAGCCTGTTTAGCTACTGCATACTGACTTGATACACTGATACCACCATCTTCACCACGTTCTTCTATTGCTTTAGCCCATGCTAAAGATGTAATTATATTCTTTTGCATAGCAGTGGTGTCTGTATCAGTTGTTAGTTCTTCTTCAGGTATAACTAAGTCAAACCTTATTACATAATCACCATCAGGAATAGGATATAAATCTATTTGCCCATCTCTATCAGGGTCTACACCATTAGGATTATAGTATAATGGTGCACCCTGTGTAGGTGTGTCAGTTAACAACAAACTTTGTATAAAGTATGTTGATGTTTGATAACGTAAAAATACATCTTCTGTATCATTGTGTGCAGAGATGATTCTAAACTTGTTTCTAGCACCATCTAAGTTGTAGTTAAATGTGCCTTGTTGTGTCGTAAACGATACTGTACTTCTTAGTACATCCCAGTTCCATGCGTCTTCTGTTTCTCTTTTAGCGTCATTAACTAAAGCACCTATCAAAGAAGAATACCCATTCTGAGACACACTGGTTACTTGGGCTTCTCTGAGCCTAACCAGTACATCATTTACTAAATCTAAATATGTAGTTGTAAGTGCCATTTAGCAATCCCATTTTCTTAATGCTTTATTAATCCTACTATTAGGATCATTAGCAGTTTTACTACCTGTTCTTTTCTTTTTCATTCCTTGCATCCTAGCACAGAAACTCTTACGCCTAGATGCTGCCTTGGGTGACTTCTTTGCTTTCTTTCTTGATACTGGTGGTTTTAAGTTAGCACCTGTAGTTCTTTTAAAATACTTTCTACCAGCTTCATTAAGACCACCTTTAGGATTTTGATACTTTTTTTGAACCATTTTTTTTCCTTGCAAATGTTCTTACATTGGTAGGTTTGCCACCTGTATTACCTGCTGCTCTCTTTCTTCTTACAGCAGACTTTCTTTGTGCTTCTGTCATACTTTTAGCTTTAGACCTAGGTACACATTTAGGATAGGCTCTCTTACTATCTTTAGTAGACTTACGACCACAAGCCTGAAACTTACCTTTCTTCTTAGGCGCTCCTATATCTACCCAGTCACCTTTCTTGCCTTTACCAAACCATTCTTTTAGTGACATAGTAAGCAACTCCTACAGGTATAACAACAATTATAAAAAACATAACTAAACCCATTTATGCGTAACCTCCGCCTCTTTTCTTATACTCTCTCACTAACCAACCATTAGCATAAGCACTAGGATATACATCAAACTTGCGTTTAGCCTCTGCTTTGACTCTGTTATACAGAGCCTTGTTAGTAGGTGTAGGAGACTTCTTAGACTTTTTTGCTGCCACTTTTAGCCCTCTTTTGTGCTGTTTTAGAAAGTTCTTTAAGATGAAAAAGTTTCTTACTAGACTTGTTATGTGTTGCACCAGAGTGCATATCACCATTAGGCATTTTGTGCATCTTGCCTTTATATTCTTTACCATCTCTAAAATAGTGAGCTACTCCTTTAGCCATTATGCTTTCCTCTTAGCTGGTTTTTTCATTGGCTTCTTAGCCATCATCTTCTTACCACCATAACTTTTATTCATGCCGTTTTTCATTGGTTTTTTCTTGCCTTTCATCATGCCGTACATAGACTTCTCCTTAGCTTAGTTTTAAAATAATAGTAATAAGTATTAATACAATAGAACCAAAACAACCAATTAATATAGTTTCAAGTCTTTTTATTTTAGAAAGTGTTTCAGCCCACCTTTCTGCACATACAGCCTCATGAGATGTTAGTCGTATATCTAGTTCGTTTAGTAACTCTTCTGTTTTCATTATTCACCTACCCATGTTTGATTATCTTCATCCCACGCATAATATTTAGCATCATTAGGCATTGCAGATGGTGCTTGCCAATTTCCATTATTGTCTAATGTCCAACTAGGATATGGTTGTTGTCCAATAAAAGCATCTATATCTGCTTTATAAATCATGCCAACACCTGCATAATTTTTTCTATGTAATCTTTCATGACTTCCTGATTTACGTTCTTTCCATGTTTGTTTATATGTGTCAGATGTTCCATATAAATTATTTAAAAAGTTTATTCCAACTGTTTCAGACGCACTCCCATCAGAATCTAAACAATCATCGTGAGCTACAATATGAACAGCAGTTACAGTATTGTTTGAATCTAATTTTGCAAAATAATATTTCATAATTAACCTGTACTTGTTGTATATTTAATTATTACAACACCATCTCCACCGTCACCTCCTGCTCCGATTGGGCTAGTGCCACCTGCTCCACCACCGCCTCCGCCGCCTAAATTTTCAGTTCCATCAGCTCCATCTTCTGAACCAGATGAATTAAACCCTGCCCTACCGCCACCACCGTCACCACCAGCGGCAACAACTCCTGAAGTAGACCCTGGAGTATCTTCACCACCACCGCCTCCACCAGCGTAGGTAACAACACTTAAAGTAATATCTGCGGTGTATCCATGACCTCCTTTTCCAGAGGTGTTATTTCCTGAATTAGACCCAGTTCCTCCTACTTGACCTGCTCCACCGCCTCCTCCAGCTCCAGCAGTATCACTACTACCGTTACTATTTCCTCCAGCTTTACCATGACCAACTACAATGTTACTTCGATTTGAGTCTTGTGTAGTTTGATTTGTAGACCCTCCATTAGAACTTGAAGAAATAGCACCTGCCCCTCCTCCACATCCTCCATCTCCACCAGATTCATGGTTAAATCCTCTACCACCGCGTCCACCTCCTTTTGCTACGACTGTGGTAGGAAACCCAGATTTTGTAAAAGATGAATCTGATCCATTAGCTGCTGATGTTCCACTAAATGTATTAACACCACCTGCACCTCCTGTGCCTACAGTTATTGTGTATGTTTCTCCTGCGGTGACTTGTAGTGTATTTCCTGCTGAATAAAAAACAACACCTCCACCTCCACCTCCAGCACCTCGTACAGCTCCACCGCCACCTCCACCACCTACCATCAATAATTCAATTGTTGATACGTCTGAAGGAACAGTAAACGTGCTTGTAGAATTAAAAGTTCGTACAACAGTTTGTGGTTCTCCTGTTGTAAAATTAGTCATTAAAAGTTGGTGACTTCCAATCATTGTTTTTCCTTACGAAATATTGCCTGTGAGTACAGCTAAATTTGCTGTGTAAGTAAACATGATACTAGCAACTCCGTTTGCATCTAATGTGTGCAAAGCAGTTGCTGCTAAATCTCCTGCCTTAACTGCGTTAACAGCAGTACAAGCTAAACTAGCAGTACAACCGTTTACAGATACAACTGAAATTATATCGCCTATACCAAATACTCCAGTAGGAACAGTTACAATTGCATTAGAGGTATTTATAGTTACTTGATTACCTACATCTCCTATTGCTAAAGTGTAGTTACCAGATAAGTTTTGACTTACAGGTATATCTCTTAAATCACCGTCTTGGTCTGATACTGTAGAAGCCCCTGTTATAGTGTTAGTTACAGCTAAAGTTCCTCCTACAGAAACATTGCCACTAACATCAAGAGTTCCATCAGCAGATACATTTGCAATATCAGTATCTCCTGTAACTCCTAAAGTACCACCTATATTTAAATTACTTGATATACCAGCACTGCCTGATATATTAAATGTAGAATTACCTGATACTGCTCCTCTAAATGTAGCTACACCAGACACCATTAATTCTGAAGCATTAGTACCTATTTCTACAATAACATTACTACTATTTTTTGTATACAATCTTTTATCAGCAGTATTAACTGCTAACTCTGCTCCTCCAACAGCACTAGTGATATCAGCGGTAGCTGGTACTCCTGATGAGTCTTTCTTTTTAGTTAAAATGGTTGTCATGAGTAAGTACCCCCTTCAATTGTACTTGATTCTGTTAGAACTGTGCTTCCTCCATCTTGTAGCACTCCTGTGAAGTTTGCTGTAGCAGCATCTAAAAAAGCTGTATCAGCATCATAACCTTGAACTGATACACCTATCATTGATTGTGTTAGTACATTACTGGCACTATGTTGTAATACACCAGTAAAGTTTGCAGTAGCGTCAGAATAACTAACACCTCCTCCTGTAACACCAGCAGAAGCTACTGATACACCAATATCAGCACTTGTTAGTACATTGCTACCACTTTCTTGTAATATTCCTGTAAAGTTTGCTGTAGCATCAGAATAACTAATTGTAGATTGTGCTGTGACAAATTCTACATCAGTTTCACCAGAGTTTACTGCAAGTATAAAAGTAGCATTACCAGAGAAATCAGGTAAGAGTGATGCTCTAGCAGAAGCTACAGTAGTTGCGCTTGTACCGCCCTCACTGATAGCTAAAGGTAGTTGCTCAAATGTAGCAGTACCTGCACCGCCTGTACCTCTAAAAAAAGCCATAATTATTCCTTAACATAAAAAACCCTCCGAAGAGGGCTATAATGTTTACCAGTTTGGTCTTCCAACAAAGCAAGTATATGTAGCAGTTGCTAAATCAATAGCACCACCTGTATTGTTTTCTACTTGAAACTCTATTGTATCTGCTCCTGTTACTTGTGCAATAAGGTTTAAATCTTGTGCAGAACTGCTAGTTGCTACACCTAATACCATATCACCTACACCTACACCAGATACTGTAATAGCAGTAGTTTCTTCATTACCATCTGCTACTGAACCAAAATTAAATGTATCTTTGATTGCCCATGTATCAGAAAAAACTCCCTGAAACTGTCTGAGTTCTCCTCTTTTTACTGTAGCCATTATTCATCCTTATAAAGAAAAGGGTTGACTACTAGAGCCAACCCTGTTATTAAAATTAAGCTGGGACAACAAGTGCAACAGCAGATTTATCTCTTAACTCACCAGTACCATATAAGGTATCAGCAGTTAAGAGTGTACCTAAATGCTCTTGCTTGTATTGTGTTTGAACACGAACACCAAGTTGCTCAACTAATACTCCAAACTCAGGATGGAATAATAAACATACTCTAGCACCACCAGAACCACTAGTTGTATCTACGTTGGTAGATACATATACTTTGATACCATATATGTCACCAATCTGACCATTTCTAATAGTGTTAGCATTTCCAGCCTCACCTGTAAATGCTTGTTCTGTGAATCGTGATAGACCCATCATTACGTTTCTAGCTACAGGTGGGATAACAAAGTTACGATTATCCATAGGAACATCTTGGTCATCAAGACGCTGTATGGCTCTTCTAAACCCTGCATCACTAATAGCACTTTCATTGTTACTACCAGCTACATAAAATGTAGAACCATCTGCTCCTAGGAAGCCTTTGTCATAAGCAGCAGAACCTCCTCCTGACTGAGCCTGTCTACCTAAAGATAATACATCTGTATCTACTCTAGTAGCTAACGCATAACCAGCATCATCTGTGTAGAAACGTCTTAGTGAACTCAATGCCTGTACTTCAGCAAAGTCTTCAATCAAACGACTATACTCATAGTGTTGGTTAATTGTTACAGTTTTTTCTGAACCAGACTCTTGAATAAGAGTAACTTCTGTTTCAGCAGCCTTAGTTGAAGCTGAACCACGAGCAGGAGCAGGAAAGTGAACTACATCACCTTTCTTACCCTTCATGTTCATTGTTTTAATTAAATTAGCAGCTACAAGATTCTTCTTGTAACCAGCGATAATTTCATCCGACCAAATCTCAGGTATAAAACCTGCGGTATTGACTTCTGATTGTACTACATGATTAGTACCTAAACCCATTTTAAAATTCCTTTTCTAAAATATCATCCTCTGACTCTTCCTTCTTTGTGCGCTCTTACAATCTCTGGCAACATAGATTCGTACTTGTCAGGATCACTGTTAATAAGATTTCGTATATCAGAACGTCTAAAGATTTTCTTTGATGGTGCTTCTCCGCTACCGCTTGCTACAGTTGTAGTAGCACTCTTGATGTCTTGTGACCTAGCTTGTTTCTCCATCTCTACAGTTTTACTACCTACCTGTCTTTTTTCTTTCCATGTAGAAATAAGCTCGTCAGCAGCATCATAATCATACCTATGATCAGCCCTAGCAAATAACTCTGCTCTTACTTTAGAATTATTTACCCAGTCCTGAAACCCTTGATCTTTTACTACATCAGTAAAGTCTGGATGTTTTTCTTTCAGTGACGAAAGAGCTTTAGACCTCTGCATCTCTTGGGTTAACTGTTCTGCTTGTCTAATCTTAGGGTGATTTTGTATTGCCTTGTCTACAGCCTGTTTAGGGTTAGCAAAAAAATCATCATCATTAGATTCTTCTGGTTCTGCTTGCTTTGTTTGTGGTTGATTTTGAACATAAGAATTAGCAACCCTACGAAGTTCTCCTAACTCTGTACCTTGTCTGCCTATTAACTTCTCAGCTTGTTGGTGCATAGATATAACTTCTTGAAGAGTTTTCTCCTTATACTTCTCAGGAATCTCTACTTCTGTTTTAACTTCTTCAGCTTTTACTTCTTCTTGCTGTGGTTCTTCTTTCTTATCTTCTATTTCTTCTACAAATTCAGCCACTATTACTCTCCTGTGTCAGTTGACATTTTAGGAAAGACACTTTGAATGGGGGTCTAACCTTGTCCCATACTACTATACTCTTGACCTATACCCACTTTTCTTTCATACTTAATATGACTCTCTCTACGTCTAACCCACGCATCTGATGCAGTGGGGAAGTCACCTGAACAACCATCTAGGTCTATTCTTGGTTTGCTGATTATGCGTTTAGCTTCAGCATTACAAGATGGGCAGTTAGTTGTTTTTACTGAATCATCAATGTATTTCTCAAATACATAATTATTTTTACATTGAAACTCAAATATTCTTCTAGTCATTATGTGTTGACATACATTAAGTCTTCATTAGGGTGTGCTTCTTCTTCTGCACATAAATCTTCATATACCTTTTCAGACATATCTTTTAACCCTAACATATACTTTAGTATATCTACCTGTCCTTTAGCAAAATGAAAATCTTCACTAGTTTCACAGTTCTGAACACTGTTGTATTCATCATACATTTTTTGTAAATCTTCCATCAAGTCTTTTCAACCTGATGAAGACATCATTGAAAAACGGTTATCATAGTAATTTAATATTTTTTTATCCATTGGCACGTTTTTTGCTTTATTATTGCGTGATTATAGCACACTTTTTTGTAAAAGTCAAGTATTTCTTGAAGATTGTAGTTGTAATTCTGCAATTCTAGCTTTTGTGTCTATATCTTTCTCTTTTAAAGCCACATTTGCTAGTTTTATACGTCTTTCAAACTCTTTTGAAGGGTCATTTGCATCTCCAAGGTACTTAGAAGCACTAGCAGCTATCTTAGCTTGTGTTTCTACTGGTTTTAACTGTGTTTCTACCGCTTCACCTTGTGCTTTAGCCTGTTTTAGTTGTACATCAGCCTGTAAATCTGCTAATTCTAGCTGTGCTTTCTGTAATTGTAGCTGTATAGCAGCTTGTTGTGACTGTGCTTCCTGTGGATTAGGTTGCATCATCTGCTGTAGCTGTTGTATAAGCTGTTCTCTGTTGTTTAAACTAGAGTTTTCTATGATTGCAGATAGAACTAATGGTACAATTGGTGATTCTGCACCTAGTGTTTTCAGTAAATTCATAAACTGCATCTGCTCATGCTCTCTAGCTATGATACCTAAATTACTAGAAGGAATAAAAATAAAGTCTTGTGCAGGATACTTCTCAGGTTCAAACTGCATAAACCTATGTGCAGACTTAGTTATGAATGGAATTAAAAACTGCTCTTGAAAGTTTATTAATGTTCTCTTGTTTTTCTTTATGATTGATGATAATGCTACAGATAATCCTGCTCCTTCAGCAGTAGTCATTGCTTGTAATGATGAACTATCTATTGTTCCTGTAGCCATTAGTAGCATATTCATAAAAGAAGTAGCAGTATTGATATTAGAACCATCTACTGAACCTATCTTGAATGGATATAGTATCTCTGCTGGATTACCATTAGTAAGAATAGTCTTACCAGGCTTTACTTCAAATCTAGCACCTCTAGGTAGTCTGGTAGCATCCATAGCCATCATAGGTACTGTAGCTAGTGCTACGCTGTCAAGGTGTGAACGCACTTGAGCATCAATAGCCTTTTGCATATTGTAGCCCTTCTCAGCAATACCACGACCCCAGAAACGATTAGGAACACTATCATTTTGAAAAGAAACAATAGGTCTATCTTTCATCATGTATGGTGACTCTTCTGCTTTGAGTAAATACTGCTCATTAGCTATAACTACTATTCCTTCTACAAGGTCACTAAAGTCTGCTGCTTGAGTACCATACTCATCTGCTTGTTTGTTGAATATTTCTTCATACTTTTCTGAATCATCTTGATTCTCTATCATATACTTTGGTATGAGTCCGTAGTATCTTAACAACTTAACTCTGTTCTCTTGATAATCAGATACTTCTTGTGATGGTTCTAAATCAGTCTCTATAGCATACTGAGATAGGTCTGAGACTGTCTCATAGACTCCTGACTCCATTGCTGCTACTACAGAGTGGATAGATACCAGTTCTTCAATAGCACAGCCTAGAGCCTCCTGTACGTTGCTTGCAGAGGGGTCTATCAAAAAGTTGTATGGTGTGATTGGTTTGAGTCCAACACAGAACCTTGTTTTCTCTTGTACTCCTACTGCTGTAATACCCATCTCTACTACTGGTTTCATAGCTGGTATTAGTTCTTTTTTCTCATATACAGTAATCTCACCAATACCGTTACCATAAATTGCAGATAGTAAGATAATATCAGAGATTGACTTTCTTACGTTACCCTTCTTAAAGTCTTCTATCATCTGACTACGAATCATCTGAATATCAATCTTTTGTGGATCAAAACCATCATCAGTGATATCAAAGAACTTCTCTCCTCTACCAAACACAGCTTCTTCTATTTCTGCTGTATGTGACTCTATCGCTTGTTGCAGTGCAGGAGTGATTATTCTGGCTCTTTCAGAATCTCTGGTTTTGTCTGCTGGGTCAAAGATACCTCTAAACAGTCTTTCATACTCTTGCCACTTGTCCAGATAGTTTGTATCTCTGTGTACTTTCCATTGGTCACATTGACCTAGTACCCATGATACAAGAGGATTTACTGTTTTACTGTCATCATACATATTGTTTTCCTTTAGGGGTGGTAGACATAACGGTATACTACTTAGTAGCCTGTTATCATGTCTAGTGGTTCATATTCTTCTTCTTC
>TARA_R100001463_G_scaffold119525_1_pt1 | contig 12444 bp, 20 predicted proteins | sample TARA_R100001463 | Tara Oceans TARA_R100001463 (sample SAMEA2622242) | marine metagenome | biome: marine biome (ENVO:00000447); feature: deep chlorophyll maximum layer (ENVO:xxxxxxxx); material: "saline water (ENVO:00002010), including plankton (ENVO:xxxxxxxx)" | depth 40 m
TATTTATTCCCAATACTCATCCAACGCTTCTAATACGTTACTTAATATTCTATTTGCTGCACCTCTCTGACGGTCATCCCATTCGGGATACCATGTCTTTTCGTATAGACCGCTTTTGATACGCATTACTCTGGCCGTCATTGCGACTTTGTTTAATCTACCGTTCATACAAAAGAAAACCTCACCCTTATTTAATAGGATGAGGCATTAAAAGTCAATTTAAAGTGTTAATTTCAGCACACTGATTATGATTCCTAGCATTGCTAAACGTCCATTCCATCGTTCAGCAAATCTCCAATAAGGATGTGTCCAGTCAATCATTTTCACTTTGTATGCTTTCATAGCATCATGATAAGATTCTACCATTAGATGAGTCCTGCTGATCCTGCTGCAGTTCCTACTACAACAAAAAATGCGAACTCTGCAAGTCCCATCCATGCAGGTGGGATATTTAAAATTTGTTTGGTCATTTAAGCTTGTACTCCTCAGCTGTTAGGTTTTAAGAAAATACGAACGGTAGTCCGTTAACTGCAGTAAATGCTACTGCACATGCGAATGTTAATGTGTAAATCATTATGCTCCTTGGTATACTGGTGTCATTACTCCACCACCTTCATCGTCATCGTCATCATCGTCAGCAACACGAAAGAACATTTCGATAGCAACGAGAGCACTCATTGGGTAAAAGCACCATAATACGGCCTTCCACATTGGGAATGAGTCTGCTGCTAATTGGAAATCGATCATACTTATTGTGACAATATGTTAATATTATATAGTTTTGTTAACATTTAAACAAAAACTACGTTTGTAGATGTACTAGCAATTACTGCTATCATAAAGATGTATGGTACAACCTTAAACGGTACTGGATGACGCTTGATCATTATACAATTCCCGGAATTAGTTGACCTGTTGCTAAGTAGATACCACCGAATAGAACGAATGCAAACATTGCTGGTCTACCGATTGCTCTCTCGAAGATGTCTTTGTTGTTCATTATACAAAGCCTGGAATGATTTGACCTGTTGTTAGGTAAGCACCTAAACCTGCAATGATTCCTAGCATTGCGAATCTACCATTAAGTTTTTCTGCAAAAAACTTTTCCTTTTCGATTGTTCTTGTTTCTGTTCCTTTTGACATTAGAATATACCGGGGATGATGTTTCCTGTTGTTGCGTATGCACCGACTGCTGCTACGAAACCAAGCATTGCTGCCCAACCATTAAATCTTTCTGCTTCTGGAGTCATGAGTTTGTACCTTTGAGTAATTGTGAATTGTGAATTAAGTTTCATCTAAGTATGCTTAGAATAGGCCTGGAGCGATCCATCCTGTGAGTCCGTAGTTGACTACGGCTGCAAATAAACCTATCATCGCTAGGCGACCATTGATTTGTTCTGCGTTTTTCCAGTAATTGTTCATTAGAATATACCGGGAATGATTTGACCTGTTGTTACATATGCACCTATAAGTGCTACAAAACCGATCATTGCCCAACGACCATTAACTTTCTCTGCATTTTGTGGGTAACTATCATATGAGATTGACTCATCGATGTATGGACGAGTATCTGTGGGATACATGTTTTGGCGACCACCGCTTTCTGTTGTAACAGTCATTGAAGTTTTATTAAGAAACGTAACAATATTATATAGTAAATATTAAGTTTTGGCAAGTATGTTAGGATTTCGACACACAAACATTAAAAAGGAGGTCTTATGACCCCCATTAATTTAACTTATGTAACAGTATTACTCTGGGTTACTTACCCTTCCAAGATATGGATCGTAATCCATAAGGTCTTTAATACTGTAGTTTATGCCCTCCTGCTGCCACCAATTATGTTGACCATCCCGATTGCCTTTATGAATCATATCAATGTGTTCTGGGTGAATAGAAGACCCCATCTCAAGTTTGTATAAAAACAATGGCATTGAATAGGTATTACCAGAATTGTAAATTAGATCATCGGCCACTGCTCTTGGTTTAGATCCGTTGTCAAGTTTGTACTTATCTCCTCTTACATGAAACTTTATTAACTTCTCTGCGTGATGTCTATTAATAAGGTAACAAGCTGTAGAGAAATCATTTACAAATCTCTTGTGCAACTTTACATGAATAGAACCTGTACATATAATAGCAAGTTGAACCACGTCCCAATCATAGGGAAGGTTTGCCATCACTTCATTCCAACTAAAGTTCCAGAACTTAACTAATCCCAAATCAATATCATCTTCCATAATCAAAGCATACTGACTATCAGATGTATCATACCAATGTTTGATTGCTTTCAAATGAGATGTAGTGCAACCAACCTCACCTGATGTCATCTGTTCTGGATATCTACCTTTAATAATATCACTTAGATCATCCTCACGGCCATCATAACCAGAGATACGTGTGTAATCCTCTATATCCCAATACTTAAAATGATCCTCTACATATTTCTTTCTCTCAGGTTGTCCATCAAGATTCAAATAGTATATCGGTGGGATGTACTTTAGTTTGTAAGTTGACTTATTTTTTTCCAAAGCGAGTGTTTCCATAGTGAATTACTGTACATCCATTTATATCGGGACATTTTCTCCAAGGATCAATAATGACTGAACCTTCGGGGAAAATAGATTTTTGTTGCTTATCTGGATCAGGATCTAGGCAACCAAGAAATGTTGTCTCTGGATCATGAGCAAGAAGATATGCTGATGCACCTAGATTGTCTGGTGCTTTGTCTCCAGTATATTCGTCTTCATAATATACGTCAACTCCTAATTCCTTTACATAGTGTCCGACAAGAATACTGTATGACCCTGCTTCGTATACAACGTGAGGTTTATATGCTTTACCTATGATTACAACTGGTAGTCCTGTGTCAACTAATCTTTGTGCTAGATTCTTTGCCTGTATCTCTCTTGCTTCCATAATTGCATCGAAGAGATCATACCCTAGTCCAAGATTCTCTGACATCCAACGGAGTGCAATATTATCACGAGGATGACATGCACCACCATCACCCATACCTGCAGTCATGTATCTTGGGCCCATAATCCTTTGAGTTGAGTTCTTCAAAGCATCAGTAACAACATCTACATTAATATTACCTTGCTTCTCTGCTACATCTTGAATCATATTTACAAGACTCAACTTTGCAGATATAAAAGTATTGTAGAAGATCTTGATACATTCACACTCATCCCAAGTACCAACAACATAACGTGGATCGTTATTCATCATTGGACGATAGAAGTTGATTAACTCTCTTGCATCACCTGTCTCTGATCCATCTTCTGTTCCAATCATCACCATCTCTGGATTTGCAAAGTCCCATCCAACTGTACCCATTGCAATTAGATATGGATTGTATGCGAACCTAGCATTCGTAATCAGTGGTTCAAGTTGTGAACGAACTGTTCCGGGAAGGACTGTAGATATCAATACAACTAACTGCTTTCGATTTGCCCACTTATTAACTTCTTTCAGAATATCTTTGACGATTGCATAATCAAAATCCTTATTAGGAAGATGTGCTGTCGGATATCTACCATCATATGCAGGATCGTGTGGTGTTGGTGCTGCGATAAAAATTATATCTGCATACTCAACTGCCTCCTTAGTTGTATCAACCATCGGAAAGTTTCTTGGTTCTCTAGGAGATACATCATATCCTACCAATGGATATGACTCTGCCATAACTTCTGCACAAGCCTGTCCCAACTTGCCGACACCTATCATTGCAACTTGTGTCTTCGATCTGCTAAACATTCTTTGCTCTCCGTGCTGTAATTAATAAGTGCCACCCAAGATTTTTCTTGAGGACTTTAAAGATTTCATCTGGCATTGCTTCAAACCAAGGTTGTTTAATGAACTCTCCCTTCTTGTATGGTTCAACTTGATATGGAAAGATATGAGTTTGTTCGATTGAAGTAACTTCAAACTTACCCATCAGATTCTTTACCTCATCATTTGTGTATGTGTTTGCTATCGGACAACCATATTGTGCTTCAGGCTGATCGTGACCTGCCTCAATCATATAGTTCTTCCAAGAGTTCTTTGCATACAACATAATCTTAAGAACACTATTCTCATCTGTGTACTTGTAAATCTCATCAAAAATTTTAGATGGATTTGGACTATGATGTATCACTCCAAAAGAGTAAATCAAATCATAAGTCTTTACAGGAACAAAAGATGATAGTTCTTCTGAGTTACCACTATAGAAAGTACCTGATTCATTATACACCTCAAATCTTCTTTTTGCAAGGTTAAGTGATTCTTCTGACAAATCAACACCAGTATATTCAGCACCAAATCTTGCAAAGTTAATACCCTCAGTTGCCATTCCACAACCAATCTCTAAGACCTTCTTACCATTCCACCTCTCAAAATTAGCAAACGTAGGTATGTGAGGTTCTGCATTGTATCTTTTAGATGCAACCTCATCAAAGTATTCTTTAGTTCCTTTCTCCTTCTTAGAGTGTTTTACATTACAAGGACGATCATCCCAGTAAACTCTTACATCATCAATAGTTGGACTCATAGTTTAAATGTTGGAATTGGTTCCATCTTATGTTTGTTCTTACGATTTAAATTATTCAAAATATCAACTGCAGGGCCTGTGCCATTTTCCATTGCTTCTTCTAACTGTCCATAGGTTGCACCAATCTGATCTTCATCATTTCGATCATCTTCCCATAATCCATCTGTTGGTGGTGCTTCACAAATTGCTTCATGAATGTCAAGGTATTCACCTAACATCCAAACCTCTGTCTTATATAAGTCTGCTATCGGTGCAATATCAACTCCACCATCCCCATACTTTGTATAGAATCCTACTCCATAATCCTCTACCTTATTTCCTGTGCCAACTACAATACCACCTGTTGATGCTGCAATCTGATATAGTGTGACCATTCTAAATCTTGAACGTGAGTTAGCAAGTGCTAAATCATTATCATCAAATCCTTTCATTGTATATTTGAATACTTGAAATAGATTCGTTAGATCATACTTATATGTTGTCACATTCCTATATCTTTTATCTAACCAGTTAAGGTGCATATCAGATAAAGTTTCCTGCTCTGGTTTTTGATGTATTGGCATACCAACAGCATGAGTTGGTAATCCTGTTCTTGCACAAAGTGCAGATACAACTGCAGAATCAATACCACCAGACACACCTATGACAAATGACTTTAGGTTATTATCCCAATAGTAATCTTTTAACCATCTAACAATTTTATATGATAGATCTTCGTAACTTTCTATGCGATCCATAATTAGGCTGCGTAATGATCAGTTTTTTCGTAGAACTCTCTGTACTGATGAACTACAGGATGTGATGATGTTTTCCAAGTTGGATTTCTCAAACACTCTGTGTATTCATCGCTGAAGACTTCTTGTTCTCCTGCCAATGCAAATAGTATTGGTAGAAATAAATCAAATGCTCCAACAGCATGAAAGCACTCTGTTAGTTTATCAAGAGTTTTAAAATTTTTCAAGTATATATCAATACCCTTTAACAAAGTTTCTGTATGTCCGATGACAGGAACTGATCCCCATCTCATTACAGGAACTGATCCATCTATCTCTCCTATCAGTTCATTCAATTTTATAAAATCATCTAACCAACTCTGCATATACCAAGCATAGTTTAATCTTGTTCCTAAAAGTTTTGCATTATCTGGATGACTTATATCACCTCTTATAAAAACATCTGGTTCTGTCATACAAAACCATTCTGGATATCCACAATCCTTAAGACCTCTCTGCAATCTATCAATCGTAGCTGCCATACCTGTTTTCATAGCAGTCTGATTTTTTTCCAGTAGAAAGTTTGACCCATCAATTCCTTTCAAAGGTGATACGGTATCTTCCTCCATTGAGAATTGTAATCTATCATCCTCAAGAAAAGAATAATCTAATCCTCCATCTGAGAATACACGAATCTTTGAATCTGTATATACCTCTCTAATAGCCTCTACTGATCTTATGAATGCTGCCTTCTGTTTGAATACACAGTTGTATATAAATCCAATATCTTTTATCGGAACTTTGACTTGACTTGCGTTATCGTGAACTGTAGGATTTATGTCACACTCGATAGAGTAATTACCGACTTCAATCAGCATTAATTTTCACCTCCAAATAAGTAATCTTCAATTACAACGTAATCCATTTCGGTATTATTTAGAGCATACAAAGCATCCTCTATGGTTGATAATATAGGGTATCCTCTTATGTTAAATGAGGTATTCAATAGCACATTTGTTTCAGAGATCTTTCCAAATTCTGTAAGTAATTCATAGAAGTGTGCGTGTGAATCTTCGGTAACAGTTTGAAGTCTTGCTGTACCATCAACATGTGTAATTGAAGGTAGTGTATCTACTTTCACAACTGGTGCATAACTCATATATTCAAGGTTGTCAAAGTTCTTAGAATCAAAGTATAGATGTGCTTCTTCTTTCTTACAGAATGGTGCGAAAGGTCGATACCACTCTCTGAATTTTACCTTTGAATTTAGTATGTCTTTCATATTAGAAATATTAGGATCACATACTATCGAACGATTACCTAATGCTCTTGGCCCTACCTCTGAGTCTCCATAAACTAATCCTAGAATATAACCATTCTTGATCTTCTCTGCAATATCTTTCTTCGTTATCTTCTTTGCATTATATTTTTCGATATACTCAGGTAATTTATCACGATCTAATAAAGGTAAACCAGAATATGTAACATCAACTCTCTTTGTTGGTTTTCGATATGTAAACAAATGACCAAGAGATAATCCACCATCGTGAGGATTAGGTGGGACAAAAACTTGACGATCATAATTCTTCTTGACCATCTCATTTACTAATACATTCAATGCACAACCACCTGTCAATATTAATGGTATCTCAGGATCATATCTATCAAGAACTTTAAAGAAAGCATATTCAAATGCTGCCTGTGCAGTGGCTGCAATATCATATCCTTCCTGTCCTTCAAAGACCCAATTATCTAATGGTTCTTTCCAAGGTTGGTCTACATTCTTTAAAGGTAATTTAGTTTTAGTTGCTAGTTTTTTATAGTCTCTATCATAGAACAAATCTATAAAGGCAGATGTATATTCTGGTAACAGTTTTCCATAACCACATAATCCCATCAACTTACCTGACAATGCTAATTGATGTCTACTCTGCTGTCCAACTTCTTTTATTAAAGATCCACATAAAAGATAACCACCACCAAAGTCTGATTGAATATTATCAATCTGTCTTATACCAGATTCATTACCAATATACACATTAAAATGTCCATCATCCCCTCCACCATCATAAGATAATATCAATGCCTCTTTGAAAGGTGATTGATAAAATGCAGATGCAGCATGAGTTTGATGATGTCTTGCAACTGTCACCATACTCTGAGTATTGAATACTGTATTAAGATCTACATTAACAAATCCATCAGAACATACTAGAACATTTTCATAGTCATTTTCAATACCCCAATTAGCCTCTGCAATTGCTTGACATTGTTTCAATATCTCAAACTGTTCATCAGCAGAATTATCAACGTGTAATCTAAAATATCTTTTCTTTACTAAACGTTCAATCTCAATTACATAATACTTATCTTTCTTTGCATCATAGAATGATATGTTAGCATCATGACCACCAAAAATACTTACTAAATTCATGAAATAACCTTTTGAACTGCAGGAAGATAATGTTGTTTGACTGTGTTCACCCAATCAAACTGTTGTGAATATTCTATTATAGCATCTCTATTGAGAATTGAAAAGTCTCTGTTCTTAATTATCTGTTCCTCAACAAATTTTATGTCTTGAATTTTACTCTCTGGTATGACTGTAATGAACTCTTTGGTTGTATCTAAATTAGCAGTTGCAAATTCACTAATCACTACACCAAGGCCAGCAGCAAATGCTTCCATAATTACAAGTGGATGTGCTTCACCATCAGACAGTAAAACTAAGTTACCATACTCTGTAAGATTCTCATAAAGATAATCCTTTGACCACTCACCAAGATAATTAGTTTCTACATCAAACTTATCATCAGCAATATTACCAGCAAAGTAAAGACTTTTGATTGATTGAAATAGATGCTGTCTCTTACGATAATCAACCTTTGCAAGATAGATACTACGATGTCCAAAGGTAGGTGTATCGGAGAATCTAAATGCTTCAGTATTGACACCATTCGGTGTGATATATAATCTCTCCTCTGGAATATCTAATAAAGTTTTATATATTTTCTTGATACCTTCTGATAAACAAAATACTCTGGGTTTTATATTAGCAAATGCATTTGCAATATTTGCATAACCACCAAACATCTTAGGTCTTTCAAGATATCCAAAGTGACTTGTACAGGCACAGGGATATTGAATGTAAGGATACAATACGACCCAATCATCATAATGTATATGTACAAAATCAGGACGAAAGTTATTGATCTGACTAATGATCTGTTTTGGATCAGTTGTATTTACAATTGATACTTCATGTCCTAATTTAATAAGGGCATTACGCATATCCCAAATCAATGTTTCAACTGCACCCCAACCAGTAGGAGGTATGGCAGTATGTCCGGGGCCTACAATAGATATTTTCATTTTTGAATCCATTCCAATACATCAATCTCAGGTTTCCAATTTAAGATTGATTGTGCTTTAGTTATATCAGCAAGAGTAGTATCCATTTCACCACCTCTCTCAGGTATATTAACTTGATTAGGTGATATGACATCTGCTATCTCTTTGATAGAATAATTATTACCACTACCGATATTAAATACTTCTCCCAGATGATTATTAATTGGTAGAGTTGCTGCTAACCAATTTGCTCTTGCTACATCTTTAACGTGTACAAAGTCTCTTCTTTGTGATCCATCTCCAACTAATGTTAATGGTTCTCCTGCTGCTTTTTGTCTTTCAAAGATACCGATCACTGGAGCATACTGACCTCTTGCAGGAGATCTTTCACCAAAGACATTGAAGTATCTTAGAACAATAGTCTCAAGACCATAAAGATCATAATACATTTTACAAAACTTTTCTCCTGCAGCCTTAGATGCTGAGTAAGGATTTAAACAATCATCAGGTTGTGTTTCTACATTTGGATATGGATTATTACCATAGGCAGATGATGTAGATGAATAAACAAATCTCTTTACTCCTGCTTCTCTTGCACACTGTAGCATCACAGTTGTACCTACACAATTCTTTTCTACTGCACCAATCGGATTTTCAATCGCAGGTTGTAGTCTTGATTCTGCTGCTAAATGAAAAACATAATCTACACCAGTAAATACATTCTTCATGAACTTATAGTCAGTTATATCACCTTTGACATTGAGTGCCATTCCATTTTCGTGCGTCCAATGAAACTTTTCATTATTTGCACTTTCATTATCAACAGATACAACAGTATGTCCTTGTTCTAATAAGTAATCAACAAGATTAGATCCGATAAATCCTGCTGCTCCTGTAACTAAACTAATCATATTGTCCATAAATTTTTCCGTTAATTGTGTGATAGATGTCTGTTTTCAATTGTGTGCTTGAGTAATTATGTTTCCTACTCAACCATCTTATCTCAATATTAAGATCTTTGCCAGTATATGATCCATCTGCATAATCATCACCTAAGAATCTCATATCATAATCTTTGAGATAGTGATGAAATGTTTCTTCAGCCTGATAGACAACAATATCATCAATGTATTTGATTGATCTTAGAATCTCTTTCCTATCTTCTACAGATTGTACAGGTTTTAATTTATGTGGTCTTGCCATTGATGGGTCTTCATGTAAGGCAACTGTCAAATGATTGCAATGTGTTTTTGCTTCTTCAAACATTCGGATATATCCGGGATGAATGACATCAAATGCTCCTGCAATAATACCTTTTACTGGTGGAACTGTTTTCTTCCATTCCTCAACATTGATACCTTTATCATCTATGAATAAATCAGCAGTTGGTTTATGAAACATAGGTTCAAGTTCATGATACTTCATACCCCATCTATCTAATTGTTCTCTTGTTAATTGAGTCCAATCTTTACCAGATCCTCTTCCTCTTGCAGTCATAATAATAATCCTATGACCTTCATCAAATAAACGATTCACTTGATCAATCATAAAAGAAAGAGGTTGTGAATCCCAATACCTTACATTATGGCCATCTGGATCACTAGGTGTATCACAAAGAGTCCCATCTAAATCAAAACAATATTTCATATAACTCCATGTAAAAAGATTTGATGTACACATTCTACCACACCATAACTATCACTTGCAATGTGGTAATTAAAGTGTGCGTGTGTTGCTTCTTGTCTTATTGTATTATCTTCTTTGAATCCTGTCAATACACCATAATCAATTCCATTATCTTCACACCAATCTACACAGTTCAACATATTCTTTGACTCACCACCCGAACTCATAATAATCACAAGCGTATCTTTCTCAACATAATACTCTAAGAATTTTTCATATGCTTTATCATAACCAAAATCATTTGTCAACATTGTGATCATAGATGGATCAGACAATATCGACACTCTCTTATTATGAAACTTCATATAGTCCTGTGATATATGTGAAGCAACAGAGTTACTACCACCATTACCAAGAATGATTATTCTTTCGTGAGTATAGAATGCTTTTTCAAATTTAAAAAACTCCTCCTCCATATGAGCAGACTTCAGAGTTTCAATGTATTCATCAAATGGATTCATAAGATCTGACCTGTGACACCATTGGGTTCCATATCTACTTTAACACAATGAAAAGGAATTTTCAACGTGTCCTTCTTAGAGAATGTTAGAAAGAATCCACCGTTACCAGCTCCGCATAGTCTATGTGCAAGAACTGTATCATTTTCTTCTAATACTTTATCAATATCTTTGATGACTTGATTACTTGTGATGATAGGTGATACGTTTTTCTTTTGTATCCAACCCTGTTTTATCAGATGTAAGAACTTGTCATAATCTCTCTGTCTTAAAATATCAAATGCTTCATCAGCAGTGTCAAGTAATGGTCTGATATTATCTAAGTTTGCAGTCACATCTTTACATACATCCTCTGCGTTTCTTGTAACACCAGTAAAGATCAAATGCATATCAAACTGATCAAACAAATCATGTGATAAGAAAGTGAATTTAGATGTACCACCTCTTTCAAATTCCATACGTTTAAATCCACCAATACCACATCCATAAGGATCTTGATATCCTGCATATTTGTTCACTATTATTTCCAACTGATATGATAACTCACATATCTCTACGTTAGTCATCGGTCTTTGACCATAGAACATAGTGATTGCTTTGATAAGTGCAATCGTATATGCTGATGATGATGCAAGGCCACTTCCCTGTGAATATGCGTCACTCTTCATTGAAATACTCAATGGTGGGCAATCAAAATGTTTGAGTGCTACACGAACAACATCATTTTGTATTTCATCTATCGTGTTTGTTTCTTCTGTCCTTGAATAGTTCACAATATATTTCTTACCTTCCTTATTGAAACCTAACTTATCTTCGTGTAAGGTGATATAAGTTTTAAGACTTGATGTAAAATTAATTACAGCACCTCTACCATACTTCTCAATAAAATAAGGATTATCTGTTGATCCACCAAACAATGCTATCCTCAAAGGACAGGTAGCAACATACATCATATCTTTTCAATAATTCCTTTGTACTTCTGTATTATAGCAGACCAATCAAAATTTTCAAAGCAATACTGTCTTATCTCCTTTCTCAATGGTATTGATACCTCTCTGTTCTCCTCAATTTTATTCCGAAGATAATCAGTATCATTCAGTTTATTATCTGGTATAACTGTGATGAATGGTTTGTCAAGATCAAGATTTGCTGTGCTCTGTTCTGATAGAACTAAACCAAGACCAGAAGCCATTCCTTCAAGACAAACAAAAGGATGTGCTTCACCAGAACTTAGTAAAATCATATTTGCATATGATGTAAGATTGTCCATAATATCTTGCTTTGATTGCTCACCAAAATAACAAGTATCATTTATATCAAAATTAGCATCAGAATTGTTTCCTATAAAATCTATATTCAATCCTTTATGCTGTAGGAATGCCTGTCTCTTTCGAGGTTCAATCTTTCCAACTATGATTGAGCGATCAGGATATAATACATCTTTCTCATCAATAGAATATAAAGATACATCTATTCCACAAGGTAAGATTGATACATCTGTACTATCATTACCACGATGCAAAAATTCCTTTTCAATTCTGTCAGATAAACATACAATGTGTGATTTACTATTCTTCAGAAGATCATATAAGAAAACATATTGTGGTTCTGGATTCTCAAGATAAGGATAATGACTTGTAATCATTTTCTTCTTACAATTAAGATGTGGCATTACATTTGCAAACTGATCGTAGTGTAAATG
>TARA_R100001463_G_scaffold70229_1_pt1 | contig 12443 bp, 5 predicted proteins | sample TARA_R100001463 | Tara Oceans TARA_R100001463 (sample SAMEA2622242) | marine metagenome | biome: marine biome (ENVO:00000447); feature: deep chlorophyll maximum layer (ENVO:xxxxxxxx); material: "saline water (ENVO:00002010), including plankton (ENVO:xxxxxxxx)" | depth 40 m
CACTGGAGAGCAGACTCAGTGAGAGGGGAAAGTGATTCATTGAGATACGGAAAACTATTAGCAAAAAGATATAACGCTAAATTAAGTACTTCAATAAGAGGTATCATAGGAGAATAAATTATGGGTGGAGGAAGAAGCGCACCACAACAAACAGTTACTCAATCAGGTATTGATCCAGAGTTTAAGCCATATTTAGAAACTGTTTTAAAAGATGTTACATCACAGTATGAAGGTGATATGGCTAAGATTAGAGAGGGAGATACTAGTAGTATTGTAGCTGCATTAGATCCTAGTCAAACAGCAGCACTTGATACACAAGATGCACTTGCTCGACAAGCCATTACAGGAACCGGTGCATTTGATTATACGAATGCTATGAATAAAGCTACACGAGATGTAGTAGGTTCTGCAGCCGGACAAGCGGCACTTGGTGGTTATGGTGGATCAGCAAGAGCTCAGAGAATGATGGCTAGTGCAGTTGGTGATAAGTCAATGGAATTTCAACAACAACGACAACAAGATATACAATCAGGTGCTAAAGGACTTGGTCAAGTTGGTAGTGCTAGACAAGCATATGAGCAACAAAAAATTGATGCACCTGCTACAGCCGCTTCAAGATACTTTGGTTATTTAGGTGCTGCACCTCAACAGCAAACACAAACTACTACTGGTGGCGGAGGTAAATAATGGTTATAGAATTAGCTAAACCGTATGATGAAGAAGAAGCAAAAAGAATGTTACAGCGTGCACAATATGTACCAAGACCTCAGGCAGTACAACAACAAAAAGATCCGTTAATAGAAGTTGCGCAAGCTGCTGGTGCTGATGTAGCTGGTAAGGTTGGAACAAAAGGTGCTGAGATGGCAATGGGTAAACTAGGTTCTATGTTTGCACCTAAAGCTGCTGCTAGTGTTGCTACAAGCTTAGGTGCTGGTGCACCCGCAGGTGCTTTGTTAGCTGGTCCTGGATCGGTAGCTGCTACTGGCGCTGGTAGTGCATTAGGAGCTGGAGCTGCAGGTGCTGGATTAACTGCAGGCTTAGCAGCTGCTGCACCCATAGCCCTTCCTTTACTTATTGGTGCTAAGATGTTTGGTCTGTTTAATAGTGGTGGACCAGTGCATGCTAATATGGGTGGACTAATGGGATTAGATTTAGGTAAATTTAAAGGACCTTTAGCAAGTATGTTACTACCCCAATATAAAGAACATGGTGGAACAACTACGGGGACTGGCCCTCTTTCAAATAATAAATCCGTAAAGATGACTATTGAATATAAAAACTAGGAGTTTAATATGAAATATAAAGCCACTCAAAAAGACCGCTATGGTAATATGAAATCTTTAGAGATCACCATGGATAATCAGTTAGAAGTTCCTCCTATGACTTCAGCTGTGCCTATGTACGATCATCCTGGAGAACCTAGAGGCACTGATACTGTACCAGCTTGGCTTACTCCTGGCGAATTTGTTGTGAATAAAGAAGCTACAGATATGTATGGTCCGCTAATTAAAAAGATGAATGATGAAGGTAGAAAAGTTCAGGATATGAAACCTCAATATGCTAAATCAGGTAAAGAAATTGAGGATATGATGGAAAGTATAATGCAAGCTGAAGAAGCTAAAAGTGGTGGTAGTCAATTTACTAATTATAAAGGTGATGAACCTACACAATATGGAGTTACTTTAAGTACATATCAAGAACTTATAAATTCTAAAGCAACTGAAGAAGATCTTAAAAAGCTTACAAGAGAAAAAGCTAAAGATATTTTTAAAAAAGATTACTATGAAAGATATAAAATAGATAAGCTACCTGATTATATGCAACATAATGTTTTAGATATGGCTATTAATGCAGGACCTGGAAATGCAATTAAATTATTACAAGAACAAATTGGTACGGATATTGATAATGCTATAGGACCTAACACAATTAAAGCTGCAGAAAATTATAATATGCCTGAACAATTTAATAACATATATGGATCAAATAGAGTAAGTTATTATGAAGACATAGTAGCAAAAGATAATAAAAGAAAAGAACCTAGAGGACTTAAACAATTTTTACAAGGTTGGAAAAATAGAACTATGGGTTTAATGGATCCTGAAAATGTAACTCTACCTATGTCTAGACCAACTATGGATGCAGTAGGTAATCCAACTAATTTACAAACTGAAGATGATGTTATGGAAAAGTATAGACAATTAGGTATTAGTCCTGGTGATTTAAATCAAAGTAGAAATCCTTTATCCTTATCCTCTATTGCAGAAGCAGCAAAGCAATTATTTAGTCGCGAAAAATTTGAAATGCCTAAGCGTTCGGGAACGTTTGATAATTTTAATGATGGTGGTAAAGTACAACACTTAGATCCAGGTGGTATGGTATACAATACATTAGATGATAAAGATGATATAATGGACGTTATATTTGGATTAAATAATAATATACCTAAACCTGATAATAATAATCCATTAAGTTCTATGCAATTACCTCCGGATGATTCAACATCTATGGCAATGGATATGAGTTTGCCTAAGCCATATGAACGTAAAGCATTTGGAATGGAAGATCCTAATCTTATGAAAGCTATGGAAGAAGTAGGAACAATGAGAGGCGTACCATCATATGATGTGCAAGGAGTAGGTGGTGGAGTAGGAATGCTTAGAGATATACCTGCATTTGAAGATCCAGCAGAAGATAATTTAATAGGTGGTATAACACAAGATGATGTACCTGCTATTTTAGATCCTTTGGGACTTGATCCTGATATGTACGATCAAGATACTGGAATGGAGATGATGCCTGCAACTTTAAATATAAAATCACCAGATGATGTACCATTTCCAGAAGATACTATAAAGAAACCTGATTTATTAGATATGGATTTAGGTGATGTAACTAATACCAATTTTAGTATAGCAGCAATTAATAGAAGAATTGCAGATGAAGTTAAGTTTTTAAATGAGCTACAAGAAGGTGCAGCTCCAGAGAAAGCTATAGAAGAAAGAAGAAACAGAATAAAAGATTTAGAAAATAAAAAGAAACAGCTAATGACTAATCAAGATTTAGCAAAAGTTCAAACACAATTTCAAAAAGAATATGACGATCAAATTAAACAACAAAAATTAAATAGTGATATTGCAAAAGTTGAAGAAAAATTAAAAGATCCTAAGATAACTGAAAGTGAAAAGACTTTAGCTGAAGAATCATTAAATGCTTTAAAGAATCAAGTAGTACAACCTGAGATGACATCACTAGAAGAAAGTCAATCTAAGTTAGCAGCAGCTGCAAGTAATTTAAATAATACTACAGAAAAAGAAATAGATAATAAATTAAAGAGCGATGCTGGTAAAGCTGCTACAAATACTGCTGGTCAAAGTACTGGTACTCCTGCATATGAACAAGCTAAAGGTGTACTTAACTTTTTGTTTGGTGATTTAATAGATGGTCAAGAGCTTGGAAGAGGTATTGCTATTTACTTAGCATCAAGAGCATTAGGCTACGATCATAATGATACTATAGGTTATGTAGCAAAGAACTATCTTAAAAGAGTTGATACAAAGAATGCTCTTATGGATAAGTTTATTAAAGAAAATGCTGGTAAGTATACTAAGAAATCACTTGCTGATTATAAAAGAACTGGTGATCCTAATATGCTTAGTCCTATTGGCTCAGCGCCTAGACCTCAAGGTGAAGAGAAAACTTATTACAATGCAGCAGGTCAAGCAAGGACTGCTTATAAGTTTAAGAAAAAGAATGCGCAAGGCGATGACTTTATTTATTATTCCTGGGATAAAGATGGTGGTGATATAAAGCAAAGAGTTAGTAGCGCTTGGACTTCTGATGGTTCTGATGTACGAGGTACTGATGAATACAATGAAAAGATTAATAAAGCTGCTGATAGAATAGTAGGTCAAATGAAATCTTATAAAGAAGGTAAAGATAAAACTAAAGAAAAGAATATCGATAAAGGTATTATGCAAAACGTTTATAAGACTGATATTGAACCTGAGTTTGCTGCTAGAGAAGTTGCAGCATGGGCAGATAAGAATGGCTTTGAAGTTTATGAAATGGGACCTGGTATTCAACAGGCATGGGTTATGGCTATTGCTGCAGCTGATGAAGCTGAAGCCCAAGGTATTGATGTTGAAATAAGTTCTTTAATACCTTACTTAGAAGAAGCTACTATTAAACAAAGACTAGATAATCTTAAAGGTGTACCACCTGTTTCAACCGCTATAGTTAATGGTAATAAAATTGAAATGAATCCATCTGAACTTGTAATATTAAATGGTAAGATTAATAATGTTACAGGAGATGTAAATAGATTTTGGAATACTGTTGCTAAAGTATATAAAGGAAATGATAAAGACTCTGGTAAACCTTGGAGAAAAATATTTGAGCAGCATGTTATTGATTCGGGTGAAAGCATAACACCATTTGCATTGTTTGGACAGGTATACTTAGAAAATATAATGGAAGGAATGGCTAATCAATAGGAGTTTATATGGCTTTATATAATATAGATACCTCTGATTTTGTAATGCCTAAAGCAATAAACCAGGAAGAGCATAAGTTTATTGATGGTGATACACTAACAGATAAAGAAGGTACGCTATTTAGAATACAAGGATTAAGTGCACCTGAGATTATGCATATTACAGGGCAGGGTGAGCTTGCTCCTGGAACTCCTGGTGGCTTAGCAGCTACTGAACAAATTGAAGGGTTAGCTAAAAAGTTTAACTATAATAATGTAATTAAACTTACAAATAAAGATGGCACACCTATGATGGATGCTACAGGTTCTAGACAATTAGTTAGAATAACTGATGAAAATGGTAGAGACTTTGTAGAAACATTAAATAGATATGGTATAAATAAGTTAGGTAGATTTAGTTCACCTGAAGAAATTAATGCATATCAATGGGGAGCTGCACGTAAATCAGATAGAATAAATAAATTTTCTGATGAACCACTTGATGAGTTTGAACAAGCACAACTTACAATAGAACAAGTTGCTGATAAAGAACAGTGGTATGATTCTGAGTTTGCTAAGATTGCATTAGATGAACAGCAGCTAGCTAGATTAAATGCGCCTAGACAACCTGGAGAATCAGTTGCACAGTTTGCATTTAGAAAAAAGATGGCTGCTGAATATACAGATAACATGGTTTTAAATAGACATAGTGATAGAACATTACAAAACAAATCACTTCATCCTTGGGCAGATGGCTTTGATATAGGATGGTCAGGTGCTATTGAAGGAATGTATGGTGCTGTTAATATGATTGGAGAAGAATCAGGATTTGATTGGTTCTCAGAGATTGGTTCAGCTGGTATTAAAAGACAGCATGATTATTTAAGATCTAAGCCTGAATTAAAAATGAGTATACTAAAACCTACATTAGATGATGCTGGTAATGTTATTGCTAATGAATGGGATATTGGTGGTCTAGGTGGTTTCTTTGAATACATAGGAAACATGGCAGCTGTTTCACTTCCGTATATGGGTGTAACATTTGCAGGTGCTATGACTGCGCCCGTTGGTATGGTAGCACCCGTAGCTATGTATACAGGTATGACATATAATGATATGGAAGGTGATGATAAGAGTGCTACATTAGCTACTGCTGCTGGTGTTACTATGGCTGTATTAGATAGACTTGGTATTAAAAGTTTAATGAGTGGTGTAAGTGGTACTATATTAAAGAAAGAATATCGTACTAAAATGGTTGATGCTTATAAACAAAAGAACCCAGGCTCAACCGATGCAGTTGCTAAAGCAGCTATAGCTAAGATGACACGTATGGAATCAGCTAAGCTAGTTGGTAGTGCTGCACAAATTGCTAAAGAACAATTAACATATGGTAATATACTACGAGCATTTGCTGCAAGATCTGCAACAGGCTTTGGTATAGAATCAACCACAGAAGTAGGGCAAGAGCTTACACAATACTTAGCATCAGTATATGGTAGTGATAAACCATTTAACTCAGTTGACTTACATAATAGATTAGTTAATGCTTTTGTAGCTGGTGGTACATTAGGTGCAGGCTTTGCAGTTCCAGGAGCAGCATACGATGCTGGTGCATGGGCGGATGTAAATGTTAGGTTAGCACCAGCTGAAGAAAAAAGATTATCTCAAGAAGGTAAGTGGGCAAAAGAAAATGAAGATAAATATAATATTAAAAATGCCGATGGTACTATTGCAAAATATGTTAAACCTAAAAATACTTTAGAACTTCTTGATGGTTATAGAAAGAAACTAAAAAAGAAAAGAGCTAATGAAGCTACAAGAGAAACTTTATACGGTGAAATTATAGATAAGACTAGCTTTCCTGATAGAGATGAAAAAGGTAGGAAGCAAGCAAAGGATAGAGACTTTATTGAAAAAATTAAAGTAGCTGCTAAAGAATTTCCTGTATTATGGAGGGGATCTGTTGGTCATGCTATGTGGCAAGATGCAGTTGGTTCACCTACAATAAGAGAACTTGGTTCTTTCTTTGGTGCATTCTTACATAGAGTTCATCCTGGTAGAAACTTTGAAGAGCATAAACAAGGTGAGCTAGCTAAATATAAAGAAGAAGTAATGTCACCAGCTGGCGCAGCTAATATGCTTCAACAAAAAAATATAGATACTCTTGGTATGTCAGAAAAGATATACAGACTTTATAGAGATGTTATTAAAGATAAAACATTAGATAAAGTAGACTTTGATAATTTACCAGAAGAGTTTGCAAAAGATAAAGACTTTTATAAACTGTTTGCAAAACAATTACAAGATCTCGGTGATAAACTTTTTGAAGATCAAAAGCAAGCTAGAGAATTCTTTTTAGATGGTACTAAAACTGGTAAAGAATTTAATGTAGGATATGTAAATAATTATTTAGGTACATATAAATCTATAGATAAAGTACAAGTTGAAAAGAACAAAGAACAATTTATTAAAGATCTTCAAGATGAATATAAGTTTACTCAAGACCAAGCTAGAAAATTAGCAAATGCTATTTTAGATAATAATGATATTGTTGATGATAATAGTTTAACTGATTTTAATATAGGTAGAGGAAGGCACATTCCTGGTTCGCATAAGGGAAGAACACTTGGATTAGCAACACATCCTAGTGGTAAGTTTGATAAGTACATGGAAAAGGATTTGTTTATAAATGTTAGTAATGCTGCTAAATCTGCTGCTAGATATACTACGTATCAAAAGTTTGTTGGTGATAATGGTGAAGTTATCAATCAGGTACTTGATGAAGCAGTACAGAAAGGTGAGCTAACAGAAGAGCGTGCAAATAGATTAGCAGCTTTCTTACAAGATTATCTTAATGCTGAATCAGGTAACTATAAAAAAATAGATAATGAAACTCTTGCTAAGATACAAAAGAATGTATTAGTATGGACTACACTTGCAGGGTTACCGTTAGCTACTATCTCATCACTCGTAGAATTTATGATGACGCTAAGAGCATTATCACCTGAACAAATACAAGGTGTATTAAAGAATGCTGGTAGAGAACTTGGTCAAGCAATGTGGGAAACTATTACAACAGCTACACCTAATTTAAAGTTAGCTACAGGTACTCAAGCTAGACTTAAAAAAGAAGAAAGGCAAGCTCGATTAAAAAGATTAGGTTACTTTGATTGGGATGTAGGTGCTGCACAAACTACAGGTGCTACTGAGAATACATTTGCTTCAAGATATTTATTAGATAAATACTTTAGAGTTATTGGATTACAACAATGGACAGACTACACACGTAATATAAGAGCTTCAATTGCAGATGATTTTATTATGGATCACTTAGCTACTGTTAAAGAAGGTAGAGCAAGTGGTAGACCACAAAATAATGAAGAGCAAGAAGCTGAAGAACAATTAAGAAACCTAGGTATTAATGTTACAGAGTTACTAGAAATAGATGGATTACCATTTGAAAAACCTGTTAATAAAACTAGAGAAGAACATCTTTCAGATATGAGAAGAGTTAGCGATAGGTTAAATGATATATTGTCACAGGCTGAATACAATTTTGTTAATGAAGCTATTGCATTACCAGGAACAGCTAACAGACCATTGTTTTATCAGAACCCACACTTAGCTTTATTCACACAGTTTCAAGGTTTTATTGCAACCTTCTCTGCAAATATAATACCAAGATTATGGGGAGATTATATTAAGAGAGGTACACCTAGATTAAAATATAATGCTTTTGCTATTATGACAACGATGATTATGCTAGGATTTGTTTCGCAATACTTAAAAGATTTATTAAAGTATGGACAAGCAACTCCTTATTTAGATCGATTAGAAAAAATACAAAGAGGTATAGGCGCATCAGGTATGATAGGTGTTGCTGAAAGACCACTTAACTTTTTCTTTCCTATCTATGAAACATCATCTAGTAATATGGTTGAAGAAATATTTGATACAGTATCAGGTGAAGCAGCAGCTTTATCAAACGTATCAAGAGCTTTAACAGGAGCAGGCCAAGTACTAGAAGGGAAAACAGAAACAGGCTTATATAAATTATTTAAAACTGCGCCACTAACTGGTCCAGTTAATATACTTAATAGAAGACTAGCTGCAGCTGGTGCAGACTTAGTTGAATAGGAGAACTTATGGCGATAGATACTAGCGCAAAATCTGGTTCAATGCTTGATAAACCAACTGACATGCTTGCTAAGAAATTAGCAGGTACTCATAAACTTTGGTCAGTAGCAGATAAAGAAGAGCTTGTTAAAAAAGATTTAGAAGAAATTAAAAAACCCCCTATAGATAATACTGTTGCAAATCAAGTAGCTACAGAAAGTAATATCGAAGATCTTGCAGGTGTAATGGCAAGTACTACTGAAGAATCAATAGCTAATAAAACTCCTGAAGAGTTAGCAACTGAAGAAGCTGCTAGGATTAAACCGCGTGTACAACAGTTTGGTGAGATCTTTAATAAAGATATTAAAACTTTAAGAGGTGCATACGAATTAGAGAAAGCAATTACTGAAATAGATACTGTAGACGAATCAGCATCTTCTTTTGGTGGTGCTATTCAAAGAGCTGGTAAAGTTGCAGGCTTAGCTAACACTGGAAGAATAGGTGGTACTAAATTAACTGCAGATCAGAAAGCAAAGTTTTTATCAACTGGAAATTTTAGAGGCGCAGCGCAAACAGTTGACTCACCCGCTCAGCCTTTATATAAGAATATCAATAACTTAAACACTACAAACAGTAATATATTTTATGATGTGTTAGATGCTGGTACGCTAAATGACAAAGGAACTTTTATAGTTGACCCTGAATTATTTGGTTTAATGGGAGTACTTACAGAAGAACATTTTGTACAGAGTATGTTTACTACAGATCCTGATGAAGTTAGTGAAACTGTAGGTGAAACTACTGAGCAAGAAGCTGTTAAACAAATAGAGTTTAAAAAGTCTCAAGGCATACAAAATTTAGGTAAAGAAGTTTATAGAGAATACAAAAGAACTAAAGCTGCACAAAAAGGTTTAGGAGATACCGCTGAATACTTAAATGAGATAGAAAATATTAGCCCATCAGTATTTACACAGATAGGTGATATAGCTAAGACTAGTTATGCTGCTGCTAATTCTGATATGATAGTTGAAAAAAATAAAGATGGTAGAGTAGTCTTTGAGCCTACTGAAAAGGGTGCAAAGATATTTGAAAATATGTATCGTGTATATACTGGTTTGTTTAGTACTACTGAAGTAAAACCTCTTGATTCACCGTCACAAGATGGTAGAGTTATGGGAGAAGCATCTCAGTACACTCGTGATATGACAACCAGACTTTCAAAAGAAATTGGTGATACCTCTGCACACTTTGAAGCTACTAAGAATATGAATGAAGTAGCATTTGTTAATGATCCTAATAGAGAAAAGGTTGCAACTTATTTAGCAATGCTCGCACTTGCAAATGCAGGTACTGTTAAATCTACACCAAATATGCAGGATGAATATATGCCTGGACGTAATAATGATATATTTTATGCTAACATTTTTAAAATAGGTAAACAAAAATATCAAGATTTATTAAATGAGAAAGCATCTTTAAGAAATAAAGTACAAAGATTAATAGCACAAGGTGCATCGGAAGAACAAGTTAAGCTTGCAGAAAAAACTTATAATCAATACAATCCTAAAAATATTCTTAGACTTGAAAGAGAAAAGTTTGTAAATATTATGGAAAGTGCCGGAAGATACACAGGCAAATCTAACTTTTTAACTTTTGCATTGCAGTTACTAACCGGTAGAATGCATGCTCAACAGACCATATATAATCCACAGGCTAGTCCTATTATAAGAGGTATAGTAGGAGGAGGCAATAAGTATCAATGGCAACCTGGCAAAGGCGGTAAGCTTGAACAGAATTGGACAGAAGGAATGTCTAAACATCTGTTTGAAGATCCTAAAGTAACTAATGAAGAAGGAAGAAAGGTTGAGAGCAGCTTTAAAAAAGAATATGGTATGGGTAGACCAACCGAAGAAAGAATAAGAGTGTTCAAAGAATTTGAAAAGCAAGCTGAAGAAAATCCAGGAGCAGGATTATATAATCAATATGTACAATGGGGTAATGAGTTAATAGATAAGACTGCTGGCTTTAATACAAAAGAAGCTAATGCAATTTTAAATGCATTTAAAAAAGCAACAGGTCAACAAGGTAATGAAATTAAAAAACAAATAGGACAAAGATATGGTACAGATCCGTTAAGTCCTAGATTAAAATCGTACTTAGCTGACTTTGAAATTGATGCTATTCATCAGGCAGATTACTTAATGGCTTTAGCTAAATATGAAAGAGCTAAAAAGAATGGTACTATATTTACAGACACTCAAGCTTTTGAAATAGATGGGCAGACACACGGTCCTTCAACTCTTGCTACACTATTAGGTAGTTTAAATATGGCTAAGAGATCTGGTATAATAATGAAGACACCTTTCTTAGAAAAGCTAGAGTCAAGTGATTATAAAGATGTTCGAGATGCTATGGCTGATGAGATGAGAAGAAAGTTTCCTAGCTTAGTTAAAGGTGTAACTAAAATAACACATGATAGTAAAGCTGGACTACCTTCAATAGCAAATGCTTATGAAAAAATATTAGAAGAAGCTATTGGTGATAGAGAAAACTTTTTAAAGAAGTCTCCTATGACTATGGGATATGGGCAGGATATATTTTCATTGAAGCAGCACGTAGATAGAACTGTATTTTTAAATGATAATATAAAAAGTATAATGTCTAATAATAAATTAAGTAACGATGAGGTTATTGATTTCTTACATACTATATTAGTTGATTCTATTTATGAAACTATGGATCCACAAACTTTAAGAATGACTAAGCTAATGAAAGCTATTGCTTTTATGTCACCGCTTTCATCACAGTTATTACAAATAAAACAACCAACTGGTTTAATATCTACACTTGCAGGTTTAACATCTGAGCAAGCTGGACAAACACAATATCAAGTTAAAAACGAAGAAGGTAAACCTAGGACTGTTACTGTACAACATTATAATGTAAAGACAGATCCGTCTGCTATTAAACCAATGCCAGGTAAAGCCGCAGAGTTTGGTGGTTACGCGGTAGGTAGAGCTCAGCCATCTATAATACAAGCATTCGATTCTAATATGGTAACTAAAACTTTTACACTTTCCTGGAATAAAATTAAAGAGGTTGCTAAAAGTTTAGGTGCTGCTAATCCATTTGTATTACAGATATACGATGCATTCTTAACTGACTCTGGTACAATGGATGTTGTAAGAAGATCTGCTAATGAACATCATAAGAATTCTATTATTAATGAACAAGGTATTGAAAAGTTATTTGATTGGTATGAAAGTAGTTTTACAGAAAAATTAAATACACTATCAAATGATACAACCACTTACCAACTATTTAAAGATGGTATAGTTAATAAAGAATCTGAATTTAAAACTATAGCTGGTTTGTTAGCTAACCCTGATAGATTTAAAAATGGTGCACGTAAAACTTTTGTAAAATTAATTCAAAGACAAGGTGATTTTAAGTGGGAAAGAGGTGATAATAATAGTATTACCGGCGATACTTTAGAAGAATGGAATAAGAAAACTTTTAATGCTGCTAAAAAAATGGCAGTTGTTTTAGAAGAAAAAATTAATTCTCAACTAAAAGTAAACAAAAAATCTTTACTTGATAAAAGTTTTACTGGCCAGGAAATAGGTATAATATTAAAAGAGATAACTCAAATATTAGATATGCCTCAAAGAATTAGGGAAGGTCGTAAAGATGTTACTAGAGCAAGAGGCGAACTTGCTAGAGAGATTGGTAGTCAAGCTACTTTAAATATCGATCTTTAATTGTCTCCTTAAAGAGGAAAAACAAATGATTATATAATGTGAGATAATACGATGATAAGTAAATTTTTTAGGAGAAGATTTTTAGATTTTAA
>TARA_R100001463_G_scaffold62881_2_pt1 | contig 12429 bp, 7 predicted proteins | sample TARA_R100001463 | Tara Oceans TARA_R100001463 (sample SAMEA2622242) | marine metagenome | biome: marine biome (ENVO:00000447); feature: deep chlorophyll maximum layer (ENVO:xxxxxxxx); material: "saline water (ENVO:00002010), including plankton (ENVO:xxxxxxxx)" | depth 40 m
TGCATCAAGTATGCCACCTGGAAACGTTTTGTGTCTTTCTAACAAGTCTTCCCACTCTGCTTTATTGATACCGTATTTTTGGAAATTACGAATGAACGCTTTGTTTTTACTAATGCTATCCCACGTTCTACCGTCCCTTATCAATTCACCTATGTGTTTGCCATAAACTCCTGCCGCTGAACTCTGTAATGATTTTGTCCACCAACTCAATCCACTTGCTTTGAAAATAAAATTAGCAAACGTTGCCGCTCCTCGTTGAGCCGCACTGGGTGATCCAATACCGTCATTTAAAACATAACGCAATGATGCCGCATCTTGCAAACTTTCTGCGGCTTCAATAATATATTCTGCATATTTTTTGTTTTCTGCCAATGAACCATTAAATTTTTCACCTGGAAATAATTGATTTATGAGATCTAATTTTTTTACACCAAATTGTCTTCTACCTGCAACTAGGAAAGTTGGTATATCTAATATTGCTGTAATAACCGCAGATCCAAGTTTTGCCGCGGCTTGCACATTCCTTAACACACTAAAGGTAATGCTCATTTTGCTGTTTTCAAGTAATTCAGGTTTAACAAGATAACGTAGGTAATTTAGACTTGTTTCCATTTGTGCACCAATCAATGAAGTAGGTGATTCTCCTACCATGTCATTTACTATTGCTTCATATTGTGCCAATGCTTTTCGTGGATTGCTACCAAACAATTGATGTATAGTTCTTTCACGACCAAGTTCAGTCACATATGATAACATTGATTGATCAAATTTTGAATCTGCAGTGAATCTTTGTTTTATCTCAATATAAGCATCAGGACTTTTCCAAGCAACACCTGGTGTTGTATCTTTTTCAGATAATGTAAATCTTTTTCGCATTTCTATTTTACTACCAAAAGTAGGATCTCCAACTCTTCTCCAGTTGAATGCTGGATCTTGTATTTGATCGTATATCTGTCCTGCAAGTTCATTTACTACATTTGTTGCATTTGTTTCGCTGATTGGATCTTTCCTCATTGTTTCAATTCTGTTTACGTGGACATCTTGGTCTAACTTTGGAGCAACAAAAGCAATAAATTCTTCACGTGACATTTTTGATACTCTTGACTTATCCCATTGTATGGCTACACCTTCTCTTTGTCCTTTTAAAAATCTTTTAACACCAGACAAAAATCCTCTGTGTCTTACAGTGGTAGCGTTCCAAACTGCTTTTGCAAATTCGTGTGCAGTTGCATTTGATCCTTCTAAATGTTTTACGTGAGTATCATAATTTTCAAATGCCCATATTTCTTTGTAAATGTTTGTTTTTTCTTCTTTAACAAATTGATTGTATGTCCTTTGTTCTCCGTTTTGTTTTAACACTTCATTTGCGGATCGTCTGTAATCACCTACGTATGTTGATATATTTGTTCTATACATTTTATCAGGTGCTATTGTGTTAATTGTATCGTTTGTTTCTACTCGTGAAGCAACCACTGCTCTCTGCATTGCTTTTTTGTCAGAAATATTTGGTTCAAGTGTTTTAATATTATCTTTGATGTTTACAATACGACCTGTCATATTAGATTGTTTTCTTAAACTCAATTGAGTTGTATATTGTTCTATAACTTGAACAATGTTACGTCTGTAGATTTCATCAAACAACTCGTCTTCTAAATTTGTAAGAGTTCTTTCTTGCATGGTTCCTTTTTCATCTACCATAAATCTTTTTTTGGTATTACTCAAACCATCCAACGACTTGCCTTGTCCTAACAAATTCAATCTTGCCGCATCGTATGCTTGGTAGATGCTTTCTCTTTCTGATTCTGTTAAAATTCTACCGTATGTAGATTCAAAATCTTTAAAAAAACTAAAACATCCTTTATATTTTTCTTGCATTATCCTTTGCCTTTCATACAATTAATTGTGTTGAAAAAAGATCTATTAAATGTTTCGCTTCTTTCTAATTTGTTTAATGTTTTTATCATTGTGTCTCTTAATCTAATTTGCTCAGCAGTCAAGTTTTGTGGTTTTTGTCTTACTGTCAATGATCCATCTGCATCAATGTCAATACCAACTTTTTTCAAATCATCTATTGAATGTGTTGTGGTTGCAATTTTGCCTGCTTTTATTTTTGCAGTTTTATTCAATTGTCTTTTTGACGGATTAAAATTGTTTATATCAGCGACTTCATCGCTTACATTTTTTATACCATTCAAAATTACAAATGATTCTGTTTCATCTAGATTTCGTGTTGCATCAATCAAACTATCTGTTTCTGCATCATCATTTGCTTTGTTTTTTAAATTTGCATTTTCTTCTGGAACAACATTTTTTGTTCTTATTGAAGTTTTTATTTCATCGCTTGGAACAGTAAACTCTAATATCCGTTTTTCAATTGTTTCTTGTTCTTCTGGTGTAAATTTTCTACCTATTTTTTCTGAACCATCTTTATTTTTTATGCTTTCAAAGAATGTATATTCACCACGTTCATTGACTCTTGCAATGATACCATCCACTGATTGCACTTGATATATTGGATCTAGACCGTCTTGATTACCACGTATTGTTATGTCACCTTCTTTTATTTTAATGTTTAGACTGTCTAACATTTCTTTTGGTGTTCTGTAATCTATTACATCTTTGCCAATTGTTGCAGATACTCTATTGTTTTCTGGTATTATGTTTGCTAATGATTGTCTTAATTTTGCTATCATTTCAGTGTTGCCTGATATGTTAATTTTACCTGTGGCATCTACATCTATTCTAATAAAACTATTATCTAACGTTGGTTGCGTTCTACCAACTGTGCCTTCAATGTCAATAAAATGTGTTGTGCTTGGTGCTAGGTCCATGCCTTCAATTTTGTTGGTAGTGTTTAGTATGTTGTCAATTCTTATTGATCCTTGATTTAATAATGCGGTTAATTTTTCTGCAATATTTTTATTGATTGGGTCTGCTACTGTGGTTAATATTTTTTTATTTTTGATTGGTATGCCTGAACCAAACGAAGCGTCAGCCAATTCAGATACTTTGTTTGCACCTTTTGAAATTGCACCACCCATTCCTCCCATCAATCCACCTAAGATACCTGCAAGTCCAATGTTGAATGCCACATCGTTGAATGTTAATTCTTCTTGTCTTGCTTCTACTGCTTTTTTATAGACAGGTGTCAATGCACCTTCAACAGCCATATTGAAAGCGGCTATTTTTCCTGCAGTTTTTATTACTCCACCACCTTTTGCAAAAGGCACTGGTATCAAATTAACAGGATCTAATGCGGCACCAACAAATGCTCCAAAGTATTTTGATAATGAATCATTTTCTTGGAAATCTTTTTGTATTTTTTTTGATGCACGTATTTCATCTAATAATTCAAAACTCATATGTGGTTCCCATTCAACACCTTCAATTGCAAGATTATTGTCAGGGTCATTGTATAATGCTTCAGGCACTTCTGATTCACCTGTAGATTCATATTGTCTTTTTGCTCTATTTTCTTTGTCAATTATATTGGTAAGTGATTGTGTAGTATTATCATATCCAAGGCTAATACCAACACCAATATTTGATCTTGTATTTTCTTGATTACCTAATCTTGGATTTTGACTTTTATCAGGTAATGGTATATCAGGTCTATAATATTCAAATGCCATCGTCTGCAATATTTGGAGTTAAGGATATTTGTTGATTGTATACTTCTCTGTCTGTCACACTATTAATTTTATTAATCAATAATGTTGACATATCCATTAATGCTCCAGTATCTCCGTAAAAAGGTATGCCTTGGAATACAAGAGTTCTGTCTTTGTTAAAATTACGTAGAACAACTTGTCTTGTTGCTTTATTTTTTAACGGTGCAAATTCAGGATTGATATCAGCCATATATTCAAGATCTTGTGCCGTCAAATCTTGAGATTCTGCTTTGAACATCAAAGCCACCATTGTATTTTTATCATCACTAGATAATCCAAGTGCATCTAGTGTTCTGTATTTGTTGATTAATTCTGATCTCTTTTTAAAAGCCGCTGTATCATCTTGGCCTGTTTTTTTGTTTACGTAAACTATTGATGATCCGCTTCCTGCATTTTCCTGTGTGTCGTAAAACTTGCCATCAAGTCCAACATACATTGCATCGTGCGTGGTAGTTCCATATATAAAATCTTGACCAAGTTCAGTATATTTTTCGTATGTATTTTTTAAATTTTTTTCATTTTTTAGATATATTCTCTTTGATGTTGGATCTTTTTTTGGAACAAAATTAGTTTCCCATTCATCAAAACTAAATGTGACATCTTCAGACGGTGACATTGCACGATCCTCTGCCATTACATTTACCTGTCTATATCCAGTTGGTGTAACAAACATTTTACCAAATATTGCCACTCCAGTGTCTGCAGATGGTATGATTGAATACCCAATTGATTGACCACTAGCATCAGTGATAGTTACTGTGTTTCCTTCAAAACTATAATTGAAATCATCCCAACGATCTCTAATGTCTTCAACGGTCATTCCGTTTGCTGGTATGATACCAAAACTTAACGGATCTTTTTTGAATGCCTCTAAATGATCTTTGTAATCTTGTATATTTTTTTCTGTTGGTAAAAACTTTTTAGATATTACACTTGTGTTTCCTGTGCCTGTGATATCTACAACGTGGTAATTTTGTGCCACCCAATTTCTTGCGTATTCTTCACTGTCTGACACTGACTCACCTTTTGCGTTTGCTATTCTTGCAGTTAACACAACGGTGTATGCGGCTTTCAATGATTTACCAGCACTTGATGCTAGGTCTATGTTTTCAAATGAACCACCTTTTGCAAATTCTTCGTTGACTGCATTTTCTAATGCTTTAAATTGTGCATCGCTCGTAGCATTTGCATCTTTGAATGGCATTTTTGACAATAACCTTTCTTGATTGTCTGCAAAGGCTAAGATTGCTCCACCAAAATCTTGAGTATTACTAGCATTGTTTGGTGTGTATATACTATACATTGCCAGATATGCATAATTTGTTGTGTCGTTTTTATCTAATGCATTTGCTTGTAATGCTTGTGATGTAATTAATTGTCCAGAATTATTTTCATATTGTGATAAAACTTGCAATATTTGACTTCCGTTTGTTGCTTGTGATAGAGAATTTGACAACGGATCAACTAAAGTTGATTTTGGTAATATTGTTGTCAATGGTAAACTAACACCTAACAAGTTGCTGACCTCTTGCACATAATTTTCCATTGATGTTTGATCTAGTGCTTTAGGTGGTCTGATAATTTGTTGTTCTATCAAAGTGTCTAATAAAGTTGCTGTTGTATTTTTGCTTATGTGTTCTCTTATAACATTTTTTGACATTTCAAATGCCGTAAGTTTTTTTTGAGCAGTTAATAAAAAATGTTTGTATTGATCTTCATCTTCGTATAATGCATTAGAACTTTTTTCGTCAAGATAACCTAACAATGGGTTGCCTTTTTCAAATGGTTCTTTATTTTTAATTTTTTCAATAATTTGAATTAATTTTTTTCTTTCATTTTGTGATCTTTCTGTTCCTATACCAGTTGAATATCCAATCCTAGAGGATTGTCCAATTTCAATGGCCAAATCCCAATCAAGACGTTTTTGAGCAATTTGTTGTTCTGTGTATTGTAATTCTCTAAATTCATTTTCAAAAGTAGACCATGAGAATTCTGATTGGATTAAATTTGCGTTTGGTTCTACACCGTCTTTGTTTTGCATATCTCCAGTCAATCCAACAACATTTGATAATTCTCCTGCCACGGCATTGGCATCAACCATTATAGTATTTCTTAAATGTTTTCCTTCTAGGTATGAATTTGTTATTTCTACAAAAGATTTTTCAAGATCTTTTCTTGAATTTTTTAAAATACCAATTGCTTCTTTGTTTAGATCTACAAATCCTGCATCTATCTGATCAAAAATCTCTTTTGTCAATTTACCGTTTGGTAAAATTTTTGACATTACGTTTTCAAACTTGCCAAATTTATAAGTTTTATTGTTGATTTCTGCTTCAATCTGTGCTTTCCTATCAGCATCACCTTCTAGGTAATCTTTTTTCAATAATTGCAATGCCGCAGTTTCTATTGCTTTTTTTTCTAATGTTGCATAAGAGTTGGCATCAATGGTTGGATTAAATTTTAATTCTTCTAATTTATTGAAAGTGATTGCTAATTGTGTTCCTATTGCAGATATAGTGTCTTGATCTTCATCAATATTTCCTGTGTTAGCAGATGATAATAATGATATTTGTTGAAACTTTAACAATTCTGAATTCATATTTGCAATATTATCTTGTGCACCTTTTAAAAGAATTCTGTTATCTACGTTGTTTTCAATGCTGTCTCTAAACAATTCTTGATTTCTGTTGAACATATCTTCCCATATTGGTAATTGTTCCTGTGGCACACCAATTAAGAATTTTGCTTTTCTATCTTCAGATATTTTATTAAATTTTTCTACATCATATGTTAATTCATTTTTGTCTTTTAGATCTTCAAATATTTGATTAAGATCAAATTCTTTTGAATTTTGATATGCTAAATTTCTTGCGGCTTGTCTTGCTTTACCAAATGTTGTAATTGGTGATTCACCTTCACCTAACAGTTTATCAGAACCTACAAGTGTTTGTTCTTTTGCTCCAACTTCTTTTGCTTTTTTAATTGCTAAATCGTCAGCAACGTTGTTTGCTAATTTACCAACAGCATCAACTGTGTTTGATAACGATTGACCGCTAACATATGGTTGTGTAAATGTTGAACCTGGAGTTGTTCTAGATCCAGTTTGTGTGTTTACTTTTGCTCTAGGTGTTTGTGCATTGTTAATTAAACTTGGATTTGTGTAAGAAAATTTCATTATATGTCATCCTCCGCAGATTTAATACCTGTGTCTACTAGATTATTTCTATTTGTTGTTAATAAATTGTTTACACCTTTAACTCCTAAATCACCACGTTCTGCCAGTGTTGTTGCCGCTGATGTAAAACCACCAAGCAATGCCATACTGCTTTCAGTGCTGTAGGCATCTGAACTAAACTGACCGCTCATGATTCTTTGTGATGTGTTAAATGCATCTATAAATTGATCTTCTGCAAAATTGGCCGCAGTTGCATCTATGATATCTCCTGGTGTGCCTTCTATGGTAACACCTGATACTCCGTATAATGCTCTTTGTGCACCTATCTTACGTAACATATCTCTTGTTCTTTTTACCTTACGTAATGCAAATGCTTCTCTTTCTGTGCCTACTTTGAAGTCTGTAAAGTTTGCTCTTTGTGCTAACATTTGGCTACTGATGTAACCGCTATAAACTGATGATGCCGCACCAATGTAAGGTGCAGTTGTTCTTGCAAAAGTTGCCAGTTGTGATAATACACTTGTGTTTGATGCTAGACTTGCACCACCTGCGGCTCCTGATGATAAAAATCCACTACTGCCTGCCGCGGCCGCTCCACCTGTGGCATAAATTGCCGCTCCTGCTATTGCTAATTTGGCTAGATCACTTCTTGGTGCACACATATTAAATTCGTTTCCTCTCCACTAGGTATATTTCTTCATCCCCCACATAATAACTTGAGAAATGTTTAAACTTTAACATATTTAACCATTTTACACTTTGTATATGTTTACTCCACACCTGCACGAGGTGTCTTTTATCTGGGTGTTTATCCATACTTTTTTTGATTAAACGTTCTGCTTCACCTGATATCCTGATAAAAAAATCATTTGCTAATGGTGTGGCAAAAAACCAATACCAACATTGATCTTCCATAATGTGTGTGCCTGAAACTAAAAATGGTATGTCATGCCACGTGCCTGTTACTCCCATTTCAAATTCTGGATATTTTCCTAATAATTTTTGTCTTGTGTATCCCATCAACATCATTTCTTGTAAGTCGCAAAAGCGACAATTATTCAAAACATATTTGTAGTGTGAATAATTTAAATCGTGTCTAACTGGTCTATCCGCTTGCAAGTTTACCTGCTCCAAATTTAACTTCTGTATTCATACTTAAGATGGTGCAAGGTAATGGGTCTTCAATTGTGAGTGTAACCTGTGGTGTTGTGCTGTATCCAGGTAATCTGACACGTTTAACTCCTGTGAAACTTGTTACTCCTTGGTTTAATAATGAACTGCCAAGTTCTCTGAAAGGCACAGTGATTCCATCAACTATTAATGATTTTGAATCATTGAGTTGTATGTCCACTAATACTTTTCTTACTTTTTCACCCAACGTTGATTGTCCCCCTCCTGTCGCAATTAGGTTTAATGTTTTTGCTTCCCCTGTGTATGTGTGTCCTATCTGTGTTGACGAACTTGTTCTTGATAATGTAAAATTACCTGCGTTTGTAACTGTCACGTCTGGATGTTTTAATCCGTCTGCAACAACTTCAACTGTCTTGCCTTCTAATCCTTGAGCACCAGTAAATGCACTACCACTGGCTGACGTTGTGTGATGTGAATCAAGATAAACGTCATCTTCAGATAATTTTTCAAGATATACTGTTGTGTTCAATGTAGATCCATCACTGCTGTATCTTTGTGCAAGTGCATACAACGAATCATCTACAACTGTCAATGCTTTCCAATTACCAAATGTTGTCCACTTGTTCCAACCAACAACAGAAAATTCTACGTTGACACCCAAACAACCAATTGAACCATCTGAATTCAAAGCAAACACATAGTTGGTGTTGTTGTTTGCATAGTTGTTCAAATATGCTAACTGTGTTGCACCTGTCAATATATCATGGTGTATAAGTGAATAATTTTTTGCTGAATAGGCATCTGTTGAAAAGTTGTAAACAAATGCTCTGGTCTGTTTGCCTGACTTGTCATTGAACAACACTTCGTTGTCAACAACCGCTGGTGTTGTAACACCTGCTCCAATACCATATCTTGTCTGTTGCCTCACAAGCACGTTGCTTGGAGTTACAGGTTCACCTGACATATCAAATTCACCATCTGATGTGAATATGAAAAGTGATTGTTGTGATATCAAATGTCTTATAATGTTTAGTTGGTCTGAACTTATTGTAAATTGTAGTGCCGCATCGTCAGTTACTTCTCCTGTCACAGTGGTTGAACCACCTGACTCTGTAACAACTTTTGTTTGCGGATTAAAATTGAAAAAATCTCCTGATTGTGATCCAAATAATGTTTGTGGTTTGTCTCTGCTACCTCCAAATATCAATCTGTTTTGGTGAAATGATACTGCTCTTGGCCATCCACCACCTTGTGTGTTTGGTAAATCTGAAAATGCATCTATCTCCCATTCATTTCCTTGTGCTGTCTCTGTGTCAACTAACTCAAAAATTACATCTGCAGTCATAACAGTTGCTGATGTATGTGATTTTAATTGCACAAGTCCACCATTGATAACCACGTGCATATTTTTGTGTCCTGCAGGCCAATCTGCATCCACCCATCTGTAAGTGCCTCCTGCTAGAGTCATATTGATACCTGTGCCTGTTGTTGCACTAGGAGTTAATGTTGCATCAAAATTAAAGTTAGCAGTTGGAATGAAATCAAATTCTAAATAATTTATTGACCAATCGTCATTTTGACTACCTCTGATAAGTTGCATTGGTCTAATGTCAGGATGTGTTATAATCATATTGTCAAAACTTTGTGCAAATCTTAGATCAGCCACGTTTGACGTTGTTATTGGAAACACATCACCGCTTGAACCATTTGTAAGTGTAACTTGTTTTACATCTTGATAATAAATGTGTATTTTTGCCGCATCACTGTCGTGTGCTGGTTCCCAGATCAAAACATATTCTTGTCCATCTGAGAATTTGAAAGGTATCAATCTAGATTGTATGTGAAAACCTACTGTGGTAAGTGCTGTTGAACCATCTGGTGTTGTTGAATTTGCATTGTCCGCTGATATGTATTGGAAACCTCTACGTTTTTGCATACCACCTTGTGGTAACAATAACATATTGCTACATTGTTCAAGACCTGTTCTGTATAACGCACTATCAACCCTACCGTCCATAAACGGTCCAAGTTGTCCTGTGTTAAATGATACTTGACTTAATTTCCTAGTTGCCATTATCCTTCTTGGTGTCTCAAACGACTGCCACCAATGATTGTAGGACTTCCCATGTGAGCGTTGATCAATCTACCTGAAGGCATAACATTGACAGGTGGGTTTTCCTGTCCGTCACTGATCCTAGCCGCACGTAATTTTTGTTGAAAATCCTCTGCCAGTCTGTTTGAAAGTGTTCCTACTCCTGTGATTGCTTCATTTATTTCAAGTGCTAATTTTGCTATCAATGCTTCTGTAAAAAATACTGCAAGATCATCTTCTAACATCTCTTGGACATATTCTATATTCAATGTTGTTTCATTTGAAAACACTTTTGCACCTTCAATGCTGTAATCTGTCACATAATATCCACCGTCATCTAAAAAACCTTTTACCCTGATCACATCACCAGGTAAAGCGTGGACTTTTTTAAAACTTTTGTCTGTTGGTGTTTCATTCAATAGGTTGACTGCTTTTTTTTCAAGTGCAAAGTTCCAAAACGTGTAATACAATAGTCCTTTTTTGACATTTTCATACATCGTAGAACAAACATTTGCTTCATGACTGCCATCAGTGAATGAACTGATTGTGGATGCACCACATTTCGTCAATGCTTGGTTAGAAATTGATACTTTTGTTTCTGCCATTGTTATAATCCTCTTTTCAATATATTTAGTGGATATAAAAAAAGACAGGCCCCACAATCCAGAATAAATTAGAGGCCTGTCTCAAACAAGGATAATCCTTGTTAGTTTCTAATTACAAATTACTCTGTAACTTGAACTTCTACTATACCGTCTGCGTCTATAACAGCCGCTCCCATTGACATCTCACCTAAGATAAGTGATGATGCTTTTTGGGGAATGTAGTCAATTCTTGTTGAAACGTCTTTACCAACAGCCAAGCCTACTGCTTGTTTCTGTATAGCGTAACATTTTCTAACAACTGAATCTGCAGTTAGCAAGTTGCTAACAATTACAGAAAAACCAAAGATGTTAGGCAAAAATCCAGTTGCTAACGCTTGGTTTGATAATTGACCATCTGTTGCTGATACTAAAGTAGTGTCAGTTAAGATGTCTGTCATTGCCGCTGGTGAAATGATAAGTGCTCTGTCATTAGAAGGAACAGATAAAGCATTCATTGCTTCGTGAACTTCTAATAAAGCCGCTTTGTTCAAACCATTTGCACCTTGTGCAGTTGTTTTGATGTTTGTTGGTGTAGATGCATCTAAGGCATCAACGATCGCTTGGTCAGCCGCTCTTGCGAGTGCTCCACCAATTGCTTCCGCAAACGTAGTTCTAAGATCCACGTTTGTTTTGATCTCATCCATAGAGTCTACATATTCACCTGAATGGTAATTTGCTAAAGTTGCAGTTACCGTTGCATTCTGAACAGTTCCTCCTGTGTATGCACCTGATCCAGCAAGACCCTTAGTTGTTTCAGACATTGCTGAAATATCTTCAAACCTTGCTTTGTTTTTAATACTTCCACCTTTTGTCAAAGTATTAAACTTGTAAGTTGAGCCAGTTACGTTTCTTACAACTCTAACTGAACCAACTAATTGTGATGTAAGTTGCTGATAAGCGTGTTTTACATCGTCGCTGAACATAGTTGTAAATGCATTACTAACTGATGTTCCACCGTGTGTTACTAGTGCCATGTTATGGTCTCCTTGTAGTATGGTTTATGTTATAATAAACGCTGGGAATTGTGTTAATGTGTTTGGGGCCTTGCGGTTGTCCCTACTAGCAATGAACGTTCTTTGCTTGTAGAATCATATCTCTACCAAATAGCCAAAAATTATTTGACATCAGCAGGCCTTGCGGTTGTCTGCAAACATATTTAACCAAATGATAGATTAATTTTGTATTCTTTTTTTATATGTTCCAATGTCTTGGCATATCTTTCTGCTGTTGGTTGTGCGTGTTTGTAGTCTGCCCTGTATATGCTTTCCACACCACCATCAAAACCCAACAACAGGCATTCTTTGAAACCCAATTGGCTGGCCAATATTATGCACCATTCACCTGTGAGGTATGATTTGGTCACCATGTTGGTCTTGATTGGCCTCATATCAGGTATCTGTGTGTATGTGTTGTTGGAAAACTGCCTCCATACCATGTAAGGCACATACACTGGTTGGTCTATGCCATCCTGTTGCATCTGATGCAGTATTTTTTTGTCCTGTGCCAACAGGTAATCCACACGATGCTCTCTGTAGATTTCATTGCAACCAAATGTGGGAACATTGATCGCACTGATGTCGTGCAACAGTCTGCTGGGACCATTGCCTAGTATGACGCAACGCACTAATAACCTTTGTGTGATTTTACTGTCTTGAATTTTGCTTTTTTGACTGCACCTTTGTGTGGCTTGTAGGCACCTTTCATCAATCTGTATGA
>TARA_R100001463_G_scaffold2327_1_pt1 | contig 12426 bp, 11 predicted proteins | sample TARA_R100001463 | Tara Oceans TARA_R100001463 (sample SAMEA2622242) | marine metagenome | biome: marine biome (ENVO:00000447); feature: deep chlorophyll maximum layer (ENVO:xxxxxxxx); material: "saline water (ENVO:00002010), including plankton (ENVO:xxxxxxxx)" | depth 40 m
ATAGTTCCTTATAGAATAAGCTATCGTCTTTAGCTTTATCTTTTTCTAAGCCTAATTCTTTCAGTCTTTTTATTTCTTTTTCTAAAATGTCTACGTTTTTATTTCTAGCAGCAACCTCTGCTTCTGTAGCCGCAGGAACTTCTCTAGCCAATTTTAATTCTTCTTCGGCTATATAAACCAAATCTTTTTTTAAAAGAGCTAATTCCTTGTCTTTCTTTATTAGTCTTTTTTCATTTTTTTCCTCTAATTGTTTTTTAAACTCAAATCTTTTTATTGCCTTTTTGTGTAAATCCTTCTCTAGATTTGACATTTTAATCATGCCTTTTTCTGCTCTCATAAGCAAAGATTTACGAAGTCTTATCTCAGTGTCTAAGAGTTCTATATTTTTTCTAGCCTCCTTTTGAGAATTAGCAAGTCGCTTTGACATTGTTTTATTAATAGAATCCTCTATTAACCCTAATTGTGTTTTTATATCAATATATTCTTCCGTAACCTCCGTTAACTCCTCTGTTGCAGTTTTACTTCTAATCATCCAAGAAACAAATTCAGTAAGAGCAACCACCACTAAACCAATCCCCGTAGAAGCAACAAGTGATTGCCAAGCAAGTTTTAGCCTTATAACTGCTGCTGAAAGGAAATTTGTTGCGGCAGTAGTTGCTGCGGTAACACTTGTTGTAGATATTAAGGCAGCGTTCCAAGCCCTTTGTAAAGCAGGTAATGAAGCGATTAATAGCTTATAAACCCCAAAATATTTAGCAAGTCTTATTACTGCTCTTATTACAGTAGTTATTACTTTGCTATGTTTAGTTAACATATTAAAAAACCTAGCGGTTCTTTCAATAGCTGACTGAAGCCCCGCTGCAAAATCTTTCATAAGAGATATTGAAAGACCTTGTAGTGCAGAAGTAAACTTTAAAAAAGACCCTTGTAGCGTATCTCCAATAATTTTTGCCATTCTATCTGCCTCTCCATTTGCTTTATTAAGTTTGTCTCTTAATTCTAAAGTAGCATCTGCGGAGGTAATCATTTGTTCAAAAGCAGCAGCCTGTCTTAAATCTACAACCTGCATGATTTTTGCTAAATCACCACCTTCTTTTGAAAACTTTTTCATAGCAGGGACTAGCTCATCTAGAGAATGTATCGTGCCTCCAAATGCTTGACTTAAATCTGAGGCAGGGTCTTGCATTTTAAGAAGTATATTTCTTAAAGAAGTACCCGCTATAGAAGCCTCAATACCTGAGTCTGTTAATTTAGACATTATTGCTGCAGTATCTTCAATAGAGAATCCTGCGGACTTTGCAATAGGAGCAACCTTAGTCATAGAAGTTTGCCATTTTTCAATATCCATAGCAGAACTACTAAAAGAAACAGCCATTACATCAACCACCCTAGCAGTTTCACTAGCATCTAATCCAAAACCTCTAACAGCCGCACCCGCTACAGTTGCACTTCTAGCCAAATCACTACCTGTTGCTGTTGCTAAATCTAATGTGGCTTTTTGGGCTTTTAAAATTTCATCTGCAGTAAATCCTAATTTAGAAAAATTTAATTGTAATTGACCTACTTGTGTTGCGGTAAAAAAAGTTGTTCTACCTAGTTCTTCCGCAGATTTTGTTAATGCAGTAAATTCTTGTTCTGTAGCCCCTGAAACAGCATTTACTTTAGCCATTACAAATTCAAATTCAGAAAAAGTAGAAAGCACAGAAGAAACAACCCTACTCACAGTTCTAAAGGCGGTAACAATAACACCAAGAGCCGCAGCCCCTTTGATAAACTGTTTAGCCATACCATTAGAGGCTTTTGCAGCTTTAGTAGTATTAGTAGTAGATTCTTTTAAATTTTTGTTTAAATTTCTTAGCTGTGTAGATTTATCTTTTATTGCTCTAGAATTTTTAATATATTGTTCTTCCTGTTTTTTTGACGTAAACCTACCCGTCTTAGAAGTTTTTTCTAATTCAACCTGTTCTTTTCTTAATGCTTTTAGTTCAGATTTTAAATCAGCAACCCTTTTGATGTTTTTGATTTCTACTTCTATAGCTAATTTTTTGTTTGCCATTTTATTATATTGTTAATTGTATTGCTTTAAAACTTCCATATTTATTTAATATAGCCTCTATTTCTTGTGATACGCTATTTTCTATTTCTTTTTGCACTCCCTGAGTATTAGCAGTTTCATAAGCAGTTTCTATAAAAAAGTATCTTCTAGGAGCAACTTTATCTCCCCCTTGTGTTAAATAGCGACTTTCTAATTCTGATTTAACTTTATTTATAAAATACCTTCTTCTACTATTACTTGAAAAACTCAACTCACCCCTACTTTCTTTTTGACTTGTCCAAGCATCTAACTCAGCATAAGTAGCAGTAACACCTGAAGCTCCGTTATTCACAATGTCCATATATGAATACTTGTTCATAACGTCCATTCTTAAGCCGCCACCCGCATAATGTACTCTTACATAAAAACCATTTTTAAGATTACCTGACGCAACGTGCTTTTGATAATCTAACTCGTCTTGTAGGTATTCTATATAGAGACCACCTGCCCTTCTTAATGCTTCTTCTACTATAGGTAGTTTTTCTGCCATATTATTCGTCGTCCTCTATTATGTTGTTTACGCTTCTTCTTAATACTTGATGAGCATTACCATACTCATCTTCAGCGACAATAGGTATTAAAAAATCTTCTCCACTTATTGTTATTGTCATATATACCTTTAATCCACTAATATTAGCAATACCCCCATTATTTATTTGACTAACCTGTTCTCCCATATTATAAGCCGAAGCCTGTTGAATTATTCCAATTTCCATCATTAGCATTTAATGTAGGCTCGGTACTTATAAAGCCTTCATAATTAAACCATCTAATTAACTCTACTTTAGTTGGTGAATTGCTAAGGGGTGAATAATCATTTATTTTATTTATTCTCCAATAAACACCATCTATATATATTAATTTTCTTAAATCTAAATTAATAATATCTTTTATTTTTAAATTAACATTAATCTTCCTAATTCTTTGGTCTTTTTTAAGCATTTCAATCATTGCCATATAATAGGTCTGATATAAGCCTTTACCAACACTATAATCGGTATAAGTATTGTTTGCATCATCATAATCTCTAACCCACACATTACCATAAGTCAAAACAGGAGAGCTGCTGTCATCTCTATTTACTGATGTGGCTTGAGGAAAAACATTAGATATGTAAATACCTCCTATATTTTGGTCTGCAAATATTCCTTTATATGTAGAATCCCAAGTTTGAGCAGTAGCATATTTTAAACAAACTGCGTAAGGATTGGTAGACAAGTCAGGACTGTATTTTTTCCAATATAATAATCTAGGAAGAAAATCATAACCCTTATCAGGTCTTGCAGTATCATTAGGAGATATATATCCTCCGTCTTGCAGCTCTTCCCATAAACACGCTATATAAGGCTGTGGATTAGGATTGGTAGATATATCAACATCCCCCGCAGTAAATGTTCCTGCAAAGAATTGATTTTCAAAAGTAGAAGTTCCTTTTTTAAATTTGTCAGATAATGTTTCAAAATAAGGGTATTCATCCTCTATCTCTTTAAAATAATCCATTGCTCTTTGCTTAACTTTAGAGTCCTTATCATCTGCTTTATATTTAAAAATAATATCTCTATTTAAAGAAGATGTTAATAAATCATCTGTATATCCCTTACTCTTATCTACCTTATATGTCCAATCTATAGCCTCAGATAATGGTTTATAGAAATCAGTAAAAGGCTCTATAAATATAGTTTTTGAATCTTCATCTGTAGTAAATTGCAAGTTAAAGGCATGTGCCACTCCTTTTACAAAATCCATCTGTTTATATTCTTTATTAATTATATCTTTTAAATTATAAGTCTGTCCATAAGCAACATATTCAGGCTGAACCTTTATATCATACCTTCCATTAGGAATGTTAGCGCTAGGAGAAGTAATATTTATCTCTTGAGAGCCATACAAATCAATGTCAAAAGTAGAGGTATAAGCTCCCGCCGTGGACGGTAAAGTTTTAAAAATAACATGTATTTGAGTTCTTACAATATCATCTTTATTCAAAAAATATCTAGACTCATCATTTATTTCATTTCCAAAATACTGAACTCCCTCCCATGTAGAGGAGTCATTTTCATACATAATTCTATTAATTGGAACTGTTGAGGTTTGAGCTAGTATTCTCCAATGAGTCTGACCTACAGTTTTTACTATAATTCTTAATGTAGAACGTACAATTTCAACCCGATTAGTGTTAGTGAATACGGGATTTTTATATATATAACCCATTCTTAATAGATTAATATTATAAAAGCCATAATCAGGCACTATATAATCTCCTGTGCTTCCATTAAAATCGGCAGTATTTAAAGTTTCAATAAAGTTTAAATCAGTATTATTTAGGTTGATAGTATAATTTTGATTTTTTTGGGTTGTAGTATTTGATACAGAATAGCTATAGGTGTCAACAAATGCACTATTAGCAAAAGAACATTCAAGAGAGTGTGAATTATACCTTTCCCCATCATCATTATATTTAAAATTAGGCAAAGCAAATAATAGTTTTTTAAATATTGAGCCTTCAATAAAAGTAGAAGATATAGAATACCCCGCCTGAATAAAAATTTCTTTAAAAACATCATATACCCACAAACAAGGTCTCCAATCCATAACAGGCTCAGGAGTATTATATCGGTTTGCATTTGTTACACTACCCGTGTAACCTAAAGAGGCGGCAGTAGTTCCTGTTTGGGGAGAATCGTATGCAGTATCTAATAGCTGAAGAGTTTGGGTCTCTCCTGTGGGGTTAAAATCACCATAAGATGTAACAGGATATACAACAGGGCTTGACCCTGTAGCATCATCTTGACTGAAAGTAGCCACAATATCTGTTTTATTTACTTTTAATCCTGTACCAACCTTTCCGTTTATCGTATCCCAACCGCTTCCATCAGTTCCTAAATCTTTTAATAACTTCTCCTCTATTTTATTTGCCCATCCAATGTTATTTCCAAAAAAAACACAAGAATAGTATTCAGGATTTTCTGAACTCCCTACCGTTTTTAATTGTAATATCCCCCGAATAGCAAATACATTATTCACCAATATCCTACATTCTTTTTTAGTAAAAACATCATTAGAGCTACTGCTATTAGCCAAATAAATACTTTTATAAATTCTGTTGTTGTTTTTAGTAGCAGGTATTTTAAATGTCTTGCTAAAAGTTCCTTTTCTAGCGTTTATATCTTTAATATCAGCAATACTAAACGTAAGAGCTAAGGGAAAGTCAGAATGTGAAGTAACATCTAAAGTTCCTAAAATACTAGAATTAAAATCAATGGTTCCTCCATCATATACATAATCTAAGATTTCAATAGCAACTTGAGACATTAATTTCTTTGTGTTTGAACTTTATGAGCTAAAGTATATTCTATATTAAACTTAACTAGTCCTTCCTCTTGATTTACTGTTTCAACCTCACCATTAGTTATGATAACGGGTATATATCCTTTTGTAGATGGTCTTTGAAAAGGATTCGTTGTATTGCCTCTTGCTGTAGCCTCTGTGTCCATTTCAATCCATACATTTGGAGATGTCATTATTTCTTCTAACCAATCTGCTGTTTGTTTATTTAAAGGCTCAGTATATACACTATTATTTCTTTGTGCATTAACATTTAACACTTCTCTACCTCCTTTATATAAATTACCACCCCTCATTGTGTTATTAATATATGCAGAGTCTGCATTAGGACTACCAAATCCATCATTTTCATTTTGATACCAAGTTCTATCTGCAGATTTAGTTTCTATTGTATCTCTACTTACAGATAATCCTTCCATTACATTTCTTTTAGCAGTATAACTATCTATTGCTCCTGCTCTATTTAGCCAATGAAATCTTACAAATCCAAAAGGAATGTTAGCAGTTTCTCTATCTATGTTAAAATACCTGTCTTCTGTTGCCTTTAGAGTTGTTATATTAGACTGTATAACTATATTACTAAAATAAACAGTATTTCCATTAGAAGGAGACGGACTAGAGGAACGCCCATAAACCCTTCCTGTCGTATCACCTGCGACATTAAATTCAGTAGTTGTTTTTTGCCAAGAACCCATTATGGTCTTATCTGCTTTTACGGCGGTTTCTGAACCACCAAATTGACTCGCTGTAGTTAGATATATATCTCCCCCTGTATAACCCGCCTCTATATACACAAAAGAAGTAATTGTATAAGTAGTTAAATCAACTAAAGTTAATTCATTTGTAAGTCTAAAAAACCAATCATTAGTACCATCATTTATTGATTTTAGTGAGCCTGTAAAGTCTTGATAAACTTCGGTTGTAGAATAAGATGCTGTTCCTGAGTTGTAACTTTCGTATCCTGTTATATTACCATCAAAAGTAGTATTTGGAGAAAAATTATCTTCAGCAGTAGTATACTCTAAATGTGTTTTATAGTATTGCGTAGAGCTGTCTATTTGATTTGCTAATGTATTACCGTCATCATCTTGTGCATTAGCATTTATGTAAACAGGAGAAACATTTTGCGCACACATAACCCCTTGAGATTGTTTAAAAACCACTAAATCGCTTCTTGTTTCTGTTAATAAATTAGAATTAAAATCAGATAAGTAACAGGTATTCTGTAATACCCCAACACTTGAGTACACAAGAACCTTAATCCTTGCTTTAGTTGCATAATCACTTGAATTTGTATTATTAAATAACTTATATTGATACCAATACAACCACTCTGCCTCTTCATCCGTTCTTACATTTTTCATGAAAGTAGTTACAGAGTCTCCAATAAGTTGTGTTTTATTTGGGCAAAAACTCATAAAGCCCCTAGGGTAAGTTGTGCTAGTCCCATATTGTCCAATTAAAAAAGACCTATAATAATAAGGATTATCTAATTCAAATTGAGCTAAAGAATTTATAACTACTATTTTATTAAATGACAAAGGATTTTGACCTGAAATTCTTTGTATAGTTCCATTAGCAATAATAACTTCGGGGGTTGCCTTAACCCATATATGCCTATACGTTCCATTTGGAGTTACATTGTAATTACTAATTGCCTCAGTTACATTATCTTGCTTAGTTAAGCCACCATTCATACCGCCATAAGAAGAGCTTTGCCATGTTCCTTTGTTAATAGGAACTAAACTATAAGAAAGTAAATCTTGACATATTGAGCTAATATCAACAGTAAATCTTTGTTGGTTTAAAGCGGGCTGCCCTTTTAAATAATTTTGATTAACAATATCTCTTGTTTTTGTTATACTAGCAACTAAATCCCAATCATCCGAAGCGGCAGGAGGAGGAGAAACTGTAGTTGCATAAACTTCAAAAATAACATTTATTATATCTCCCTTATTGTTACTTGGATTAAAATTACCACTACTTGGAGCTTGGTCGTCTTTTAATCCATTCCACATTAATTGATACCTTAAATCTTTGTTTGCACTCATTAACTGATTAGACCTATTAGTTTCAGACATTATCGCTAGCTGACTACCCGCATAGTCAAGAGGCTGAATTCCCGCAATTATTACACCTTTATATCTTGCCATATTTTAATATATATTATATTTTTTGTTTAAGTATGATTTTATTTGCCCTATAGTATAGTCATCTAATGCAGAATTAAATATTATAAACTCTTGTAAATTAGCACTTATAAATGAAGTTGCGCTACTTAAAGTATATTCCGCATCATTATAGGTTGTTGTATTGTCATAGCCCGCTTCTTGAACGCTTGTTGATAATGAACTTCCTGAAGAATCATAATCTACATATAATCTTTTGTTGTGTAATTTGTATGTTCCTATATGATAATTAGAAGCGTTAGAGCCTGTTAAGGTTACACTTATTGCTGTTGTTCCGTCACTTACTGAGGCTAATAATTCAGAATCACTTGTATATGACAATCTTATGCTTTTACCTGCATTTGCATAACTTAAAATACTTGCTGTTGTATTACCACTATTTTTACTTACTTGGAATATTGTAAATTGTGTTGTTATAGGTAGGTTGTTTACAGAATCAAAATAATCAGTTGTTCCATTAAACTCAACTCTTGACTTATCATTAGCCCCATCATAAGTATATCTTAATGGCTGTTTGCTTTTAGTAGTCTGTACTAAATCATTATTGCTTCCTGAATAATCTTCCCAAGCACTAATCTTTTTAGTAGGTATATCAAATGTCAATCCACTATCTGCCCTTAGCCAAGTTACTAGGTTAGCAATATCTGTAGGATAAACAGATTGAGGTCTAAAGCATTTACTAAACACCTTCCAAGTAAAATTCATTCTTATTTGTAAAAGTTGGTCATTAGCAACTTCTTTAACTCTCTCTACAGTTACATCTTCACCCTCTAAAAATCCCGTTACTATACCGTCTTGATAATTTTTTAAAAACATGTCTAACCATTCATTAGCTAAATCTTGCAGGTTATCCCATCTTTGGTCTAAGCTAACATTTGCTTGTGCTGTTCTATTGTATAAATCTGAAAAATAAACTTCAAAAGTATAAAGCTCCCACCCATTATTTAGAGATACTTCAGGAAATACTGAAGATGGCGGACTTATAAGTATTGATGGGTATTGGGTATTATGATTGTCATTAAATTCTTCTGTGTAACCAAAGAACTTATCCCCATAAGTCCATTTGCTTTTCATTACTGTTACTATGTCTGTAAGTCTTATTGCCATTAAGTTATTTTATTTGGATTGTGTATTTTTTCTTGTACTTTAGATTCGTATTCATTTGTAGCTGTTATCCAACTTAGATAGCTTAAAACCTTGTAGAGATTAGTATTTTTAACGCTTTCTATACCGTTCATTCCTTCTGTTTTAAATATACCCTTCTCAGCAAGCATATAAAGACTATTAAGCCAACCAAACGGCTTCACATATACATCATAGAGGTTTTGGGTTTTAACTATCATTTGACTAGCTCTTTTTTCTCCGAATACATATTTGAAAGTTTCGCTAATCTTATGTTTTGCTGAGTCAAAAAAAAACCGAACTCCCAAACGACGTCCATTGTTAACTTCTTAAACATTTCTGTTTTTTGTGGTATAGCATCATCATCATACTGTTCATCTAATTTTCTGCATAAAATAGCCATCTGCTCAGGCAATACATCAAACTTACCGTGCTTCATTGACTCTATATACATTTCAAGCTGTGTAGCCTCTATATAATCTCCATAAGTATTTTGTCTTAGAAATTCTGATGGAAAATAGTATGTTTCTCCTTCACATTCAAAAGAACGCAAACCTTTTGGCTTGTATTCATCTACAAGACCATCTAAAACACTTATTACTTTATTTACACTTTCAATGTCTATTAGTTTCATAGACTCCTTGTCTAAGCCCGTCATATAACCAAATAAATCTCTATTCATTTGTATATTTTGAAAATCCTCTAATTGATTATCTACAAACTCTAAATATTCTACAGTATGGTCTATTTCCTCTTGTTTGTCGTTTTTAGAATTTCTCCTTAGTGCAGCTCTATCAAAATGTGTTTTTATTATTGTTGTCATTCCACACCAATACTCCAATGTCATATCCTTCCATTCAGTTGGAATTGTAACATCTCTTTTCTCATCACCCTGCTTCAGGCTAATTACTATGCTCATTTCTTTTTATTTTTATAAGTTCTATTTTTTCTTTTTTTAATTGCGCATATTCCATACTCTCAATAATTGTTGAGGTCTTTTCTACAACATCTATTGTCTTTTCAAAAAGTATTTCAGATAAAGAATCAATCATTTCGTAATTATGCCTGTTCTTTATACCTGTTAAAAAACCCATACACGAATAAAGCATTAAATTAGGAGACATAAATACCCATTCTTTAGTCTGATGATTGTTTTCAATAATTTCTTGAAACTCATTCGTGTATTTAATAATGTTTTTCAAAATATCATTATAATCATCAAACTTACCATACTCACAATGTTCGGTAGCTTCGTATGCTATACCTTTAATAAAGTTAACATAACGCCTAATTAGGACTTCGTGTTCTTCATTTATACTTTGCAACTTCATATTATCCTTATAATTTCGCAATTATAAGATTTTTTTTTATACTATACTAGAAGTTTTTGGAAATCCAAGAAATTTTAGGAAAAATATAATATTTTAGAGTGATTCCACATATGTTTATTGATTGCCATTACTAAGCAATCTACCATATCGTCGTGTTTTGCTGATGGAAATTTAACAAGCTGTTGTAAAAATTCTTCATTCCAATCTCCCTTCAATAAACTCACCCTTCCTGTTTCTAAAGAAGCACTAATATCTTGCACTCTTGCTACCTTATCTTTGGATGGCGGCTTATCTTCTCTAACATTTAATCCTGTCTCTTTTTTTAATGTTTGTACAATAGATTTTCCTGATGCTTTAGGCTCTACATAAACTCTACTTCTGTTAGTATATCCATTTTTAGCTACCCATTGTGGTATAAACTTAACTAATTCAGGAAATTCTTTACGAACATTCACACAATCTATTATTTGCCACTTATTATCTTTGAAAGTGTAAGCAAGCATAGCGGAAGGGTCATTTTTTTCATTTGCAGTATATGCAGGGTCTATAACAAAATCTACCGTTGCGTGTTCTGTAGTGTGCTTAAATTGGTCTATTTTAAACCAATCTGCTCTTATCATTCCTGAATTAAGAGGTGTTGGGGTCTGCATTAGCTGACCTGCATATCCATAACTCCCTAAAGCCTGCTTATAATCATCTAAAATACTTCTACTAAATCTATCTGTCCAAAACAAGCCATCTTCATCATAATTATCTTTTAATATTTTAGGCTTAATGTCATCAGATAATTCAGCAGGTATACAAATATGTTTATATTTTAATCTACTCTCACCACCATTTAATAAGAAACCACTTAAATCGTTATCGTGTATTCTTTGCATAATAACAATTCTTACTCCTGTTAATGGATTATTTAAACGAGAATAGAATGTTGTTCTATACCACTCATTGGCATTTTCTCTTTCTACTTCTGATGCTGCGTGTTGGGGTGATACAGGGTCATCTACCAATAGAAAATCTCCCCCCTGCCCTGTTACCGTACCCCCAACTGATGTCGCCCTTCTTACGCCTAAAAAATTATTCTCGTATCTTGCTTTTAAGTTTTGGTCTCTCTTAATGTGAAACACATCTGACCACCTATCTTTAAACCATTCAGAGTTTATTACATCTCTACTTCTAGTAGCGTGTTCTATAGATAATTCTGCTGAATATGAGGCTGTTATAAATCTAAACTTAGGATTTCTAATCCAAGCCCACACAGGAAACATTACAGTAACTAAAAGTGATTTGGTTGAACGGAAAGGTATATTAATTACAATATCCTTTGTCTTTGGTTTATTAGCAATTATTCTTTCTGCTTCTTTTTGTAATAAGTCACACAGATATTTATGATGCCAATTAGTAGATAGCTCAATAGAAGGTTCAACAATGTGCCAAGCTTGTTTAAAAAATTCGTAGAATGAAAGTTCGCATAGTTTTTTTTCTAGTGCAAACTTAAGTGTGTTATCAGTTGTTGTCAATTTCGTCAATTTTTGCTCTTAAATCTTCAATGCTTACATCATCATTAAGTTCAATCTTGACTTTCTTGGTTGTTTTGTCATTAATCTCTGAAGAAGAAAGTTTTGGAACTGTATAATTAAGCAATTTAGATACAGCGTTAATATATGCTTCAGGATTTTCAGCAAATAAAGAATCTAATGCCATTCTAATTTTTGTTGAATGTCCTTCTAATGCCCAAGTTAATGCATTTCTGCTAATTTGCGTAGTTTTTCTAACTATTTTTGTTCCCTTTTTTCTACCTTCAGTACAAATCTCCCCACCATTAGGAAAATATTTTTTTACTCTCTCCTTATAAGGATTAAGCTTATTAATGTTTTTTTCTTGTAGTTTTTTTCTTTTTTCGTCTGACATTATAGTTGCTTTATTGAGTTTGTTAATTTATTAATATATTCATCAAGCTCGTCATCTAACAAAGAATTAGTAAGATTGTCATAAATTTCTTTTTCTATTTCTTCATCATCTTTATCAGCGTTATAAGTAAATAATATATCCATTTCTTGGTTATCATTTTCTATATGAACTAAAATCTGACCGTTTTCGTGTAATTCCTCCATTTGTTCATAAGTAAAATTAAACGTATAATCATACTCCGTTGTCTCTGCATAATAATCAGCATTTGCAGCATCACATTCAGATTTAGAAGAATATTGGCATTTACCGCTTTCTCCAAATCTCCATAATCCGTTTTCACATTTTAAACAAGGCATATCTTATTCTTGTTCAGGTGTCCAAGCTGATGTTCTTACTATTGCTAATATCTCCTCGTGAGTATATTGGTCTAATC
>TARA_R100001463_G_scaffold92604_1_pt1 | contig 12393 bp, 7 predicted proteins | sample TARA_R100001463 | Tara Oceans TARA_R100001463 (sample SAMEA2622242) | marine metagenome | biome: marine biome (ENVO:00000447); feature: deep chlorophyll maximum layer (ENVO:xxxxxxxx); material: "saline water (ENVO:00002010), including plankton (ENVO:xxxxxxxx)" | depth 40 m
TAAACCCTGCTGCTGCAATCGAAATCCAAACCGCATAGGTGAGGTAAGATGGCACAACAAACAACAATCACAGGTATACGAGGTCTTACTTCTAAGACTTGGTATAACCAACCTCCAGTAGAATGGGGGAGATCAGGCGGTGCTGTAGCTACTATAGCTTTAGGCACTGCTACAGGTGATAATGGTACTAGTGGTGCAGGTTCAGCTGTTGACGCAGCAGCTACTACATCTACAGGTCCAGCAACAAGATCTACTACTCCTACCGCTCCTACTGGAGGTGGTTCAGGACTTAAAGTTGATCTAGCTGTTGGCGGTGATGTAGTTACTGCAATCACAGTTGATGCTGGTGCTGATAACGATGGTGATGGTTACCGTGTTGGTGACAAAATCGTTGTTACTGCAGCTAATGCTAGTACAGCAACAGACGTAGTTGGATACGTCACATCCCTTGAATACGAGAACTAATGACTAATGCAACAGTCTTAGCTCAGGGTAATACAGATGCCACACCTAGCGAAGGTAATGGTATCGCTGGCCCTACCTCTCCAGTTCCTAGAACAACATCTGCTGCAGTCGCAGCGGCTGATGCACTGCCTCTAGCTACTGTAACTGGCACACTTGCTGCTGGTAATAAGTACGCTACTAACGCAGGTGCTGGACGTAAAGGTACAGCTATTAGACACTCTGTAGCTAAAACAAAGAGCGGTGTGACAGCCGCCTCTGAGGTATACTCAGAAACAATGAGCTTCCGTACAGCCTATAAGGATCAGGAAGCAGATAGCCCAGCTATCAACGAAGCAAGCGGTGACGCTAACCGTGCTGCTTAACATAAAGGGGAGGCTTCGGTCTCCCTTTTTTTTATTCATAAATATTAACTATGACAAGTTCCTATCCGACCACTAATAAAGAAACAGAACTACCTGCAATAAATCAGATATTATCATCGGTAGGACAAGCACCTGTAACTACCCTCGATCAAACCAACCCAGACGTTGCGATTGCATACGATACATTATTACAGGTGAGTAAAGAAGTACAAGCAGAAGGCTGGACTTTTAATACTGAATTTGAATTAGAGATACAAACTGATGGTAATAAAGAATATATTATTCCAAATAATATGTTACAAGTAGATTTATCACCATCTAATGCTGGTAATATAGATGTCGTTAGACGTACAAAACCGGGAGAAACAGAGCCTAAACTATATGATAGGTATAATCATAAGTGGGAAATAGGTGATGTGGCAAATGATACTTGGAAAGTTGATGTAGTTTATTGGTATAATTGGGTAGATATACCACAACCTGTACAAAATTATATTGTATCAAAAGCTTCTACAATAACAGCACAACGTATTGTAGGTGACGGTAATTTAATACAAATGTTACAACAGCGAGAAGCATTAGCAAGAGCTAACGCAATGGAATATGAATGCAATCAGGGTGATTATTCTTTCTTTGGCCGCTCACAAAATGGAAACCACTACTCAAGTTATAAACCTTATACAGCACTACAACGCTAATGGCAAGTGTAACACAACGTATACAAAGTTATACAGGTGGGGTATCTAAACAAACAGATGATAAGAAATTTCCGGGTCAAGTTACAGAGGCTTTGAATTCTTATCCAGATCCTACATTTGGTCTACAGAAAAGACCGGGACTTAAATTTTTAACAGCATTAAAAGATAGCAGTAATAATAATATTACAGGTAATACTCTTGATAATGCTAAATGGTTTTATATACATCGTGCTAATGATGAAAAATATATAGGGTGTATTGCAGGTAATACAACAGTAGCTAATAATGCTATTCATATATGGAATGCAACTACTAATGTTAAATCAACTATTACATATGATGCACCAGATTGGGTAGCGACTACAGCTTATGTTGTAGGGAATAAAGTAAAAAATGACAGCGGTAAAATCTATACATGTGCTACAGCTGGTACATCAGCTGGTTCAGGAGGACCAACAGGTACTGGTACAACGATAGCTGATAATACAGTAAGATGGGATTATACAACTACTGAATCTGCTAAAAGTTATTTACATAATTCAGCAATTAGTAAAGATGATTATCATATATTAACTGTACAGGATACATCTATTATAACAAATAAAGAGAAAACAGTTTCGGTAGCAACACCTACTACTTTTTACCCTGATACAAGGGCTACTATAAGAGTAATGGGTGTTGAATATAGTTCTAATTATAATGTAACTATTAAACAAGGCGGTACTACATACAAAACAACTGATAATAGTGCTGATGATGAGAAGGTAAAGACTTATAATGCAGATGCTTTTACTGCTAACGCTACTACTTATGATACAAAATTAAATGCTGATTGGATTTTAACTAAATTAAAAGCTGCTATTGAAGCCAGAAACGTACCTAATCTAACTGTAACTAAACTAGAAACATCACTTGAATTAACCAGTTCAAATAATACTAGTTTTTCAATACAAGTATCAGGTGGTGTATCTGGTAAACAATTAACAGTATTCCAAGATGCAGTTAATAACGTTTCAGATTTACCTACACAAGCAGTGCATAATAGAGCTGTTAAAATTATTAACACTTCAAATGCTAACGATGCTTATTATTCTAGATTTGTAGCTAATGATGGTACATCTGGTACAGGTTATTGGGAAGAAGCTTTAGGATGGGATGAGGCAAATCAAGACGAAGGTGGTAATACAACACCTATTAATATGTCTGTAGGTTTAACTGCTTCTACAATGCCTCATGAATTAGTTAATACTGGTACAAATGCTTTTACTTTTAGAACTATTACATGGACTGCTAGATTAGTAGGTGATGATACAACAAACTCACATCCATCTTTTAATGGTGCTAAAATACAACAAGCCTTTTTCTATAATAATAGACTAGGATTCTTAACACAAGATAATGTGTCTATGAGTCAATCAGGTGAGTTTTATAATTTTTATCATATTACAGCTCAAACACTTACAGCTTCAGATCCTATTGATTTAAGTTGTTCTAGTATTAGACCTGCTGTATTACATGGTATAATACCTGTAGCATCTGGTTTAGTATTATTTTCAGAGAACCAACAGTTTCTAATGTACTCAGCTGATGGAAACTTATCACCAAGTACTGCTATTATACGTGGTCTATCTAACTATGAGATGGATACTAAAATAGATCCTGTTGATGTTGGTACCAATATAAATTTTATAAGCAAAACACCTGCATATACTAGAGTATTTGGTATGACTCCAAGAGGTGAAGGTCAAATACCTTTAGTTCGAGATGTAGGTAAAGTAGTTTCAGAGTATATACCAGAAACTATAGATCATTTAATAGCTAGTCCTCAAAACTCTTTCATTGCTTTATATAGTAGTACTGATACTAAAGTTTACTTTTACCGTACTCATAGTGATGGACAAGAAGAAGTCTTGCAAACATGGTTTAACTGGGAATTACCCGGAAATGTACAAGATTTTGTTGTTGATTCAGATGTATTATATACTGTTGTTAAACAATCTAATGGTTATCAATTGTTAAGTGCTAACCTTAGTGCAACACCTGAAGATGAAATACTTGTAACTCAAAGCGGTATACAACTAAATCCTTATATGGATTTCTACGCTAAGGCTGCTAGTGTGTCTTATGACGCTGCAACAGAAACATCTAAATGTTATCTACCTTATTCTGATATCACTACATTAGAACCTATTATATTGATTGCTGGTGGGGCAGCTGATGCTGACTCAGGTTTTACACAATCTCCAACTAAAGGTAGTGATGGGACTGGACCTTATTTTGCTGTTAAAAATAAAGATTTTAGTAGTATAGCAACTAAAGTGATTGTTGGGTTTAGGTATAATTACGATGTAACCTTACCTAAAACATACTTCCAATTAGATAAAGGTGTTGCTGATTATACAGCACATTTAACTATTTCTAGAATGAAATTTTCTGTAGGACGTTCTAGTACTATAGGTTTTAAAATGAAATCTAAAGGTTATAGAGGTCATACACAGACTTTTACAGGTGATGGAACAACTAAAAAATTCTCACCTGATTATAAAGTACAAGATAAATCTAATGTAAAAGTAAAGAAAAATGGTCAGGTAATTACTACAGGTTTTACTCTTACAGATCATGATACTTTACCAGATCATATAACTGTTGAATTTACTAATGCCCCAGTTGCTGCTACTACTGCTGCTCAGAATGTAAATGGTACTGTACCTGATCCAAATGCTAACTTAGCTACAGCTGCTGATACTATTGAAATTTATATAGATAATTGGTATGACATACAGCCAGTACAAGAAACTAATGAGTATTTAGCTGATGATGTACCAATGAGTGATCAAGATGTATTCACTGTGCCTATTCATCAACGTACAGATAATTTTACATTGAGAGTTTTTAGTGACTCACCTTTTCCAGTATCATTAACATCAATGATGTGGGAAGGTAATTATCATCCACGTTATTACAGGAGGACTTAAATATGGCTGATCAGAATCAATTAGATCAGAATAGAAGGAATTATAATTTAGATAAAGCTAATTCACTTTATGCTTTTAACAAGGCTAAATCAGATGTAACGTTTGCTAATCAACAAACAGCTCAATATATTAGCACTTTAAATGAGCAAACCCAAGTAAACATAAGGAATCAAGAAAATATGATTGCTTGGCAAGAGAAAGAGAATATGCGTTTATATTCTTATGAACTTGAAGCACAAGCATATGAAGCCAGTGTTGATACTTATAGTAGACAGTTAGGTTTTAATAATATAGCTCATAAAATAGCTTTAAATGATACAGCTAGAGCTTATGAAGATACATTAACATCATTAGGTTTCCAAGATAGAGACTTACTTTTAAAGTATTATGAAGGTGGTCAAACAGCTGCTTATGAAACCAAAGGTCTTGGTGAAAAACTTAAACAAGCTGAAGCAGCTCAAGAGTTACAAATTAAAGGTGTTAAATTAAATAAAGAAGTAGCAGAATCAGAAGCGGCTTTAAGGAAAGTAGGTTTACGTCAAGAGTTAGATGCAACCAGAGCTAAGGCTGCATTTAGAACTCAAGATTTAAGAAAAGAATATATTGAAAAAGAAGGTGCTCAAAGAAATTTAGGTCAAGCTGGACGTTCTGCAAGGAAATCAATACAAGCTTTATTAGCTGCCCACGGGTCTACTCAAGCTGCTATTGTTGATTCTATTACTAGAGCTGATGCTAGAGAAGAATTAGATTTCAGACAAATTTCACAAAGCCTTCTTAATACTTACAAACAATCTAATCTGAAATATGAAGAAATAGCTCAGACTATGGTTGATACTGTTAACCAAACTAAATACCAACAACAAGGTATTGATCTTAAATTTAAACAACTTGGTTTAAGAACTGAGTTTGGTAGAGAACAAGTACAAGCTTCTAGAGATAGTGCTGGTAGACAGTATGATGCTGATCGTCAAAGACAACACTTAAGTAAATATCAAGCTGATATCAATGCTTATGGTAATCTTAGACCAAAACCAAATGCACCTCCACAAGCAGCCTTACCACTAGAATTACCATTATCTACAAGACAAACATTAGTTAAACCTCAATACGGTCCTAAACCAGAAATGGAACCAGATATGGTTGAAGGTAAGAATTGGATGGGTCAAATTGTTACTACTGCAGCATTAGCTGGTGCAGCAGTGGTAACGGGTGGTGCTAGTATGCCTCTTACTTCAGGAGCATTCACTTCAGCAGCAATAAGTCAAGGTGCTGGTACTACGTCTGAATGGTTAAGTGGTGGTTATTAAAATCTAAATAAATTAAAATCATGTCTGTTAATTTTCGTGGGTACGCCCAGAAAAGTACTGTAGAATCAAACATTATTAAAGCTCCTGACTCTTCCTCTCAAATTTTAGAGGAAGGCAGGAGATATCTCAAACAATGGCAGTCTAATTTCACTGATGAGCAAGCTAATCGTGAACAAGTCTTAGCCAAGTTTGAAGAAAATTTTAAAATCCAAGAGCAAGAACGAGAGACTAATGCTGGTTTAAGGAGACTTTATAGTAACGACTTTAAAGAAGCTTTAACTCAAAACCATGATGCTAAAATAGCTGGTGCTGAGAAGCAGAGGCAAGAACAAAACAGAAAGGCTAAAGAACTGTCTGCTTTCTCTTCTACTCTTGGTAAACAACTAACCGATATAGCTGGTGCATATGTAAAAGATCGTGAAGCTTATGGTAGACACCTTGCACTTCGATATGATTTATCTGAATCAGATGTCAAACATCTAAAAACATTAGATGGTAATCTACGTGATTACGAAGGTAAGAATGTTGAAATTATCAATGAGTTAAGATCTAAGAATGCTAGTTGGGATCGTATTAATCAAATTAAAAGATTAAGCGGTTTTTCTATGCGTGGTCTACGTATAGGTGAAGCGGTTAGAGCAGGTGAAAACTGGGAAGCACATCTTTATAGTAAATATACTGAGGAAGTAGAGCTTCCAAATGGATTACCACCAGCTTCATTAGCTGCTGCTGAAAGACAGAATAATATAGCTTTATTTGACCAGATATTATTAAAACATGAAAATGATTATTTAGCGTCTCCCGGTGTTTCACATATACACCATACGTTAATATCAGAGCATATGAGTGAACCCATTGCAAGAATCAATGGTCGTATCAAAACTTATATGAAGCAAGAGTCTCTTAAAGAAATTAAAGAAAGAGACTTAGAACAATCAGGTCAGGTTATATTTGCTCATATTAAAAAATATGGTGTACCCGGATTTTGGGATTATGTTGAAGTAGAAGGCGGTAAAGATAATTATGCTGGGTCAAGAGCTTCTGCTATGAAGAGTCTTACTCATTTATATAGTACTGGTCAACTTGGTTGGGCTGATTTGAATGCTTTTGGTGATTATGAAATTACACCAAGAGATGGTGGAGAACCTATAAAATTTAAAGAAAGATTTAAAGAACAATTCCAAGATTTAAAAGTTGCTGCTGCACAGTATAGTAAAGAACAAGCTACAATTAATGATGCTGATAGACAACTTAGAGTATCAGAAGATAAAAGAGAAGCAGAGGAAGCTAGGCAAACTGTTATAGATAATTGGCATACTTACGATGATCCTGTAGCTGTTGTTACTGGATTGATTCGTCAAGCTAATCATAATGAAGAACTTCAAAAAACTTTATTAACTTTATTACCTAATTCTCAGCAAACTAATATCAACGATCAACTAGCTGAACCTCATTTATATAGATTACTTAATGAAAATAAATTAACTAGAAATGATGTCATTAATCAACAGATGTCTGCAAAAAAGACAAATGAATGGTTAAAAAAGGCAGATGAAAATGATACGAATAAACCAGATAAAGAGATGGAGAAACGTATCACAAGTACAGCTAAACGAACTGTAGAAGAAATACTTTCTAGACATGGTACAGAAGCTAAAAAAGTAGGATCTTCATCTGCAGCTGAGTATGACATAAGAAGTAAGTTACGTCAGTATTATAAACAAACGTTTGCTGAAACTGGTAATGCACAAGCGTCTATTAAAATGTCTGAGAATATGCTTAAAGATGATGTCAATAACGGTGAATATGATATAGTTGAACGTAAATTAGTTAAGAAGGATGGTAGAGAAATAATGTTACAAGAGCCTCATTTCAAAAAATTTGAAAGAGTAGCTACACGTTATCCACATGCTTATTCTAAATTCACTCAAGAAGATTATAGACAAAATCCTAACTTAGTGGATGAAGAAGGTATATTGGATGAGAATGCTTTAAGAACATTTGTCAAAGATCTTCAAAATAATCGTTTTAAAAAATGGCCTGTTGGTACTGAATATGTTATCACCAAACATCTCCGAAGACCTAATGGTACAATTATGACACCTGCTGAATTAGTTATGAGGCAGTTAGATTTTTACGATATAGAAGCACCTGAAGCTCTGCTTGAAATATATAATCAAGCTAATACAGCTGGAGGTAAAATACCACCAGAATTACAAAAATTTACTACTGGTACTCATATCACTAAAAATAGCGTTAATGCTGCTTTGATTCGTAGTGGTTTAAAACCAGTTGAACATTCACGACCTAATGATGAAATGGAATTAGTCAACAGTTATGGAGGTCCATTTGATCCTAACAGTTTAAGTAAGTGGTCCTTACAGTTTTATTATGACAATGCTAGTGGAGGGAAATAATGTCTGATTATAGTGAATCAGTTAATCAGGATAATATACCCTTAACTGAACAAGAACAATTTGAGCGACAGCAGAATAGAAAGTATGAAGTTTGGAAAGAAGAGCAAGATGCAGCTAAACTTCAAGAACAGCAACAAGTAGACGCTGAAAGTCAACAGACAGAAGTAGAAGATAAAGGTATTGTACATGGATTAGGTCATGGTGCTGCTGCTATACCATTAGGTACTGCAGATTTCATTAGCGATACTGTTGGTCTAGTACCTTGGTTAAAACCTGTGGATGAATGGTGGGACGCTAATTCTCCTAGATCAGATCATCCTGTACATAAAACTATAAGAGACGCTTCTTCTATTATTGTACCAACTATATTAGGAGGTGGTGTTGTTACAGGTAGTCTTAGAGCTGCTACAGCTGCTAGAAGTATACCTGCAGCCACACGTATATTAGGTACTATTTCAGCTCATGCAGGAGTAGATGCTACTGTTACAGCTATTTCTTCCCATTCTAAAGAACAAGATAATATAGCTGGTACTTTAAATGATTGGTTAGGTTGGGATATACCTTGGGGTACTAGAGATACTGATAGCCCAGATATCATTAGAAAGAAAAATATAATGGAATCTGCTGGTCTCAGTGCTGGAGTTGATTTACTATTAGCATCTTTCTCTTTAGCAAAATCTTTAAAATTTCTTCCGGGTAATGAAGCTGCGGAAAAAGCCATGGCTAAACATGCATCTGGTTTTGAAGGAGAAGACCCAATTTCTAAATCAGTGTTATCTAGAAGAGCTGCTAGAGATAAAGAAATTAAACGAGAAACTGTTGAACGGATTATGAAAGATCCTGACAATAAAGATTTCGATGCGTTTGTTAATGACCCTGCACCGGGTCCGAATACCAGAGCTGTTACTAATTTAGAACCAGATCCAATTAAAGCTAAAGTAGATAACTATAGAATTCAAAATAACTTAGGTACTACAAATGGTAGAGTAAGACCTGTTGTGAATTCTGAGTTTTTAAAGAAACTTGCAGACTCTACTAGTACTGAAAGGGCTACTCAATTACGTGAATTATTTGAACAAGATTTATCTGCTAGTGTTGGTATTAAATATAAAAACAAAACCATACCACCTGATAAAATAAACCAAGCAGTAACTAAATTATATGATCAAGTTTTCAGCCCTGAAATCAGTTTAAAAGAAGTTGAAGGTGTTGTAAATGACATGAAAGCAAACATTTACAATGCAACTGAATTAGACTTTAGACACGGACCTGTTTTAGCAGAAGCCTTCTCAAAAGCTTTTTCGGATATTTATAATCCTAAAACTATGCGAGCATCTGCTATGGTTACAAACCAAGTAGCAGGTGATGCAGCAGATGCAGCTACAGCTGTTAGCTTAATAGGAGACATTGCAGACACAGGTAGACAGCAAGAAATTATAATTGAGAAGCTTAGAATTTTAAATAAAGAAGTTAATGCTAATAAATTTATAGTTAGCAAGGCTCAAGAATATAAACAAATAGCTAAATCTAAACAACAGTATGCAGTCAATCAATGGTTAGTAGACCAATCTGATGAGTTTGCTGTAGGTTTAGAGGCAGCACAATGGAAAGGCCATAGAACATATGATACTTTAGGTGAAATTGCTAAAAAAAATCCTGAGTATTTAAAACCTATTGTACTAGCTATTGAGGCTACAGATGGTGAAGTAGATCAAATCTATAAACTTAACCGCTGGACTGAAAATAATATTGGTTTGATTAAAAAAGCATTCTATGATTCTGAACCAGAAGTACCTAGTTTAGTTGTACAAGGGTTGAATAGTGTACGTTATAATCATATGTTAAGTGGTCTAGCACCAATACGTGCTATGACTGGTAACTCTATGTTAACTGCTCTTAAACCAGCTACAGTATTAGTAGGTGCTAAACTTACAGGTGATTCTGCTACATTCCAAAAAGCTTTATGGACATATGGGGGTTTCTCTGAAAACCTTAAACGTGCTTTCAAAGTAATGGGTAGCGAATGGAATCTTGCTAAAATGAAACCAGAAGAAGCTATGATGCGTGGTCGTGCAGATCTACGTTCAGCTAAGATGGATAATTTTGAAGCACTTGAAGCTATGTCTGATGTCTGGAAAGTTGATGGAGAACATGGTAAAGTTGCACTATGGAACTTAGCTAAAGGTATGAGTTGGTATAACAACAACCCATTTACTAGATGGGGTATCAATGCTATGTATGCAATTGATGGTTTTACTGGTTCTATGATGGCTAGTGGTAGTGCTAGAGCTAAGGCTTATGCACAATTAATGTCAGAAACTAATGGTGCATTTAGTAAAGAAGCTTTTAATAAACTTCAACGTAGATTATATGATGATGCTTTTGACCATACAGGAGTATTAAGAGATAAAGCAGCTAAACACTCTTCTAGTGAAATAGCTTTAAACCTTGAAAATGATTTAGTTAATAGAGTTAATCAAATCATTGAAAAAGTACCTGCAGCTAGAGCATTATTTATGTTCCCTAGAACTGGTATTAACTCTTTAAATGTAGCATGGTCATTCACACCCGGTAGTAGCCTACTCCCAGCATATACAAAAGCTAGGAAAGTTTTAAGTGCTAATACAGTAGAAGAGATTACAGAAGCATTAGCTGAACATGGTTTAGAATATAGCGATGAAGCATATAGAAGTTTAAAATCTGAGTATATTGGTCGGCAGATAATGGGTGGTACAGTAGTTACAGGTGCTGGGTTATGGGCATTAGAAGGTAATCTTACTGGTAACGGTCCTCATAGTGCTGGTGAACGTAAACGTATGATGGATATGGGTGCTAAGTTTAGCTCCATTAAAAATCCTATTACTGGTGAATGGCACAGCTTTAAAGGTTTTGAACCATTTGATAGTCTATTAAATACAATAGGAGATGTTGTTTATTATTCTGATAGGATAGATCAGTCTATGTCTGAGCAAATGTATCAGAAACTAGCTTTTTCTATTAGTATGAACGTTGCTAATAAAACATTTATGAGTGGTTTCGAGCCTCTTGTATCTTTATTCTCTGGAGATGAAGGTGCCTTTAAACGTTTTGTTACTGCACAAGCTGATTCTTTAATACCTTTCGCACCATCTGGTGTTAGAAGTGTGTTGAATAATGCAATCACTCCTCAATTAAAAGATGTTGAAAATGATTGGGGTGCGTTAATGGCTAATAAATGGAAGTTCTTAAAACCTCCCGGTTTAGTAGATCAATTAGATATTTATACTGGAAAACCTATTAGATATTATGAACCATTGAATGCTGCTGTTAATGCTTTCATGCCTTTTGGTAAATCAAATGGTGATATGGAGCCTTGGAGACAATGGTTATTAAGCACTGGATGGGATAGCGTACCAAGTATGTCACAAAATCCTATTACAAAAGGTCCAATTAATACACAAGATCGTCAATGGATTAATAACTGGATAGCTACTAATATGAATTTAGCTGGACAGATTGAACATATGATGACTGCTTCAGATGGTTTTTGGGACAAAAAATTAAAGGAGTATAAACAAAAAAGAGGATTAAAAAAACAGTCTGATTATCCTATAAAAGATTTAGTAGTCCACCAAGAGTTAGACAGGATACACCAAGAAGCAATGAAATACGCTAGTTCTGCTTTAGAGAGATTCCATGAGCAATACTCTACTATTGGAGAAAGAAACCAAGCTGTAAGAAATGCACTTCGTCAAGGTAATATACCTGAGGCTTTAGATAATTTAGATAGTAAAAAAGAGTTAGAACGTGTACTAAAAATTAACAAGTAATGGCTACAACTGAAAAAACACATACTCAAAGCGGTAGCACCCAAACCACTTTTGATTTTACATTTCCATATTTAAAACTAGCTGATATTAAAGTCAGCGTAAATGGTGTCGCAAAAACTTATGGCAGTGCCTCTTCTGGTGACTGGTATATGCATAATGCTACCAACATAAAACTGAATACAGCCCCAAGTAACGGTGATCTAATTCGTATCTATAGAGAAACGGATGATAGTTCTCTAAAAGCAAGCTTTTTCCCGGGTTCAGCTATAAGAGCTGGGGATTTAAATGATAATTTTACTCAAAATTTATATACTACACAGGAATCTAGTAACGATTCTACGTTAGCACTTAATAACTCAA
>TARA_R100001463_G_scaffold129_4_pt1 | contig 12391 bp, 24 predicted proteins | sample TARA_R100001463 | Tara Oceans TARA_R100001463 (sample SAMEA2622242) | marine metagenome | biome: marine biome (ENVO:00000447); feature: deep chlorophyll maximum layer (ENVO:xxxxxxxx); material: "saline water (ENVO:00002010), including plankton (ENVO:xxxxxxxx)" | depth 40 m
TTAGTGATGGAGGGTATGACATATGTAGAAGGTAGTGGTTATAGAAATAATCAGTTATTAGAAGTTTATGATAATAATGGTAATAATATGTTAACTGAGGGTGTACTGGATGGGGTTCAAACAGTCTTAGATTACGCTGGATTTATTCCTGGTATTGGTGACTTTTTTGACGCTATAAACGCTCTTATATATTTTGTTAAAAAGAAATGGGTTATGGGGGGGTTATCTCTAGTTGCGGTTATTCCTGCAGTAGGTTCAGTTATCGCTGCCCCATTTAAAGCTCTACATAAAGCGGTAGGTAGTACGTTAAATAAAGTTTTTAGTAAAATGACTACAGATGGAAAAACAGCAGCGAACACACTTCTTAATCTCTTAAATACTGGAAACAGTAAAGTCCAAGGGTTCGTTAAAAAAATATATTCTACAATAGCCAAATACTCCAGTAAAATTAATAGTTTTCTGGATAAAATAGTACCATCAGTAGATAACGCTATTAGAAAAGCATCTTTAGGTTGGTATGCGTTACCAGCAGGTTTTATGACGGCCGGTAAAAAAGTTGTAGGTCAGTTAAAAAAGTTTTTTAGTGGGTTAGCTAAAGGTGGTGCTTATAAAACAAGTAAAGCCGCGGGTAAAAGTGAAGTTAAAAAATATGTCACAGACCTAACAAAAACCGAAAAAGAAGAATACAATAAAGCTTATGTTAGTAAAGAAGTAGATAAGAAAAAGTACCCAACCCTAGAAGACTTTATGATAGCACAAGAAAAACTAAAAGAGAAAAAAATAGATGCTGGTTTTGGTTTTACTGCATTCTTAACCCCTACTATGAAGAAAAAAATGTTGGAGGTTTTAAAGAAAAAAGAAATAAAATTATATAGTACTGGTCCAGCAGTTAGGATAATACAAAAAGTAGTTGGTGTAGAACAAGACGGTCAATTCGGTAAAGGTACTGAAAGGGCAGTAAAAGTACTTCAAAAAAATAAGGGGTTAGCCGTAGACGGTGTTGTCGGTCCTGATACTTGGAAAAAAATAGTTTAAAATGAGAGATAGAATAAAACAATTATTACAAGAGTTTAAAATAGATGAACTATCACGAGTAGAATATAAGGATGGTGAAATAGTAATGGAGTATATAGAAGGATATGATTATCCTAGATATGTTTTATATTACGACTCACCTCAAATGATAAGTATCGACGGTCCTAAAGATGAGGAGTATGAAATGATAGCAGAATTTGATAGTAGATATTTTGATGCTGGGATGGTAAAAACAGTTATACAGTACTTACAAAGTAGACAATGAAAAACTTAATTAAAAAAATATTAAGAGAACAATGGTCACCTGAAGCAATACAGGACCTAGAAGCTTTTCATCCTGATTTATTTGAATTAGATGAACAAGAAACAACGGGTGATGGTAGTTGGAAAAACCCATTCGACACACCAACACCAGGAAATGTACCCACACAGTCATATGAACCTAGAACAGAAAGAAAAGACAATAAACATCATGTAGTACCAGTTCCTAAAATAGCTTTTTTCAAAGCAACCGAACTCTTAACTAAGATGAAAGACGATGCTTGGTTTAGTGAAAATGAGGATAGGGGTGAATCTACTTACTATAGAGGAAGGGATATGGAAACACCATTAAAAGTTGTTGGTATCAATAATAGTGGTGTTGAGGATAAAGTATTTTGGGCCGCATTTGACAACAGGGAAGGTTTAAGGGATGGTAGTATAACAAACTATGACCAATTATACCTTAGACCTTTTAAAAGGTACGAAGCCCCAATGTATGAAACAGCAAGAGTTTATAAAACAATTTCTTTCCTACCAAAGATAAATGCTTTTTCTAGTGAAGATGCTGAAAACAATATTATGTATGATGAAGATGGGGCGTTCCATTCAGGTGAGTGGTATGATGAGCCAGGTTATGAGGAAAGTGATGATGATTGGGAAACTACAGATGGACCAAATTCAGATGGTGATATTAAACAAATAGGTATTATATATGATGAACAACAAGGATTAAATGAATCTTTAATTAAAGAAATGGGTCCTAGTCCAGAAGAAAATGATATAATAAGTGAACTAAATGAATTAGTACAAAGTTGGGATGGTTGTGAAGAAGGAATGCCAGTAGCATGTAGATATAAAAACCAAGTCCAAGAACTTATAGACAAATATAAAAACTTACCGTTAACATAAATTGATTTGTGGTTAATTTTAAACTACATTTATAAAAAAGAATATGACTAGTAAAGAATTTAAAATATGGTTAGACGGGTTCCTAACACCACTCAACTTAGAAAATACCGAAGTTAGGCCTGAATATGGTGCTCACTACAACCACTTAACAGTATTAAAAACAATACATAATAAAATGAAGGAGATTAAGGATTTAGAAGAAGGGTTGGGGAAACCGATGAGTTCTTTACTAACAGAAAGGTTTGTACCGGTAACACCCCCTAATCCGTTCGAAATAAAATGTGAAGATAAAAAATAAAATAATGAATAAAGTTGACCCTTCTAAATATTATAAAAGTTACCTATACATTGCATATGGATGGGGATTAATAGTATTAATTATGTTATTTTTAACTAGTTGTTATGGAACATATTATATCTCCGATGCAGAATATTCTGACTTGAGAGAAGAACACGCAGTCACAACATTCCATAACAACCAAATTTATTGGGGATTCTATAGTGGTTACTATTATTACTATGGAACACCACATTATTACCCATGGTATTATTATTACAATACGTGTCCACCATCCCATTATAATACAACAACTCACATTATAATTAAAAGGCCAGTAAATAAACCAACTCATAGACCTAATAGACCTACTACGTATAGACCAAATATCAGAACTAAAAGCAATACAAATGTAATAGTTACACCTAATAGAAATACGAAGGTAAAAACAAATACTAATAATACCACTAAAGTAAAAAGTAATAGGTCATCCAACACTAGGAACAAATCTAACACTAGAAAACCTAGGTAAATAAACTTCCCTCTTTAAAAACCCTATAGACTATTGGTTTATGGGGTTTTTATTTTATATTTGTAAAAGAATGGACCAGTAGCTCAGCTGGATAGAGCATCAGCCTTCTAAGCTGACGGTCAAAGGTTCGAATCCTTTCTGGTTCACAAAAATCATTGATAAACAATGGAAATATTATAAAAAATTTATTACTATTATAAAAAAGAAAAACTATGAGTAAGGAAACATACACTAAAGAATTAAGAAAAGACATTAATATAATAAAAAAAGACTTACGTGCTATTAGTATTAAGACTAGAATTATAGCTAGAGAATTAGAGATAGACGAAGAGAATAAAAAAACCACTAATAACAACAATCAATCATCTTGGTGGGGTAGATTAATGAAAACAATAAAAGGTTGGTTGGGTAAAAAATAAACGTGTATAAAGAAATTTTTGTAAAAGGACATTATAGGAAAGGTGGGATATTTGTGGGGCCACACATTAGAAAAATAAAGATAAAAGGGCCTAAAAACTTAAAAGGGGTTATAAAATCGTATAATTCTATAGACCCAAACCAACTAACATTTAATTTCTCAGGTAAAACATAATAAAATGAAAACAATAATTTGTGACATAGACGGTACCATATTTAAGTACCAAGGGGGTACACCAGAAGTAACTAATAATAGAGTAGAAATACTCCCAGGTGTTGTAAAACAAATGAATCAGTGGGAAATGGAAGGTTCCCGAATAATAATCATAACTGGTAGAAGAGAATCCTTAAGAGAAAAGACTGAAAAAGATTTACAGAGATTTGGAATACCTTATGATATTTTATTGATGGGTTATGCTGATTCTGGTAGAGTATTGATTAACGATGAGGGTAGTAAAACAAAAGCTCATGCGGTATCGTTAGAAAGAGATAAAGGGTTTAAAGAATATGATTGGAGAGAAGTTGGTTTAACAAAAATAAAATTTTAAATGGGTTTTAATAAGAGATATATAGATAAAGAAAGGATTGTTGATGCTTTTTCACATAGAGGGATATTGGGTGTGAGGGAGTTGATGGGACTAGAAGGTTTAGGTAAAATAGAAGCTATCATCACCCAGGATGAATTTAGTGATAAAGTAGTGACAGCCTACCAAGAAGGAAGAGAGAATGATGTAGCTGAGGATATAACTGATGAGATTATAAAAAAAATTAAAAATAAATAATATGGCAAAGAGATTAAAAGGGGTAATATTAGCAGGTGGTACTGGTAGTAGATTATACCCATTAACAAAAGTAACTAATAAACATTTATTACCGGTTTACGATAAACCAATGATATACTACCCATTAGAGACACTTAAACAAATGGGTTGTAAAGACATAATGATTGTTTCCGGAAGGGAACATTGTGGTGATATCTTAAACTTATTAGGTAGTGGAAGAGATATGGGTGTTAGACTATCCTATGAAATCCAAGATGAGGCAGGTGGTATAGCACATGCATTAGCTTTAACAGAAAGATTTGTGGGAGCATCAAACGTTGCGGTATGTTTGGGTGATAATATATTTAATGATAATATAAACTTAGAAGATTTTGAAAATGGGTCAAGAATATTTTTAAAGTCAGTACATGACCCAGAAAGATTTGGTGTCGCAGAACTAGAAAAAGGGAGTGACTGTAAAGTTATTTCCATAGAAGAAAAACCTAAATCACCTAAATCTCACTTTTGTGTTACAGGTCTATATGTTTACGATAATAAAGTATTCAACTACATTAAAAATCTAACACCCTCGGATAGGGGAGAATTAGAGATTACAGATGTTAATAATTTTTATGTTAGAGATGGGTTGATGAGCTGCCAAGTACTCCAATCTTGGTGGTCAGATGCTGGTACCTTTGATAGTTTACTAAAGGCCAGCACTTTGGTAGCTAATAAAAAAATGTGTGAGTGTGAACCAAAAGACAATAAAATACAAAGAAACCCAATGGCTGGTGCAAGTGGTCAGTTTGGGGGTGAATTAAAACACAGTGAAAGATAACTTACTATGTATATGAAATTAGATAAAACTATATTGGTAACTGGGGGTGCTGGTTTCATCGGTTCACACCTAGTAAAAAGAATGGTCACAAACTACCCTAATTACCATATAATCAATTTAGATAAATTAACATATTGTGGAGACCTCTCTAATCTAAAAGAAATTTCATCAGCCGAAAATTATAATTTTATTTGTGGTGATATATGTGACACCAAACTACTCCAAAGTATATTTAAGGAATATTCCCCAGATGCTATAATTCATTTAGCCGCGGAGTCACACGTTGACAACTCAATAGAAAATCCAAATATATTTGTACAAACAAATGTAATTGGTACTTGTAATTTATTAAACATGGCTATAAAGTATGGTGTAGAAAGATTTTATCACATCTCAACTGATGAGGTGTATGGTGACCTAAGTTTAACCGACGAACCATTTACAGAGACGACACCATACCAACCAAAAAGTCCTTATTCAGCATCTAAAGCTTCTAGTGACCACTTTGTGAGAGCATATGGTAACACCTACCAATTAAATTATGTTATATCTAATTGTTCTAATAACTACGGACCTAACCAACACCACGAAAAATTAATTCCAACAGTTATAAACTCTATTCTTAATAATAAACCAATCCCTGTTTATGGAGACGGAAAAAATATTAGAGACTGGTTATATGTGGAAGACCACGTAAAAGCAATTGATGTGATTTTCCATAATGGTGTGAAGGGGGAGACATATAATATAGGTGGGGATTGTGAAAAAACAAATATCGATTTAATAAGAGTTATATGTAATGAGATAGATTTTATTAAAGATAACGATAACTCATCAACAGAGTTAATTAAATTTGTTACTGACCGTAAAGGGCATGATTTTAGATACGCAATTAATTCCAATAAATTACAAAAAGAGTTAGGTTGGGAACCAGAAACACCCTTTATATTAGGAATAAAAGATACTATTAATTGGTATATTAAAAATTTATAGACATGAGTTGGAACATCTGGGTAATTATTATATGTGTGACAATAATAGTTTGGGGGTGGATTATATATGAATTTATAAATGCACCACTTATGCCGGACGATTATGATGATTTAGATGAGTGTATAAACACAAAAAAAATAATGAAGATGGAAATAGTAATGATTAAAAAAGATGGTTGTATGCCTTGTACAATTTTTAGACCTACCATAGAAAAGTACGCTTTGGAAAATGGAATAGAGTTTAGAACAATTCAAACGGAGGATATGCCAGAAAATATTAGACCAGCTTTTTATCCTTATTTTTATTTAAGGTCTGGTGATGATGTTATAGCTGAGTGGGGTGGAACTAATGAAAGAAAAATGGAATCCGTTATAAAAAGAAACTTAAAATAATGGAATTATTAAATACACATCCAGTTAAAAAATCAGACTTAGGTTTTCACGGAAATCTATTTGGGGGTAAACTATTAGCTTGGTTAGATGCAAGTGCAGCTGGATTTGCTGCACAATGCTGTGACACACCAAGAATGGTAACAGTAGCTATAGACAAGTGTGTCTTTAAAAGACCAGCAAAAGAAGGTCAGTTAGTTAAAATATACGGTAAGATAGCAGAAATAGGTCAAACCAGTATTAATTTAAAATTAGAAGCGAGAACACACAATGTTTATAATGGGAGACAAAGTATTGTGTTGTGTACTAACATTACATTTGTTAGGATAGATGAACAAGGAGAGCCAATACCAATCTCCGACAGAGTAAAAGAAAAACACGGATTTTAATTGGTCAATTAATATTAATTTATTATCTTTGTGTTGTAAAAAAGTTTAAAAAATAATATGAGCGGAGCTAAAAAAAAGAAATCAAATAAAATTTCTACACATAAAAGAAAAAAACAAAGTAGAAAAAATAGACATAAAAACAAGAAATAAATGGAAACACTGATATTAGTAACCGTTATAGTGGTAACCTTTTACTTAGGAAGGTACGCTATAAGAGAAGGACAAAGAATAGAACAACAAAAAGAATTTATGGATAATTTAAATAAGTTTGACAAAAAAAAGAAAAAATGACAAAAACTAAACTACCAGAATGGTTTGATGGTGAAGTATATGAAGAGGGTAATAAAGTAAGAAATCCGTTTTCGGGAGAAGAATACAAACTCAACGGAGAAGAACTATCGATGTATGATTTTATCATGGGAGCACAAATGATTGTAGAGATGGGTATGACGACACCTAAAATGGTTGCTGAACTACATAAAGGTTTAGAATGGTTCAGGACTAATAATCCAAAGGCCTATATGGTCTTATTAGATTAAAAAATAAAATGAAAGAAGTTAATATGTATGTAATCATAATATTATTAATTTTATTATTAGTTTATATAGTAGGAAAATATATTGGAGAAAGAGCAATAAAGGTTAAAAAACAATTTATTGAAGGGATGCATCTTTTTGATATAGAATTAGTCGCCCCTTGTAACGCACAATGTTACTTCTGTCCTCAAGCGTGGGACGGTGTAAAAAGAGATAAACCAGTTCAAACAAAGGAACTAATCCTTAAAATAATTAAAGATTTAACCGATTTGTCTAAAGACGGTAAACATATAGGGGTATCATTTGTGGGAATGGGTGAACCTCTACTAAAAAAAGATTTAATGTTATATTTTTTAGAAAATACCCCTAAAGATGTGGTTAATTCATTTGGGTTAGTTACAAATGGATATCGTTTAACAGAAGAATTCGTAAACAATCCTTTGATGGAGAGATTTAAGTGGGTCCAGGTAAGTATGACGGGGTGGGATAGTTATGAATCAATCTATAAACTAAACCCTGATAAAGTAAGAAAGAATCTAATTAAAAGTTCTAAAATATTGGGAAAAAGATTGAGAATTGCATGGGTTGACGATAAAAGAATACCTAAACATGAGTTAGACTCAGCTAGAAAATGGTATAAAAAATACCTTAAACCTTATGGTGTTAAATTTAACACCACTAGATTACACACAAGAGGTGGACATTATGAATATCCTGGAGCATTTGATGATATGGGTGTTAGAAATTTTAGAAATTGTGGGATATTTAAAAACCTGAATTTTATATCTAGTTGTGGACACATATTATCGTGTTGTCATGATGTAGAATCTAAAAATAAGATAGGAAACGTATACACGGAAAGTATATCGTCAATACTAAAAAATAAAAAAGAATACCAAAAACATCATTCAGGTTTTGAAATATGTAAGAAATGTAATGATTTTTCATTCGTAACTGAAATTGAAAAAAATGAATTAATAAAAAAAGGAAAGTGGCCTAAGTGGTCATTTTAAATTAAAAATAAATAAAATGAAAGAAGATAACTATAGACCGTTACCTGACGGGTTATACATAGGAAGTTCTGAAATAGAAGGGAACGGATTATTTACAACAATAGAATTAAAAAAAGGTGAAGAATTAGGGATTACACACATCAGGTATAATTCTGAGGACTTTCACTCAAACTACATAAGAACACCACTGGGTGGATTTGTGAACCATGACACTAGTGCAAATTGTGAGTTATATGAATGTGGGGCATATTTAAAGATGAAGGTAGTAAAAGATATAAAAGTAGGTGGGGAGTTAACATTAGCTTATAATCTTTACGACCCATGTAAAAATTATGTAGATGTTAACGACTAAAAGAGTTGAAGAACAAGTAATTATGGTTTTAAAAACTATATATGACCCAGAATTGCCTGTGAATATATATGATTTGGGTTTAATCTATTTTGTTAATGTTAAAGAATCACTCAGTAATAAAGAAGAGTTTTTTGTAAATGTAGAAATGACAGTAACCAGTCCCAATTGTCCAGCTATTGAAAGTTTACCAGAAGACATTAGAGAAGGGGTGGAAAGGTTAGATAGTGTATTAAAATGTGATGTAGAAGTAACCTTTGACCCACCATGGGATAGAAGTTTTATGAGTGAAGAGGCACAACTTGAATTAGGATTTTTATAAAAATAAATTAATATGGAAGAATACTTAAACTACTGGTTAAAAAAAACAATTAAAGACACACCTAACGATATGGAACTAGGTGAAAAAATAAGAAAAATGATGTGGGATGAAAAAGTAAACCCCACCAACGAAGAAGACAAAAGGATATTCGAAAGAAATCCAGAAACTAACAAAGTAAATAAAAGAAAAATATAATACTAATTGATTATCATTAAATAATATGTTATCATTAAAATAAAAAATAGACATGGCAAAAAAAAGAAAATTAAACTCAAAAAACCCTAAGTACTTATCCGAGAATCTTACTAATGGACCAAAAGTTAAAGAAAGAAGACTAATGTGTAATGCACCAGTTAGAAACATTAATGGTGATTTAGTAGAAGGTACAACGATACCAGTTTATGGTGTTTGGTACGAAAATGATTAATAAGTTAAAATGGTTATAACTAGAGATGATAAAAAACTCTTAGATGGTGGGATTACTATTATGGTTGATTATGATTATGATGGTGAAGGTGTATATATAGATGAAGATAAATTAAGAGAAGAGTTTGAAGATAAACTTGAAGAACTTTTAGAAATAGATATTTGTAAATGTGGTTTTTGTGGTGAAAATTTAGAAGAGGATAGTATATATTGTTCTTTCGAGTGTGCAAGAGCTGATAATACTGAAGGGGTATAAATAAAAAGTAAAATAAAAAAGAATAAATAAAATGAATTCAGAAGAAAAAGCTAAAAGATACGATTGGTTGTTAGAACAATATAAACAAGTAGAAAGAAATATAAAAAGAGTCCCTAAGTTACCGTTAGAAACAACACTTCAGGATGTAAATAATAGAGAATATACTTTAGAGAATGAAAAAAAAGTATTGTTTTTAAAACAACAATTATCTAGGATAGATGATGAGGTAAAAAGATTGTTTTAATAATGAAAAGTGATGAAAAATATAAAAGTTCTGCTCTAGGTGTTTTCATCGGCTTTTGTGGTATGATAACAGTATTGGTAGTGATGGGTATAACTTCCTTAATTCCTGGGTGTGATGAATTTAACCAAGAAGTAACAGAAGGTATTAAAAATGACCCAAGACCTACAAACCACTTGTTTAATTACCTACCACCAAGTTACTATAGAGAGACAGATACTTTAACTAAAGATAATGATACGATATGGGAATAAAAGGAATGACAATAATAGAATTTAAAGATAATTTACAAAAACAACAAAGTATTGTAGGGGATGTACTTTTTTATTTAGAGAGTGGTGATGTAATCCCACCTTATTTTCACATAACAGAAATGGGTATGAAAGTAAAAAATTTCGTAGATTGTGGGGGTAAACAAAGAAGAGATAGAAATATAACTTTTCAGTTATGGACAGCAGAGGACTTTCATCACAGAATAACCCCAACTAAAATACTAGAGGTAATAGAAAAATTTGAAGAAACATTTATACTAGAAGATGTAGAGATAGAAATAGAATATAATACAAATACAATAGGTTTATATTCCTTAACACCCCACCCAAAGAAAGATTTAAGTTTCGTCCTCCTTTCTAAAAAAACTAATTGTTTAGCCCCAGATAAGTGTATGGTCCCACCACCACCTACTAAACAAAACACACCACCCAAACCAAAACAATGTAATTCACCTTCCTGCTGTTAATATGAAAACAAAAATCATAAACCTTTTCGGTGGACCAGGTATAGGAAAATCAACCCAAGCCGCCGGTCTATACGCAATGATGAAACGTAATGGTATGTCCGTAGAACTCACCTCAGAGTTTCCTAAGGTCATAGCGTGGGAAAAGAATCATAGTGCAATCAGAGACCAGTTATACATCACTGCCAATCAACATAGAAACATTTCCAGACTATATGGACAGGTAGAATACATCATTATAGATAGTCCCATCCTTTTCGGTCTGGTATATAAGGGAAGGTACGGTGACGGTTATCCAGAGAATCTATACGGGGATAGTTTCGATACCTTTATTATAGACCTATTCAAGAAGTATGATAATATAAACATACTACTACATCGGAACGATGCCGGTTATCAAAAAGACGGGAGATTCCAAGATTTAGAAGAGTCAAAGAGGGTAGATAAAGAACTAAAAGAACTTATGGTTAATAATAACATAGAGTTTCATGAATATACCGTCAATTATAATACAATCAATAACATATATAGGGACTTTTTTAGGGAGAACGGTAAGATAGTACGTATATAAGGGATATGACATGTAAATCCTCATGTTTATTCCCCCTCACTATCGTTCAGGGTTAATCGTTCGGTCCACTAACGTTCCCCTCACTTAAACATTCAGATTCCCATATAATATCCCCATAAAAATCTCATTAATAAGGGACCACTTAAATGACACTATATGGGTATAAACATAATACCACTATATAAGTGTATACACATAGTAAATTAGTATAATTATAATACCCATTCTCCATAACTCATATACATAGGTTTAAAAGTTTAACCCCTGCAAGGGGTTATGTATAAAAAACCCTATAATTAATGAGTATTTTATACGGTCATAAACTATATGGTCCCATAATTAAGGGACTGTCTATATGACACATTTAATTATGATATATAAACCCAGAATATAATGACACCATACGGTGTCTGTTGAAGGGTTTAATCTTGTCCCCCCGAGTCCTTATATCTTTAAAAAAAGATAGTCTCTTAAATCGAATATATGGTATACTGAGAAGGATTTAAACGTCTTATACATACCTTAAAATTAACGTGTTCCCCTAACTACCCTATCTATCGTAGTCTATTTACCACTTTTACCCACTACTTACCACATCATTACACTTCTATAATTCCCGATAGGGGCGTTCTGTACGGTGCTTTTCACTTTTTTACCACTAAATCATTCTTTTACTATACCTTCAAAAGCCGTCAAAGTCTCTGACCCCTTCGCGACCCGTGACTGACATACTGACATTATCAAGTAATTTCACTAAAAGTTATTAACAAAATTCCCCCTGACACATTGTCACAAGGGATTACTATATTTTTTTAGTAGGGACCATAACCGGGGTTTATGTACCACTTATTAACATTGTCATAAAGTCAGGGTAATAATTTGGCCATGTCCAAGAAATGTTGTACCTTTAGGTTGTGGGAGGGCGGGTCTTACAGTAGTAAGAACAAAACGCTTATTAAGTCTAATTCTAAATAAGTCCCCCCAAAAAGGAAAACCCCCTACAAAATTACTGTAGAGGGAATTTATTATAAAGGGCACTAAGGCCTCGGATAGTTACAGGTCTGAACTATGTACCAACTTAATAGTTCCAATTTTAAGGTCACCTTCGATACCAACCAACTTTAGGAACTTACGGATGTC
>TARA_R100001463_G_scaffold39004_3_pt1 | contig 12378 bp, 16 predicted proteins | sample TARA_R100001463 | Tara Oceans TARA_R100001463 (sample SAMEA2622242) | marine metagenome | biome: marine biome (ENVO:00000447); feature: deep chlorophyll maximum layer (ENVO:xxxxxxxx); material: "saline water (ENVO:00002010), including plankton (ENVO:xxxxxxxx)" | depth 40 m
CTGTAGTCTAATACTAAAACTATCTGCTGGTCCAGAGCCACCCCAACATCCTGCTACCCCACATTCGCCATTTTGTACTTGAACGCTAGAGTTTAGAGTAATGCCATTATTAAGCATCGGTTGCGTTATGGTGTTACTGTGGAGTAAGAATGATTGCTCAATATTGCCACTATCTCCAAACTCTAGGTCATGTCCACCCGGACAACAATCTCCAATTCGTTGTGCATCACCCGACAATGTCCACCCTGTAGTGCCATCATCGAATGTACCATTAGTAATTAAATTACCTGTTGTGTTAATATCTGCAAAAGTTATAACAGGTATAAGTAAAATTAAATATTTCATTTTCTTTCAGGTGCTGGTATTTCTTGTTCGTTACTTCCGTAAATTGTCATTTCGCCTAATGTGACTCTGTGTGTTGCACAACTTACTAACAATAAACTACTTATTAATATTAGTATTTTCATTAATCATTCCTGATGGAATAGGTTTATTATTCCATTTGTTAACATTTAATTTTTGAAAGCCACCTATTTCTATCCATCTTGCTTTTGCTTGGACACCAATAAGTCCATCTATTGGACAAGGAGTTCCTGCGTCCATCATACTTTGCCATACATTTTCGTCTTGACACATAAGACTAATACTGGCTACTTTCATGCCTAATTTGTTTAAAAGTTCTGCTTTTTTTCGTCTTTCGCACTCTTCATCTGCATAATAATTACCTGCAGAAAAAGCAAACCCAATAGTTGTCATGCCTAAACTCAATGGAATAACACATGAACCTTGTCCATAAACAGACATTGCAGGTGCATTTGATGGTGCAACAGCAGTTTTTTGATTCGTACTATTATTTGTTTCATTATTTGTAGTAGTATTTGAGCTACTACCTGATTGATACGTTGTGCTGCTCTCGTAGCCTCCGGTTATTGCCGTGTTTGACCCAGCATTATTAGATTGTGTATTTGTTGTAGCACCTGATGAAGTAACATCAGATACTGATGATTCAATACTTAATAAAATAATAAGGATTGTAAGTACAAATAATGCACCTTTTAACTTCGACATTTCCATTTTCTCAATGCTAATGCTTTTCTTGTTGGTCTACCTTTGCTGTCTTTCATAGGACCTTTAACTCCTGACATTCTTGCACAAAAACTTGCACGTCTTTTAGCTGCTTTTGAACCGGCTTTTACTTTTCCTGTTACAGGTCTTTTTAAATTAGAGCCTTGTGTTCTTTTAAAAAATTTTCTACCAGCCTCATTTAGCCCACCTGTCTTAGATTGATATTTTTTAGCTACCATTTTATTTCCTTGTTAGTGAACCACCAAAATACAATCCAATAATAGAAAATATTGTATGTGATTGTAGATTAGTTATATAAATTGTGTTGCCTGACTCAAAATATGATGTCTCATAAGTCTCTCCAAATATCCACCACCCCGAATCTGCTTCTGTCATTATCTGATATGCAATGTTTACGTCAGTAAATATAGGTGCAACAATTGGTACTACTATAATTGAGAATACACACATCAGGGCTATCCAACGCCTTGTGTGTTTGGTATGTGGGTCTGTTACTTGCCTAGCCTTGTCTGTTTGTTTAGCTGCAAACTCTGCTCGTTGCATTAACATTTTTTCTCTTTCTGCTTGTGCTTGTCCTTTTTGTGCAACTATTGACATAATGCCGCCAAGAACAGTCGAAGCTAACATGCTTAATAGCTCCATTGGTATTCCCATCATCTATAAAACTCCTCTCTTGATGAGTCAGGTAGTGTTCCTATAACTGCTCCACCATATTCGACTCCTGATTGTCTTAATAATTCTAAATACTTTCTAAATGCTTCAGGATTTGCTATTTGTAATGCTCTTTCTCTAATTCTATTAGTTTTGTCAGCAAGTCTTAATTCTTTTGATAATTCGTCTCTTACTCTAGTCGCTGCTTCTCTACCTGTTGCTGTTTCTAAATTAGCTTGTTGTATAAGTTTTTGCCCGTAAGGTTTAGATAAAAGTCTGCTGAATCCGTACATAATTCCTAATGACGCTAAAGAACCGATTGGACCACCAAACGAATAACCTAAAATACCAACACTACCAATACCTATACTGCCTTTTGACAATACTGCGTTACGTAAAACAAAATTATTTAAATTAGGTTCTGCTAATAAAAATGGTGCTATTTTATTAAAAGAACCAATATTATTTATCATTTTATTACCTAAATCTTTTCCATAAGCCTCAGTAATTTTTACTCTCATAGCAGGAGTCATCAAATCGCTTGTTGCGTCTTTAGTAAGTTTTGTTATGTCTTTACCTGCATTAAGAGGCAAAAATAGTTTTTGTTCTAAAATATCGTCAATTTGTGCATTTACTAACCCTTTGTATTCTGTGTCTCCAACAAGTTTATGTAACTGTGCATGTTTAGCTGCATCAGTCGTATCAAAGTAATTTCTTAATAGTGTTGCTTGTGTAGTCGATTGACTGCCTACTGGTAAATTTAAAGTATCAATTTTAAACATTTCTTTTTGGTCTTTTGTAAGTTCTCTTGATACATTTTTAAAAGCATTAGAATTACCCATATAAGCTAACGCTTGTTTATTTAAATTGACATCATCTAGAAATGCTTTGTTTGCGTCTTTCGCTACTTGCAATTTTTGTAATGCATCGTCTGCAACACCACGCATATTATTTTCTAGTGCATTTTGTAATGACGATAATTTTGCTAATGCATGTTTGTTTTCAGCAGTAAGGTTTTGTCCTATAGGTGCTGATGCTTTTATGTTTGATATTTTGTCTCTGACATTAGAATATAATTTTAAGTAATCTCTTCCTGATAAAATGCCACCTGCTTTGTTGAGTGATTGAGTTGTAAATAATGCAGGTACACCAGCAGTAATTGCACCTTTATTTTGTATAAACCCTAATTCTTTTTGTATGTTTTTTATTGCAGATGTACCTATGTTAGCTTGGTCTGCTCCTAAAAATGCTCTTGGATTTGCTTTTGTTGCTTTACCTATAAGGTCTGCAATACTCGCACCTGTAGTTTCTACACCATCTTTATTTATGTAAGAAATAGGTTTGTTTAAAGCAATTCTAACATCGCTTTGTAATAAACTTTTATCAAAATCTTTGTAAGCATTTTGTTTTTCTGCAACTCTTAAATTTAATTTTTGCTCTATATTTTGTAACAAAGTTGTGCCTGACCTACCTGCTGCTAGAGTTTCTAAGCTAGGAGACACCTGTTCATTTCTTTCAATCCTTAATTTACCACCTACACCTTTTTTCTGTTGAAAAGCAAATTCTTTTGCACTCGATGCTAAATAAGGTGCTGGATTACCTGATTGTGATATTGCTGCAAATCCGTCTTTTTGTATATTTGCATTTAAATTTTTAAAGTCACCTACTATCCTGCTTACAACTTCTTTTATTTGTCTTTGATATGCTCCTCTTGTAGGCGAACCTATTAAAGGTAAAACTCCTGCTGCTTGAAAATAACTTCTAATATGTTCACCAGTCACAAGACCTAAATACGGCGTTAGTCCCTCTTTTTCAAACGCTTCAGTTATTTCTTTAACATATAGCTTACCCTCTTCGCCTTTTTGTTGCACCATTCTTTCTATAAGAGAAGTTCTTCTAGGTATGTCTTTGCCTACTTTTGCTAATTCTTTGTCACTTAGTTTTCCTAACTTTTCTATTTGTTTTTTAGAAAGTTCTTTGCCTCTGCCTAGTACATTTCCTAATGCATTACCTGCTCCCATAAATACTGCAGTACCGACAAAATCAGTAGCACCAGCAATACCTGCGTCTTTAAATTTCTGACTAATAGGAGCAAGTGGTAAATCAGGATTTAACAACTCAGCTAACTCTCTGTAAGCTGCTGTAGCAGCAGCACCACCAACACCAGCACCAGCAGATGTACCAGCTATGCCACCTGCAGAACCTGCAATAGCACCTAACGTAGCACCTGTAATACGCATAGTTGGTTCTGCCCAACTAGGTAAGTCTGTAGGATATTCGTCTTCACCAATTAAACCAAGTTGTACGCCTTTGTTCCTTACATTTTTATAATAAGTTTTTGCGTTAATTCTGTCTGCTTGTAGCAAAGTAGAACCAGCACGTTTGTAAGCGTTAAATTCGTCATTTATTGCGTCTTGTATTCTTTTTCTTTCTAAAGGTGTCATTTAGTTTCCAAAATAATCTTCTAATTCATTTAAGTCTTCTGTCGTAAATTCACCTGCAAATGTGTCAGGCGTATCATAAAATGGGTCAGCACCAAATCCTTGTTGCTCGAAAGCCCCTGTTACGACTTCTAACCTTTTTACCATATATTCCAAATCACCAAGTTTTTGTGCATATTTAGTTTTATCAGAAGATGTTCCTGCACCTGCTAATAGATTTTTGTATTGCTCAACTTGGTCTTTGAATATGTCTTTTACTTTATTGTATTTAGAATAAGCTAAATCATCTCCCTCAAGTGCAGTTATAGGTATTGTTTTTTGTATTTGTTCTAACAAGAACTTAGATGGTCTACCTGTAAATACACTAGCAGATGTTTCTAGTATGGACCTATTCAAAGCCTCTCTTGATGCTAATGCTCTGTTAGATTCTAAATTTTTTAATCCTAGTGCTGAACCTACTTTAGATAAACTCATTTGTGCAGCATCAAACGCACCAAACGACTCAGGTATTAATGCATCTTGTTGTTGCGACTCTAGTGAATAAGTTCTAGGTGCAAATCTAGGTGTTGTTACTTGATTTGTTTTGTCTAATAAATTAGCTGTTGCAACTCTTGACCTGCTTATAGCATCAAAAGTTTTTGTATCATCATCAGGTGATGATAATGCTCTGCTTATTGCTTGTCCTGAAGTTTCAAAAGGATTTCTTTTTGTACCTGTACTTTGCACTTCTGCTGCAACTTTAAATAAGTCTTGTATACCTTTTGCTTGTTTGTACTTTTCTATAGATTCTTGCGATAGTTGTCCTGTTGCAAGTCCATCAATGAGATGTAGTTGTGGATTAAAAAATCCAGCTACGTCAGATGTATTAATACTACTAGGAACTCTAGGTTCTATTCGTCTACCATTTTGTTGATTGTCTTCGTCAAAAAAACCAGCTAATTGACTGCCGACCAACGCTATATCATCAAACATACTCATAAGTTATACTCCTAAAAAAATCCTTTATAAAATTCTCTATCAAAAAATCCGGGTTGTCTAGTACCATAAAACTGTTGCATCGGTGGTCTAGCAAAAAAACCTGTATTAAATCCCGGATTCTGTCCCATAAACGTATTGTTGTTTTGTGCAAGATTGTTTAAATAATTTACCAACCCAAATATCTGTGCTTGGTCTGAAATGTTACCAGCCATTGAAGTTTGGTCTTTTAACAACATTTGTCCATTTGGTCCTGCAACTTGTGCAGTTATGTCAGGTGTTACAGTAGTGCTTGTTATAGGTCCTTGTGTGCCAATAACTTCTCCTTTAGCATTTGTAATGTTTTGACCTACATTTACAAGGTTTGGGTCAACTAAAGCATTACTTGCTTGATATCCTTGATTCGTAGTCATGCCTGATGCTAATTCTGACTCTGTAAATTCTTGATAGCCTGTATCTCCGGGACTAGGTGTCAAATAAGTGCCTGAATCTATATCATAAACTTTTCTTACATATATGCCCTCGTCTCCGATTCCAAAAGTTCTTTCAAGTAAATTTCTGTCATCGCCTTTAACAAGTTCAAACTGATTAGGTCCTGTTGCATCTCCAAATCTAGGAGTTGGCGTGTCATCGTCTAATCCAGCACCACCAGTAGCTATTGCTGCTCGTGCATCTGCTAAACTAAAACTAGGAGCATCAGGTGTTGTTGCTTGTTTTTCTGCATCTTTTACTGCCTGAAAAGCAATATCAAATTTACCAGCGTTTCCCGGATTATATTTAAAGTCAGGCGATTCGCCTCTTTTAGCTATTTCAATACCCTCTTTGTCTTGTTCTAATCTGTATAAATCAGCTTCTTCTGCAAATTCAGGATTCCCTCTAGGGTCATTTTCGTCATAACTAAAACCTAAATTTTCGTCAAAAAATCTTTCTCCTAAATCACTTCTTGAAGTTCCTGATTCTCTTCTGTAATTATTTAACTGTGTTTTAAAATCTTTATATGATTTTTCTGTAATTCCTAATTTTATTTCACCTTTTCTTACTTGGTCTCTATAAGAATTCCCACCTCCTGCTGTTGACATTAAACTTGTAGTTGTGCTTCCGTCAGGGTTTTGTGTTGTAACAAGCTGTGCATCATCAGATATTGTTCCTGCTGTATCTACTGGTCTTGCGTCATCAGTATTCATAGCATCAAACGCACCTATACCCAAAAGACCTGCTGTGCCTATGCCAATCCCTGTAGGAGATGTTAAAAATCCTGCACCTGTGCGTCCCATATTATTCATGTTTGCAAAAAATCCTTGATTAGTTGCACTTGCTGGTGTCGTGTTTGGTTTTGCAAATTTTAAAGATTGTTTATAAACTTGTTCTCCTCTAGGTGTGTTAACGTAACCACCCATTTTTGCAGCATTTGACTCTGTTGTAGCTACTTGTATTTTTTTTGCGTCACTTGTTAAGGTTTGTGCATTTTTGCCTCTACCAACAGTAGAACTGGTTCTTCCACCAGCTTGTACTTTATAAAATTGGTCTGCAATTTTTTTACCTGTTGCTGCATTTACTTTTAATTCTTGTGCAATTCTTGCAGCAGCAGCTTTACGATTTACTCCTACCAATATTTGTCTAATTAACCCGTAACCTACTTGTGCTACTACATAAGGTAATGCCATAATTTATCTCCTAATCAAATAATCCTAATACTGAACCTAAACCAACTGCCCAACCTATAGGGGTTGCATATGAACCGATTGCTGCTGCTGTTGGTCCGAGACCCATAAATGCTTTAGAACCTAAAGCTGCTGCTGTTCCAATACCTGATGCTGCACCACCTATTGCTCTTTGTCCAAATGATGGTGAACTACCTGCCATACTTTGTGTCATTGTTCTGCCCGTATCAGTACCACTTATTAAAGACTGATATCTTGCAAGATTATCAAATGGTCTATTTTGTTGTGCTTCAAATACTCTTCTAGCATCGTCTATTGCCATTTGGTCTCTAGCCTCTTGTCTGCCACCTAAATTCATTAAAGTTTGTGATGGACCAGCAAATTGAGCTATTGTTTGTGGAGCTAGTCCTATTGCTTTTGCCTGATTGGACAACGCATCGCTGTAGGCATCACTAAACATTTTTGACCTTATGTCACCTGCTTTTTGCAAATAATCTCCTATAACGCCTTGTTCTAGTATTGCTTGTCTATCTCCACCTAGTTGTCCTGCTCTATTCGCATCTCTTCTAGCTTGTTGCAACAGACCTTGAGCTTGTGTAAATAGAGGTCTTGTAGCAGCATCTGCTGCGTTCGATAGAAAAGGATTACTAGCAAGGTTCGCTGGACCTGCTAATGCAAATTGTTGTGCAGCACCGAGTTGATTCGTTAACTGTGACTGTGGACCTAAAGCATTTAGCAATGCAAGATTTTCACCCGTCAGGGTTGTTTCACTTGGTTGTGCAAAAGTTCTACCTGTAAATACCTGTGGACCACCAGTATTATATAAATTACTAGCGTCTGAATATATACCACGTAGAAAAGGTTCTGCTATTGTAGATGGTTCTACTCTCGTAACTTGAGAGCCACCACCACCACTTCCTTTACTCATAAAAGTACCTCTAATGTATTGTTGTTAAATCTTTACCTAAAATAGTGTAAGCATGTTCATAGCCATACTTATCTAATTTTTTTATAAATCCTTTGCGACAAGCTGTTTCCATAGCTACGCAATCGTTTTCTATTGCCCAGTTTTCTAGCGTATCAAGAACCTTGTCTACCCAGTTGTCCATTCCACTACCACCGAGTGTTACAATTCTGCATGTTCTTTTTCTTGGGTAATTAACTACTTCTGTAGTTACTACAGATTTTAAATCGTTTTCTTCGTCAAAAATTACCCAAAGTTGCATTTCTGCGTTTTTTAATCTTTCATAAATATCATCAATATTCATTTCTTCTTTGCTTTTGCTATTACCCATTTCTATGTATTCTTTGCAAAGAATCCAAACTTCGTCTATTTTGTCTGACGTAATGCCACTTACTAAAATCATAATTTAGTGTACGTACCTGCAGCGTTTACAAAATAAATACCCTCACCTGCACCCGGATTAAAGTTAGTCCCATCTGCATATACAATGTCTCCTTGTTTTTTTCTTGCAGGAGTTGCATTTTTTACTTCGATAAATGTTGTTGGATTTTCTTCCAATGCTCCTTGCAGTTTCAAAAACTCCTCAAAAATATATCTTGGTAAATCTTCAGGGTTACTAGGTACTGGGTTCGGTGAATATTTGGGTGCTTCTGCCATTATCTTTCTCCTAAAACTTCATATTCTAAATCATAGCCGTTAAGCTCAAACTCACTATTGCTAGTATGTTGAAACCTTACTGCTATAAATTTGCCAGTTACTCTACAGTCTACCTTGTTTTGTGAGTTAGGGTCAAAACTTTGTGAAGCATTAAAAGTATATGAACCATTAGGAGACATAGAACTACCGACAGATATATTTACAGTTCCCGTACCTTTTACTCTAGGAGTTAGTTTTCTAACTTGTTTGACAGTATTGTTATTACCATCTAATGTAAGCCCTTTTCTCTCTACTGTTGTAATAAAGTTTTCATTATCAAACTGTTGCCCAAAGTCTCCACGATACAGCTTAGTATCACTTGTTCCTGCAAAAAGTATGCTTCTTTCGGTAGGATTAAACTGTCTATCTCCGTAAGTGCCTGTAGTCGTTGTCCATGTTCCTGTTTGATTATTCCATGTATTAGTAGTAGCTGCTGGGTCTACAACTCCCGGACCTATATGATAAATGTCAGGTAAATCACGAAAAGTAAAACTTCCGTCTACATAATTATAAATTAATGCTTTGTTACAAAATTGTGAACCTACTGACGGAAAAGAAAACCACATTTCAGACTTTTGCACATTATGAGTAACAAAACTTAAATTGTAATATTGGTCACTTATGCTATCGAACAAATGCTTTTTAATAGAATTAGTAGCTACGGATTGTTTCGATACTCCGTTATGTACAATTATATCACCTTGAGTTACGACGAAATGTTTGCCCTCAAACTCTTGCACACAGTTCCTAGTCAATATGCCTGTATCGTTAAATAATTTTTTAAAACTAAATACGAGGTTGCCACCTATATAGTTAGCAATCCAAGTCGAGTTACCTTTGTAAATAATAAATGATTCTTTGAGTGCAAGACCATCTATAATTTCATCTGCTTCATCCCCTATAGTTACTGCACCTGCATCATTTGTTGCTGCTGCAGTCCAAGATGAGGGATAGTTAAAATCTTCTGCTGTATCACCCCATCTAACTTTGTTAGGTAAATTTGTACCACCCTCTGTTAAATTTAGTGCCATCAAGTAATTACCAAATGCCTTAATAGTCTTGCAAGTTCCATTAGAAATCCAGTTAGGTAAATCGCTAAATGCACTTGCACCTGTTGTAGCTAATGCTTGTGGGTCGTCTATACCATTACAAAGTATTGGTAGTCCATTGTATATCGTTCCTGTCCAATTACCGACTGTCGTTAAATTCGTTGAATAATCACCACCTGATGCTCTTGTAAAATCTGTATGTGTTGATGTACCACTTAATCTATAAATCTTTGCAGTTCCTGCATAAAACCAAAATGAACTTACATCATAAGACCAGTTCAATACAAAGTAAGGGGCGACTGTTGGTGTGCCGAATACTGAGTCATGTCCTTGTATTTTTTTTGCAGCACTATCAGCAAATCTTACATTCGATGCTTCTGAATAAAACTCAAAAGGTATAATAGTATTGTTAGTATCTTTAATTAATCCTTTTGGAGGAGGTGCTTGAAATACAGGCATTTATGCAGTCCTTTTCCACATATATACTACGATATATGGGTTCATAATGCTGTGAGCTTGTCCACCACCAGTTGCATCTGTTAACATGTTATCTGCAACATTAACTCCATTTCCACCTGTTATATCAACATCTTGTGAGTTTGGAGCAGGTTTCCAACCTTTCGGTCTGTTGTGAGTATGCGATGGTAATTCTGAAATAGTTAATGTATGAGTTTTTGCACCACCAGTTTCTTCTACTGTATCAAAATCTGAGTCTGCTGCATTAATACCTACCATTACACGACCTGAACCAAAAGCTACCCATGTTCCAATACCAAGTAATGTTGCAGGATTAGTTGCAACTGCTGCATTTATATAAATACTTCCTACAGGATATACATCTGCTATAGTAGCAACTCCACTACCTGCAGAAAATGCTCCTGTAATCGTAAGATTTCTAACTCCTGTAATATCTTTGTTTGCATCTGCTGTTACAGCTTTTGATGCTTCTACAGTACCAAGTGTTGCAACATCTACATAGTTAAGTTCTGTAGTGTTTGCTGTAACGCCATCTAGTAAATTTAATTCTGTGTGTGTTGAAGTAACAGCATTACTAAGGTTAGGAAATGTAGCTTTGACTGTCGATTTAATAAGTCTTATGTGGTCATCACCCTGTGATACAGCATCTGTAGCTGTTGGGTTTGAGCTATTAAGACTGTCTATATATGTTCCTGTTTCTAATCCCATTTGTTATTCCTCTAGTGTATGTGCTGCTTTAAATTCATCAGTATAATCGTATGAACCATCTTCTTTTTTGACCATATCAGCATAAACATTGTCTGCAACTTCTACAAAATTATCTGTAGGTTGATATGATATTACTTTTACTACATTGTCTTCTATAAGTGCGTATTTCATTATGATACCTTTTCTATAATTACTTCTGTATATATTTGAGTTTGTCCGTCAGTAACATAATCACCAAACCCATAAACTGACCTTGCATTTATTGTATAGTGTCTTATCTCAAATACCTTAGTTCCTGATATAGTAAATCTTCCTCTAATTCTAGATTGAGTTGTAGTATTGGCAGCCTCTACTATTGAGCTTTGTCCTAATAATGCTATTGCACTATCAGTTACATTATATAAATTTGCTCTGTGTCTTCCGACTTCGTTTGCAGGTGCAGAAGCATCTAAAAAATAAGTTCCTGCAGGAAGTGTAATTTGATTTGAGCCAAGACTAGAACTTGTTATTTCATTAGTAACGATTGTGTTTAAATCTCTTGTTGCTGTAGTATTTGCTGAAGCCCCACCACCAAAAGTCGTGCTACCTTTTTCATCTCTTACATGCAAAATTTGTGTTGTAGATATATCAGATGTTAAAGCTACTGTGCCTGTACTAGCAGGAATTGTAAGAGTGTTTGTACCTGCACTAGCAGGAACATCTATCGTTACTTGTCCTGAACTACTTCCTTTAATTACTAATGCCATTATTCTAATTCCTCATCTGTTGGTCTTGATTCTGTTGGATGATTCCATGATTCTATAAAATCTCCATTACCATCTGAATTGTTTCTCACAATAATATTGTCTACGAAATCTGCATCTGTGACTTTTGGTCTAACTGATTTAATTTTTTCTACTAATGTTGCCATTATGCTCCTCTTACGAAATGTGCTTGGAAATAATTATCTGCTGTTTCATCATTAAAAGTTGTGCCTGTCGTAGAAGCAAATGCTTCAAAGTAATCATCTGCATCACTCACACATATAACACTCAATGTAGCAAATTTGTGACCTTCTACTACATGTCTTTTAAATATTGCATCATTTTTGTAAAGTGCAATAATGTTTGTTCCATCTGATGAACCTCTCATACCTAGATTGAATTGATAATATCCTGCTACAGTAGGTGTGAATCTAAAATTGCTACTGGCATCATATTTTGAATCTGTATCAAAGTCTTCTGTAGCACATTGCATTTTTGTAAATGTACTTGCTGAAACGGTTTGGTCTGACGAAATTCTTGCACTAAAACTTGGTCTACTTGTTAATAAATCTGTATTGTCTGTTCTTGTTCCATGTACTGTAATTGCCATTATTCACTCTCCAATGCTGTTATTCTAGCTTCTAATTCTTGTATTGTTTTGACTAGTAAGGGTACAAGTTTGCTTTGGTCAATGCTTTGCATTTTTTCACCATCTTTTTCTCCAATAACTGCTTCAGGTACTATTGATGAAACTTCGTGTGCAAGGAAGCCGTCTAATGTTGTATCTGCATCAGCTTTAAAATTAAACCTAGCAGGTTTTAATTGTTTTAGTCTTGATGTTGCATCAAATGTATAACTAACATTTTCTTTTAATCTATAGTCAGATGATGTTGCATAAGATGTATTACTACCATTTGTAACAATTTC
>TARA_R100001463_G_scaffold29723_8_pt1 | contig 12367 bp, 20 predicted proteins | sample TARA_R100001463 | Tara Oceans TARA_R100001463 (sample SAMEA2622242) | marine metagenome | biome: marine biome (ENVO:00000447); feature: deep chlorophyll maximum layer (ENVO:xxxxxxxx); material: "saline water (ENVO:00002010), including plankton (ENVO:xxxxxxxx)" | depth 40 m
AGTTCTGTTAGATATATCAAACTTAGCCCAATCTTGAAGGGTTTTATTAAAAATCATACTACCCATATCGTCTGGATTTCTATATGTCCCAGTCGTATCAAAACCAACGTACTTCTCGACATAAGACTCGATTGCGGATGCGTGAGCCTGTTTAATGTCTTCAGATGTGTTAGGTATTCCACCTATTTCCTTTTCAGTCTTGGATAGTTTATTAAATGACTTATCTGGTCGGTTCATTGAGTACCCCCTATAACCTCTATTCTTGAAGTGATAAAGAAGCCTTGGTTTATTGTTCTCCGCTAGTATTGGCATCCCGTAAAAAACGCAAGCCATAAGAACATCCTCGTAGAATATTTCTGCCGTCTGAGGTCTTGCTATGTACTCTAAAAAGAATTCGTTACTTGGGGCATCATCCATGTTGTACATCGTCAACCCGTGAAGAGCACCATTAGAACCTCCACCTCCAACAACACCTGAGATATCGTAAGAATCGCAACCGAAAGCACCAAGATGGTCATTTGCTGGTACTTTATTTCCACCCCTATTTATTTGACGATTCTGTAGTTTTGCGTTCGGAATCCAACTAACAAGAAACCTACCTCTTTCATCTGGGCTAAACACAACTGTCGAATCTATTACTCCATTCTTCCAGTGAAAACCGCCTCTAGTAATATGGCGTTCAATAATTAACGAATCATTATAGTCTACCTGCTGATATATTTTCGTGAGGTTGAATATTGATTGTTTGCTCTCATCTCTAAACGCATGCGACTCAGTCCTTGGAAACTGTCTGTAGTGCTCGTTTAACGCATCAGGGTCGTTTTTCTTTGACTCAACCTCTGCCTCCCAATAGTCAATAGCCCCCTCATGTATAAGCTCACCGTCAATACCGAGTACTGGAGACTCTGGAGTTTTAAATACAGGCATACCATATCTGTCAATGAAACCCTCCATGTTCCATTCCATCGGAATGAATATACCATATAGACCGCTTTTTGTTTGACCATTCTTATTCCTAGTGTCAATCTTTGAATCATAGTAAAGCTTTTTAAAGTTGTTACCTCCTTTGTTAAGGGCATTAGATGTGCTTCCCATCATGCATTTACCCACAACCTTTTTACCAAGTCGAAGACATGTTTTAGTAACACGCCAGTTGTTTATAATGCTGTTTGGTTTTAACCACTTCCCACTCTCGTCATGAGCTAATAGAATCAACTTCTCACTATCGTAAGAGTTGTCATCGGTGTTCTTCCAGTCGATTGTTGTGTCTAACCCATCAAACTCCTCAGCCTCTGATAGAGACATGTTTCTTCTTGTAATTTTAGAAGCTGGAACTCTGTATGCAAGCTCTGTCTTTGGCTTATCCATACCGTCCATTATAGGCTTGAAAAAGAAAGGTAACTTACTATTTATTGGAACTACCTTGTCGGTAAACATCTTCTTGGCGTCAGCACCAGTTTTTGATAAGATGCCAACCCTAGAGTTTCTAGCCAACGTACCAACGTTGACAACCTCAGACGAGGACATGAAAGAGAATCCTGAACGACGAATCTTTAGATAACAATCTCCGTAGCTCCTGTCATCAGCCTTACACCCTTCCCAATGAAGGTACAAGATTCTGTTAGCCTCTCGGAAATCAGGATATCCGACATCGATAGAAGACCATTGGATATACATATAGTGTGACCCAGTAATGTATGTGTTAATGCCATTGTTCTTGAACCACACACCATTTTCTCTTCGGTCAAACTCACGTTCTATATAGTCGACATACTTAGCTTTGAACTCATCACTTTTTTCGTTCCATTGGAATATTGAATGTATCCTGCTAAGCTCTTTTGGAAGTTCCCCTCTCTCCCAATACTGCTCCTCTTTTTTTGCGTGTCTTCGAAGACACTCCTTGCTGTATTTTGGAAGAGCTACAATGAGACCCTGAATATCATACACCTCACCAATAGTACCATCTTTTGATATTACTACAACATCATATTTTTTGTCATAGCCATACTCCCAAGTTCTTGCTTTGTTTTTAGATGTCAATACACTCTTAGGGATGTAGTCATCAAGAACTTTGTAAAGCTCAATACTATTCTGCTCTTCTTTCTGCAAACCCTTGTTTTAGTTTCGTCTTCTCTTTTTCTTCAATAGGTTGTTCTGTATCATCCGACTTTAAATCTTCATCCAATGCCTTTTGCTCAGACTCTATTCTGCTTAGTATCTCGAAGGCATCAAACACAGCTAACTTCTTTGTGGCTGCTGCATTTTTTAATCTGTCAGCCGATAAGTCTTTTTCGTCACCCTCTTCTTTTTTTCCAGCCTTAATAATCTTTTCTTTAGCGACCTTGATTAGTTCATCAACTGCGGTCTTCCCAGCTTCTATTATTTTTATTCTTGTCTCTCTTGTGCTCATTCTTAATTCTTTTAGACTTTCTTATGGTGACCCCTATCTCGTTCCAGCTATCCTCCCAAAAAGTGTGATTATTATTTTTCATGCGTCATTGTTATTTGATGGTCATGTATTCGGTACATCGTCACGCCATCTACATCAAATATGTACTCAGAGTCTGGAGTAAAAGATACAAGTGTTCCTTTATCGACGGACAACATCTTCAATGCTTTTGACGGATATCTCATAACTCCTACAAGTGGCTCTTTAAGGAATGGCTTGTACAGATATGATTCAGTCTTGTCTATAGGCTCTACAAAGCAATGTCTATCATAAGCGTTCCACTCTTCCCCATCATGCCACATAAAGAACTGCTCTGTATCGACAAAGAACAAGTCGTCCTTAAAGAAGCTTTTCCCGCTTCTCCTTTGACCCTTCATGTCGTTGTAGAACTTGAATACGTTATGATGTACGAGTAAAGTGTCGCCAACTTTTATATCCCCTTCGTGGTCTAATGGCAATGACACCACCTCAGCAAGTCTGTTTGAGGCAGTATGGTCTTCTTCGGATGTGCTTGTTATAAAATCCTTTCCTCCTATTTCGGTTGAGGAATTGTATCTCTCACCGTTAATCGGTCGGACAATAAATTGATTTGGCGAACGCATATTTCGTTTTTAAGAGCCACAGCCTACACAATCAATGTGAGTATCCATTGGCTTAACTCCGTTTAATTTCATTTTTACATTATGGATTTCGTCTAGTAAATCTAGCTTATCCATGAAGCTGTACGAACTATTGTCTTTTATCGATTCGTACTTATCAACTAAAGAAGACATTCTTTCTTCAAGTTCTTCCATTCTAAAAATTTATATTGTACTCGATTGACACTGGCATTTTTGAGTTAAACGTTTTCCACATTATAACCTCGTCACCACTCTCAATCCAAATATCGATATCATTGTCCTCCTGAATACTAATAAGGTGAATTTCATATGAGCCACCAAGGACTTTCTGTCCTTTGATGTAATGCATGGCTGACTTATAGTCAGCCCCTATTGAAATTTTTCTTATTTCCATTATGCTTTCCAAATTTTAATGAATGCAGACGGAGTAATTCCGAACCCTCCGCTTCCAGCAAATCTTGACAAGTACCCATCATTAGAACCGTTGCTGTCTCTCATTAATTGAATCTGAAAAGTTTGAGAAGCCGTAGCGTCGACAATAAACTTTTTCTTGTATGGAAAAAATTCTTCTGTAGTTAAGCCAATTACATCTGGGTAATCAATCTCTGTTGATGAAAGCAACCCTCTAACTACTATGTAAGTTATTGCCCCAGCTGATTGTTTTGCCGTAGACAATTCAACAAACACATGATACTGTCCCGCTTGGTTAAATGTTACTGTTCCAGCAGCATCAATCATAACATCATTAACGATTGTCCCTTGCGCTGCCCCGAAAGTAACTTGAAGTGGCGTATCTAGACCAGATGGAACTTGAAGAGAATCAGCTGATGTTCCAGTCAATACATCAGTTAATGAACCACCGCTACTAGGCTGGTCTATCCATTGCACACCTGTTCCTGTTGAGGAAAGTAATTGACCATTAGACCCAACTGAGCCACCGCCATCAGTTAGATTTCCATCTAGCGTTAAATTTCCACCTAGCGTTACAGCTCGGTCTGACTGATTACCATTCTGTAAAACTATATCGAGGGTCAAAAGCGTCATTATTTGACCAACCTTAAAGTTCTTAGTGCTCGATAAGTTATCCGACTTTGTTCCGATTACATAATCTTCTGATGTTGGAGAAGAAAAGTCGTATGTTGATATTTTAGCCATTTTCTTTTTTTGTTTTAATCTCCCCAGTGGAGATGTCAATTACGGTGTCCTTGCCGTATTTATCTACAAGCTTTTGCTCATAAGATGAATGTGATTTCCTTAATGCATCAATATCCTTTATTGTATCGTTTTGAGCAATAGCAATATCACCAAGTTTAGCCTTTAGGTTTTGGAAGTCGTTCATAAACGATTTAATCTTCTCAAGTTCTTCCTGTTCAAGTTTCTTCATTTCTATTTATTTAGATACAAATATAAGCCTATTTATCCAGTCCTAAATATAATAAATATAAACGACAGTCCTAAAACAATAAACCCTATAAGCTCCCAGTCAAAACCCTTATCTTTGACTTTAGGCTGAATAGTTGTTTTTCTAACCATTGTCTCAACGTAAACAGTATCAGAGTCACATTGAACCTCTACATAGATTTTTTTCATTACTGTGTCAACAGCAACAGTGGCTTTACCCTTTCCCTTCTCAACTATAACTGTGTCTGTCGTAAAGTCAAAAATAGTGTCATGAACCAGCCTCTCAGTTAAAATCTGAACAGTGTCTCTTTCTTCTATAACGGTCACACCCTCAGTAAGTATAGAAGGCTTCTTTGAAATAGCTTTTCTTAAATGCCAGTCAGCTGAACACCCATAAAGTACAACAACCAAAGGTAGTATCAACAAATATTTTACTCTCATCTCATATAGAATTTTTCTACATGGTCAATTATTTCGGGATGATTGTTATATATAATTTCAACATAAACTGTATTTAACGGACATGCACCCCATCCATCTCCACTCGTTAAATCCTCGTCAAATAACGACGTATGAATTATAGCAAAATACGCTTCAGGATATGTTGATGGCAGACCATGACTGTTCCAAAATAACACAGTTACGTCACACAAATTAAAATCCCCTTGATAGGTTTGACCATAACCTGAAAAAAATAAAAGCTTGTCGCTTGTTGAAACAAAACCATCGCCGTCAAAATCCCATACGTGTGGAGACTTAGTCCCCCAAGCTGCTGTAAAAGATAAAAGGTCTTGAGTGTTTAAATAAAAGGAATCAAAAACAACTAACCCAGACTCCTCCCATACATGTCTATATACAGTCATGTTGTTGTTGCAGTCACAAAAAGTTTGACTGAACGACTGGAGAGATACCAATAATGCAATGACAGCTATAAATCTTTTCATTGTTCTTATCTTAGTACATCCAAAACACATTCTTCGGTTTTGATGGGTCGTTATCAACATGTATAAACGTATCACCTATTCCAATCCTGTTGAATCCAGCTCTAATAACCGATGACAAAATGATTGCCCTTTGACGGCTATTTGAGCATGCGATGTCACAAGCGAACCCGTCCAGATGAGAACTATCAGCTTTACCACCTACCCTACGGTTGTGCTCCCTAGTCCTGTGACCTGAGTTGATAATGAAAGGCGTGCTGGAAATGTCCCTTGCTTCTTTGAGCTTTTGCATGAACGATGGCTTCATATTTTTGTGACTTCCAACTTCATCTGGCGAATCAAACTCATGAGGGTACAATGGCGAGTATTTATCCCAATTTAATTGTTCCATACTATTTTTTATATCTTTTTTTAAGTTGCTCGTTTTCTTTATGAAGAACCTCTATGTCTTGTCTTAGAATGTCAATCTCTTGCCTAGCTAAGCCTAGTTCATCACGAGTAGTCTGTAGGTCGTTTCTTGTATTTTGAAGCTCCTCCCTAAGTGGCTCTACAATGTCGTTCTGAAATATAAGAAGGGCTTGACCTATGTTCTGTATCTCAACACCAGTCGTTTCTGCCCTCTGTTTTTTTCTGCCAAAAAACCACCCTATAAAACCAGTTGATAGAGCTACTATTGCTCCCGATATAATCTCTTCCATTTATGCTTCCCCTCCGTCTAATACTTCATAAGTAATAGCTATAGGCTTTTCAACTATAGCACCTTCTGGTACTTCCTGAGTAATAGGTAAAGACTCCGCTTCTTCGTAGCTGTTAGCCTCTACTATATCAGAAATTACGTATGTAACAGTAGTTTCTCTTCTGTAGATTTTCATCTTAGTAGTGTTTTCTTTTCATGAAGCAGTTCGTCAATCTTGAATGGAATCCACTGTTTTTAGCTTTAGTTAAGTCCACAGCCAAGTCTGCGTTCCCACTGTCATATAATATGTACAAATTGCTGGTATCATAACTTTCACCCGTCATGAACCCACCTCTTGTACTACCAGATACGGAAGGGTCAAACTCAAAGAACTCATCCGCCCAAACCATGTTAGGTTGTACTCTAGCCCCGTGTGCGTTGTTAAGCTCTCCTAAGTCTAAAGGCATCCATCCAGTCATACCATGATGAGTTGCGTCTATATAGGTTAACCACTCACTCCAGCTATTACCCGTTGTATTTAGGTTTACTTTTCCAGCATCATCTTCGTACTTTACGGTGAATCCAAAGCCTGTTAGATGGTCTATAACATAGTACTGTGTTGCCCCAGTCCAAGAGTGATTGTTCCAGTCTACGTGCGCCCAAATGTTAGAACCTACTGAGGCATCGCTTGCATTTCCCGCATCATCGGTATATCTAAACTTATTACCGAAAGCGTTATTTTTTTCCAGAATAGTTGGTGCTACAGCATCTGTTGCACTTGTACCTGATGCTGGTGTTACTCTTACGTCTGCTTGTGTAGAATTATATTCTACCCTAGCATAACCGACTGGATACACTGGATTAATGCGGATGTAATTACCGTTAATAAAGTTGTCCCAACTGTCACCTGTTACAAAGCTTTCATTAAAACAAGGAATTAATTCCTGATAGGCTATTCCAGAAGGTGTTACCGAAGTAGTTGTTATCTGTCCTTGACTACCAACTTTAGCATAAGATAGTACGGCATCCATTAATTTGACTGTGTCAGGAACACTTGAATCTACTGTCCCTAAAACCACGTCTGTACTACTCAACACATCTATTGTAGTAGCACCGCCTCCACCGCCTCCAGTAAACCTTTCTGTAGTAGGTCTTATTATAGAATCTATACCTGATATAGAATCACTGTAACTGCTAGGATAGATAGACCCTACATCATCAAATATGTAAACCTGACCTTCTTCTAATGTAAAATTCCATGTAGCAATGGCAGCTCTTGGCTCTAATCCCTGTGTTGTATTAAGAGTAACTTTAGCTTGATTAGCTTTAGAGTTTTCGAATACATTAGAGGATTTGAAGTATAGCACAATCTTACCCTCAAGAGCTGAAATGCTAGTAAGACTGCTTGTTGGTACTGCAAAGAAATCTAGGTTTGTACCTAAATTATTCTCTGTAACAGAGCTGGAGTCTATTGCACCTTTTTGAAATACAAATAGAGAATCCTTCATTGCTTTTTCTTATGTGCCTCTTCTTTGTTTTTAAACGGCACTAGCTCGTTTAGTTTTTCCTTTCTTTTCCCACAGCCACAATCATCGCTAATCATTTTAACGACTGATTTTACGCCCGTTTTTGTGGTAACCTTATCCACTAAATCACCCAATCCTTTCATAATACAAAGTTACAATATTTTAAATTCTAGGAACTTTTGTTACTCCCCAGCCCTTAAGACCTATTAAGCCGCTGCCCCTCCGTTGGTTGCGCTTTCTTCTTGACGACTTATCAGACCACTTCACGACATCCTTATTCTTAAAATTGATGTCGTTTAAGTCTGGTGGAGAACCAGCTTGTACATCACCTTTTTTATAACCTTGCTTTTTTGAACCCATTTTTCGTATATTTGGAACAAAGTTAATGAAATCATGACACTACCTTGGAGAAGAGAACCAAAGGAGGATATACTAAAATACTGGAAGGTAGTAAAGGCTTTCGTAAAAGCCAAGTACGAAATTACAGAAACAGACCTAGATATACTATTGTTCTTAAATTCTGAAGGATATTTTAGCAGACAGGACTTTAGGGAGTTTGAGGAGATGTTCGCTTGGGATGAAAGCAGGTTCAACAAGATGAAAGATAAAGGCTGGATTGAGGTCTTTAGGGAAAGAGGTAAAAAGCATGGAGCTAGATACACACTTAGCTACAAAGCGAGACGGATGATAGTTTCTGTTTATGACAAGCTCAACGGTAAACCATTTCCAGAACACCCATCAGTGAACCCGATGTTTAAGAATAACGTCCCATACATGCACAAGGTGTACAGAAACTACATGAAGAAGATTAACAAAGAAACTAAAGAACTACGACAACGTCACGCTCAGAAATAATTGTGTACTGAGTTTCGTTTATCATCATCGTAAATCCAGCAACTTTATCGTAATAGATTGTGTCCTCCGAGTGGATATTCTCTACTTCAGTACCAGAACTTACCACAACTCCTTTTCGATAACGAACGGACTTCATGTCCTCTGGTGATAGAATTAAACCAGAGGCTGATTTTACTTCCTCGTTTACCTCGTTGATTACTATATATTTTCCAATCGGTTTCATCTCCAGTATTTTACAAAATTAAAATTATATCTATTCCCAAACTTTGTGTCAATCCATCCGTCTCTAGTAAACTGCATCTCATGTCTGCACCTATCTACATCAACAATCTCAACTACTTGATTTAGAGGAGGTTGAGACTTACTGAAATCAATCCACTTCTTTTTTGTCACAAGACCATCTAATCTTTCGTGAACGTGCCTGAGCTGATTGCAGCCCAAGGTTTATTTTATTCTTCTTCCTAAGAGGTCAAATGTACCTAATTTATTTCTAACCACTAATCCATTTGGTGAATTCTCTAAGATGTTTGTTAAAAAAAGATATTCCCCTATATACAATGTGAAGCATCCATTTATCTCGTGATTAGTCTGATATGTGCCAACATTGCCGATTACTAGGTAGTACGTTCCAGCTTCTAGCTGTATGTCTAAAATCCAATCTTGTGACGGGGCTGTGGTCGATACATAATCTCCAAAACAGTAGTTACTCCCCGAACTCCACAAAGTATTGCCCCCACACTCGTCAATTATAAACGCATGACACCACACATCACAGTCGGGGCATGATGTGTACGAAAGGTCAGAGTCCACAATAATTGATACTGGGAAATACCCCGTTGTCGTAAACTCGTATATAAATCCTCCTCCGTGATAGAATGACGGACAGTCGTATACTAACGTGTCAGATACGCTTAAGCTGTCATCATAACACTGAGTGTCAGTAAACGTTCCTTCAAAAGAGAATGTGGGGCATTGACCGTTGCATGATAAAACCATAGAGATAATTAGACCTATCGCCAGCGATATACCAATGAGTGCTCTTGTTTGGTCTTGGTCATCTGAACTCATCATTGCTCATACGTTCTTGCCATCGTGATTACAGCGTTAGTTGATAAAATGCTGATGGCTACACTGACAGCATTCTGTAGTGCGCTTCTCGTCACCTTCGCTGGGTCAATGATACCGCTATCAAACATATTAACATACTCCCTGCTTTTCACGTCATATCCAAACTCATCATCATCTACAGAGTCAAAAGATGGCGTCACTTCAGCGTTGCTCCATATACGCTCAGCTGGTGCTCTCAAAGCCTCTAGCATAATCTTACCAGCCTCAGAGCTGTCGTCAATAAATTTCAAGGACTCTCGGTATAACGCCATACCACCTCCAGCAACAATACCCTCCTCAAGGGCTGAACGTACAGCACAAACCGCATCGTCAATCCTGTCAAAAAGCTCCTTCTGCTCAAGGTCAGTGTTACCCCCAGCATAGATGACACCAACACCACCCGTTAATGAAGCAATACGCTGTGAGATGAAGTCTCGGTCTCTCTTCTCTTTGGCTGCGTCACGAGCATCACGAAGCTGTACAACACGCTCGTTGATAGCCTCGTCAGTGATGCCACCCTTGTCATCCTTGATTATGATGGATGAGTCACGACCTATAGAAACCTTAGATGCATGACCCAAGTCGCTGAACTCAATTAAGCTCAAATTGTCACCCGTCTTCTCAGAAAAGTACTTCGCACCAACACTCAAGGCAATATCTTGCATCAACTCATGCTGCTTGTAACCAAATGATGGAGGCTGGATAACACAAATCTTTACACCGTTCTTTATGACATTCGCAGCGAACGTGTTGATAACATTCTTAGAACAGGGAGCAATGATGAGTAGACGCTTCCCCTCAGAGATGATTGGCTTCAAAGCCTTCTCAATCTGTAGAACACTTGAAATCTCAGTGTCGCATACTAAGATGTGAGTGTCTTCGAAGACACACTCGTCTCGGCGATGGTCGTTGATGAACTGCTCACTGTAGTAGCCTCGGTCAATCTTAATGCCCCTTGTTGTCTCATAGTAAGTCTCATGAGTCTGTGACTTCCCCACGGTAACAACACCGTTCTTGCCGACAGCCTTGTAAACGTTAGAGATAATCTTACCCAGCTCCTTGTCATTGTTCGCTGATATGGTAGCAACATCTTTAAGCTTACCCTTGGTTACGGTCTTTGATTTATTCTTTAAAGAGTTTACAACCTCAGTCGTCTTCTCAACAAGCTCCCTGAAGACAGGAGTCTTTGAACCCGAACCGATGTGATTAACACCAGCCTTGACGAAAGCCTCGGCTAGTACAATGCTCGTTGTCGTACCGTCACCAGCGTTGGTGGCAGTTCGCTCAGCAGCCTCCCGCATCATTTTAACCGCAAGGTTCTCAGTAGGGTCTAAAAGCTCAATAGCCTTAGCTACAGTGACGCCGTCCTTGGTTACCGTAATCCCATGTGTGTGCTGAGGACTCTCAATAAGAACTGTCTGACCAGCCCAGCCAAGTGTGCTCCCCACAGCTTGACCAATTTTACTTACCCCGTCTACAAGCTTGTTTTGAGCCTCGATATCAAACTCAAGTTTCTTAGGTGAATACCCGATTTCTGTCATGATTTAGTTATATTTGGGGTCAAATATACAACTTTTTACACAACAAACAACTAAAAAAGCTATGCAACTCATGCCAGACGAAGAAATTACTCGACAGCCTAAAACAATCACAACACAGAAAACTAACCGAACTTTTCTCGGAAGAGTTTTCATGGCACTAGACAGATTAGGAAACGCACTCACGGGAGGACACGACCTCATTACACTGTCAGCTCGACTCGGATACATTAAGAAGACACGAAACATGAAATGGACGAACGCCATCATGTGGGTCGTGGACACAACATTCTACCCGCTTGACGGAAAAGGACACTGCATGTCGAGTTTTGAAAGAATGTCGGAAATGATTGTCGGTAGTGTCGACTTTATGAGGAGAGGAAATGATGTGGCGTTGTTCTTTATGTCACTGATAGTAGTGCTTTCATGCATTATCATAGCACTGCCTATATTGATTTATGTCGGGATGTCAAGATTATAGTGGCTATATTACTCTCTCTATATATTTTCTTCTTTTATTTTTTCCTTATAGAACTTTTGACTCTTTTTTTCGACATTATCGACATCCTATTGAATATCAATAAGTTAAAAATAGAATATCGACACAAAGTCGACAGAGGTTGACATAGAACCGACATAAAAAAGGGGAGACTTAATAAGACCTCCCCAATTTTTTTTAATCACTAAAACATCATATCACGCTACCATTTAATTTTGTCAGCCCAATAAGCAGGATACAGCATCCCCTTATCGATGTTCTCTTTGTGTCTAGCCTTAAAGGATTTCTTCCTAGCTTTATCTTTAGCAGACTTAGGATTCTTTCCCGCACCACTTACACCCTGCTGACCAAATCTAATTAACTTCACCTTGTCACCCTTTTTCGCTACAACTACATGTGACTTAGTTGCATGGTTAGGGGTCTTCTTTGGCTTGTTATAACCTGATACACCAGCTTTAGCTAATCTGAAATCTTTCTTTGATGCCATCCCTATTAATACTTACACTTTTTTAAGTTGCCTTTACAGCTTTTGTTCTCAGTTTTTTTCCCGCTAGTTCCACAGGCATACTTATTCATCTTCTTCTTTTTCATAACCTTTTGTTTTGTTGTTGTTGTATTCAAAGATAGTTAGTTTTTTTGACTGTTTGGGTTATATTGCAGCCTAGCGCAATACCGCCAAGAATGGAAACCATTTTTTTTTGGGGGAGGGGGGGTAACAATTTGAAACCCCCGTCGCATTTTTTTGGCTTTTTTTT
>TARA_R100001463_G_scaffold24504_5_pt1 | contig 12363 bp, 20 predicted proteins | sample TARA_R100001463 | Tara Oceans TARA_R100001463 (sample SAMEA2622242) | marine metagenome | biome: marine biome (ENVO:00000447); feature: deep chlorophyll maximum layer (ENVO:xxxxxxxx); material: "saline water (ENVO:00002010), including plankton (ENVO:xxxxxxxx)" | depth 40 m
TATCAAAAACACCGATTGGTTGTTTTGTATCATGTTGATAGAGCATTTTAATCTTTTTAGGACCCTTCTTTCTCAAAGAGGTCATGAATGCTCCTTTTTCTACAACGTCATTTCCTAAATCTACATTACCGAATATTGAAGCATATCCCTCAAATTCTCCTTTGGCGGTTGCTTCATCTTCTTCAACAGCTTTTATTTCTGCATTAAGTTCTAAATGACCAGTTTCAAATTCTTCCAATTTGTGCTCCTCTTCATTTTCATCAAGATTATCAGCAACCATTTGGTCATTTAATTCACTTTCTGTGAACTCATCTTCTGTAGTGGTTTTCATAATTCCTCAAACTATATTATCATCTTCTGTAACATAAGCAAGTACACATCTGCAATTAATATTATTAACAGCACCCCCTCTAGGGTCAGATGGATAACTCATATAATACTCTATTCCATTTACATTTACAACAAAATCTTCTTCCATATCTACAGTTACCCCATTTAATGAGGCATGAAAAGACCTTGTTCTATTATCTGAAGTAGAAATCCATCTTTTTTTCATTGATGGCACATTCATATCTAACGCAATTGAATGATTTGCGTATGATGCCGCATTATGTGTTTCAGTTCTTGCAATCATAGTTGCTCTATATTTAGTAAAACTACCTTGCATAAATTCTCGTATATTTCTTGCAATGATGTCAATACCTAATCCTTCAACAGCATTATTTGTAATTATTGATGATATTTGTCTTTTTGTGGTTTCTGATATTCTTGTAATTTGTTGAGCACCAAACAATAAAATAAATCTTTGTATAACTCTTTCAAATCTATTCATCTCTTCTTTTGTTTGAAATGAGTTTAAAAATCTTGATGAAAAGGCATCTATTACTATTCTGTAATGTTCAATCATAGTATTGCCAATATCTCTTTCTAGTTTGACATCTAATGATATTGGGGTTCTTTGTCCGTTTAATATATCTTCTCCAACATAATTACCAATCTTATTAAAGGTTGATAATAGTCTTGTTCTCAATCTTCTTTCAAAGTTTGTTCTTAGTCGCTGTTGAATGCCCAAAATTTTAGGGGGTGATATTAGTCGCCCCCTTTGTTTGTGAATTATTTTAGGGATAATAGATTGTTGCAAACCTATGTGAACCTCCATTTGTATGTTCTAAAAATTTCGACATAACATGATATGCCTCTTGTGTTTCTTTAGAAACATTGTCAATCCCTTTTTTATATATCACTTCTGTCATGTGATTTAAAGCATTTCTTAATTCTGTTGTTGTTAAATCCTTATCTTCCATAATTAACCCTCCCTACATAATTTTTTATTAAATCTTCTATCCTTTGCCTTTCCTTGTTTCTTATAAGACTTTTCCCAATTTCTTGATGTAGAATGTGTTTTATCTTTTTTTCTTTTATATGATGACATTTTAGTTTTCCCTTGTTGTTATATATATATTATAATTACTATAGTGAACAATGTCAATAGAAAAAATAATTTTTTTTGAAATAAATTAATAAAATAGTTGTTGACATTATGTTTACCATAATGTACAATAATATTATAACTTAATTTTAATAAGGGAAAACAATATGAAATTATCCAATTTAGATAAATTTGTAAAAATTTTACAAGAAAATACAATAGAACAAATTACAAAAGTTTCATTTTATGAAAAAGAACATATTGATGGAGTTAAAGATTATTTTTTACATGGGATTATAACAGATGAAAGATTTTGTCATAATTTTTTAAAAGATGTTTTGCAATCAATTGTAATGAATTTTGACAGAAAAGAAGAAATTGAAAAAAAAAGAAATGAAATTTTAAAAGAAACATTTCAATTATAAAACAAATTAAAATTAAGGGTTAGATTTTCTAATCCTTTTTTTATAAAATATTTTTTGGTTTTCTATTAATTAGGATTGTTTGTTTTACTGGTTCTCCCATTGTCCAATATTTAAATTCTCCAAGATATAATTGAGTATAATGTTTGTATTTAAACAATTCGCTAATTCCATTTTGTTGTATATAATTGACAATATTTTCAAATAATACTGGGTCATTCCATTTGGATTTTAAAGTATAATTATGAGGATTGTAGGATGCCATAGTCTTTGCAAACTTCCATTGACAATTCTCTAATATAATCTTGACAAATTTATCGTCTAAATTATCCAATTTTTTTGTCTGATTTTAAAGGATGACCAGATGGCAATAAATCCCTATCAAATTTACCACTTCTATATTTACCTGTTCTTACAGCAACTAAGAAAGCATTTACTCTGGCATAAGCCCATTGTTCTTCTGACCTAACATTTGGTCTTACTGATTGTGGATTTGTACGATAAGCACCTATTCCTCTAACAAAAACTCTTTTTAACATTCCAAGAGTTACTTTCTTGCCTTTCTTATCCCCATGTTTTTCATTATGGTCATCAACTTTCTTTTTTAATCCCTGTTCTACAGCTTTTGATACAGCAACTTTCTCTTCAATCTCTATGTCAAAATCAATATGAAACTCTTCTGATTTCTCTGCATTATCTAATTGTCTAGCTTTTGCTCTTGACCAACTAAATCCAGCATCTCCTCCCCATAAAGCCCAAGCAATTCTTCCAGCACTTGGATAACCATCTTCTCCTCTGGAAAATCCCTCTGCTTGTTTATCGACTTCATGTCTTGCAAAGAATGAAAACATCCTTCTTACTGTTCTTGGTGATAATCTTTCTTTTCTGACAAGTTGATTTGCTCTTGCAACTCCAATTGATGTTCCTCCTCTTTTGAACTCTCTTCTCCATTCAAGACCAAGTTTTGCCTCCTTTGCCATTGCATCTGTAGGAGTTGTATTGACATCGGCAATTGCTTTTTCATCTTTTAATTCCTCTCCTGTCAAACGTAAATAATCAGCATGACTTGCACATGGCATAAAAACTTTTTCACCATCATCATTTTCATGAAAATGTGTACCAAAACAACCAATCTCTTCTGCTCTTTCTTCTGCTTCTGCTACAGTTGTAAAAACATCTTTACGAATTTCTTCTTTGTCTCCATAAATATCTTTTGATACTTCTTCTGGTTCTTTTTCTTGGTCTGACTCAACAGCACCACCTAATGGAAACAATGTAGCTTGAATATATACTTCATCTCCACCTTCTATTTTTTCGTAACCTAATCTTTCTCTTGCTTCATTTCTTGTAATAATACCTTCTCGAACTGCTTGAGTTACATTTTCATAAGTTCTTTTTCTTCTTTCAGCCATTGCTGGAATGCTGTCAATATCATAAACAATTTTAATATTTTCATTAAAATCAATCGATAACCATTCATTTAAATCGCTCTCAACTCTTCTTAGTAACGGAATGATTGTGTCTTCATATAATGCAAGTCTTGCTTCTGAAACATTGTTATAAGTTTGACTATCTGGAACTCCAACTAATTGACTGGGAACACCAAAACAAAGAGCAATATCTCTTGCTGTCATGTTTTTCATTTGTAAGAAATCCATATCTCTTGGCGATAATCCCATTTCTTTCCAATCGAAATCACCTTCTAATAACATAGTTCTTCCAGCATTTTTACTACCAGCAAATCTTAAATCTAAATCAGTCATCAATTGTTGTCTTTGTCCTTCTGTCAATTGTAATGACATACCACTTTCATCTTTTGGTTTAAATATTACAGCACCAGATGGTCTTGCTCCATTTGCTAATAAATTATAATTATGTTTTGCTGACATATTATGTTGGTCAACATCAACTGCCCCAGCTGATAAAGGACTCAATCCATAATAATCATTTAATGGATGCCATAATTTAAAATGTTTTACTTCTGAAGTTCCTGTATCTGGGTCTGCTTCCCATCTGTTAGCAACCTTTCCCTCAATCATATACTCGTATGCTTCTGGTATATGTGTTTTGCTTGGAACAACTTTCATTCTGTCTGGTCGTAATATGTGCATCTCTGTTGGTTTACTGTTAACCATTGTTTTAACAATATAACTATTACCAGCTAATAATAGATGACTATACATTGCATGAAAAAATTCTACACCAGCAAATTGTGGTGATGGCCTTTTCAATAATTCTATAATTGGATGGTTATCTATTTCAATATCCCCATCAAACAGTTTAAAATGAACTGATGATGCTCCTTGTGCTATCTCATTTACACAACGATATACAATTGCATTCTGTTGATAACCTTCTCTAGCATAATCATCATACCTATCTTTTCTGCTATAACCACTTCCAACAGAATTATACATGACTGTTGGTGCTTCTTTTGTTTCTGTTGTATTTCTAAAAAAATTTCCTAATCTATCAAATATGCCCATTAGTTTATTCTCCAATATGGTTTATTACTTGATGACGATAATTCGGTCAAAGCCCAAACTAATGCATCAAACCTATCTGGAGATTTCGCACCTCCTATGTATGAGCAAAGTTGCTCCTCTAATTTTACAAGCACACCCACATGGGATACTTTCTTCTGTTCATATAAAGCAGATATTGGTTCTGCTCTAACTATTTTGCCTCTTGTTGCATGAACTTTCTTGTATGGCACTTTATCATCTATTGTTCTTAACAGTCTTTCTACCAAATCGCCACCATTATTTATTTCTACAACAATTCTATCAGCATTATAAAGATAATAACAATCAACTGCTCTTCTTAACCATCTATCTGGTGTATCTTTGATTGTCTCATCTGCAAGTATATAATACCTATTATCTTCTCCTTTTCCAGCAATAATTATTCCTGTCTCATCAGAACTGTCATTACTTGTAACTGCTGGGTCAACTGCTACAACAACTCTCTGCATCTCTGGTAACTCTTCTTTATTTACTCTTGTGTCCTCTATCATCTTAGTATTCCATAGAGCACCTTCTAAATCATCAAGTATTTCTGCAAATAATTCTTGTCTTCCTAACCTTGTACCAGCATATTTTTCTTTTAACATTTCAAGAGCCGATGGAGCAAGATTGTCTTTGTTCTCAAATGTACTTCCTCTTGTTATGATTATATTTTTTCTTTTTATTAAATCTTTAATTAATGTTGTAGGTTTTGGAGTTGTTGTAATTACACATTGGGGCTTTTGTCCTAATCTTAAACCAAACATCAATTGGTCAAATGTTTCTGGATATTGCCAACTAGCTAACTCATCACACCATGCCCTGTGAAACTGTGGTCCTCTCAATCTATCTGGGTCTTGTGCAGAAAATCCATATATTTTTGAACCATTATATAATCTTATTTCTGCTGTTGTAGATGAAACTCCTTGACCTCGACCAGGCATTAAACATTCTGGCGGTAATAGTTTAATTATTCCAGACACACCACCAAAAGCTACCCTTCTTAAATCACCAAATGTAGGAACAACAACAGCACAATTAACTTCTGGATTTTTTAAAGCATAATTAACCATATCAAATGCTCCAGTTAATGTTTTACCCCAACCTCTTCCAGCAAGAATAATCCATAAATTCCAATCACCAACAGGAGTACATTGTTCTGGTCTACTTAATGTATACCAATTACTGTATAGTGTGCTGTGCTCTTTTTGACTTTTCTTCTGTAAGCTTGTCCAGTTCTGCAAGTATTTCTCTGAACGAGTCTGGTGTGCTGACATCTGCTGAAACCTTTGATATTTCCTGTGCTTCTCCTAATGCAAGTTTGCCTATTCTTTGTGCATTAAGTGAAACTGTTGATAATTCTCTTAATTCATGTGGCTTTAATTCTTTTTTTTCATCATCTAATGATACTTGTATTCTTCTTCCTACTTTAACAAGTAATGCTTGTGCAATCTCAATACTTCTCGTATCCAATCTTTGAGATTGTTCAACCATCTCATTAATTCTCGAAGTCTCTACTTTTTTCTCTAATCTTGTTTGAAATTGATTTTTTTGTTTTTGCCAATCTTCTTTTTTAGAATGACGATAAATTGTTGGTCTTGCAATTCCATGTTTCTTACCAAGTGCTTCTATTGATGGATAAACACGAATGTCTTTTTCGCTTACATATCCTTCAATGAACTCTCTTTTTACAACTGCTTTTAATTCTTGTGTAAATTTCTTAGGCATACTTGACCATTATCAATTTGTCTCACTTTTGTCTAGCATATCTTTTTCCAATAAAATCTGGTTCTTTGTTCTCCATGATTTACTATATTCTGTATCTTTAAACAATTTAGAGAACCCTGTAATATGTTTTAATCTTACAATCTCATCTGCTTCCATTCCTAAATGGTTGCATATCATAACATCATCCCATCCATTTTCTAGCATCTCAAAAACCATGTTTGACATTCCTTTTATACTATGTGAACCTCTTGCACGATTATGTCTTACTGTAGATGCCATTCTTTCATTTATTGTTTTATGTAATACAACAATAGGTAATTTGCCATCTGTAGTTTCTAATATGTCCTTATTATTTTTGCCTACAAAATATCTGTGAAATCCATCAACGATAGTATACTTATCTGTTTCTTCATCATAGATAGTTACAATTGGTTGTGTATATCCATCTTCTTTTATAGATACATAGAGCAATCTTAATTCAGTTGATGCAACTTTATTTGGATTGTAGTCGTTTGCTTGTATCTTATCTACATCTATCCACAATACATTGCTAATTGGATGCTTGGTGTCCATAATATGCCTCATCTGGTATGTATTTTCCAAAACTTCTTGGTTGATTTAAATATTTTTTCTTTCCTCTTTTATATTCAATGTATCTAATAACAAACGGATTTGATGTCCAAGTCTCAATTTTTGTAAAATCTATATCATTTGCTAATACTGTTTGGCATTGTCTTTTGTATAAATCTTCTTTGAGTCTCATATCATCAAATTGTTTATCCATTCGTGCAAAATATTTTCTAAATTTTTCTTTGTGTTCTTCATATTCTGTTAAATTGTCTATTAAATGATTTCTATACTCAATCCAATCATTGAACATTTTTGGTAACTGTTTAATCTGAAACATATCTGATTTTGACAAGTGTCGTGTTTGATTTATTCCCTTGAGTCTTAATACTAATTTATCCCATGTATCGCCTTCTAACTCTTGCAAATAAAATAATGCGTGTACTGCTGTTTCATGGTGTAAGTTTGAAACTCTCATTTGTCTCAATGGAATGCCTTTACGATAAAATTCATCATATATTTTACAATAATGCCATTTATTTTCATGTATTGCTTTCCAGACATCATGAGTACTCCAATCATATAATGGGTAAAAATTGTATTGGTCTTTATGTTTTTTTGCACCCCATGTAATATGTTTGTAAGTTCTACCACTACCTAATCCAGTTAATCTTGCTGGACTTTCCTCTGCTCTCATCCCAACAAAGTAACAAGCTTTTTGATTTGGGAAATAATGTCTTAAAATATTTGCCCATAATGGATGAAACCTCTCAGTACCAAATGAATTTTCTTTTATTGCAATATCTTCTTTTGGTCTTAACCACTGTTCTTCTTTCCCCTCTTCCCAACATTTGAGAAAAGGTTCTCCAATTGATGTAGCATTTTTTAGAAGAATTGGTGCTTGTACCCAATAAGGTTCAACATCTTTGTCATTCATTAATATTCTCATATAATCAATGACAGTTTGCCATTCTGCTTCTTGGTCAAGAAATAATAATTTTAAGGGCAATCTATTTTTTTCTTTAGCAACAATTTTGCATAAATTAAATATAACTGTGCTATCTTTCCCACCAGATGTACAAACCATAATGTTTTCAAACTCATCAAATATGTACCTAATTCTATCTAATGCACTTTCAAAAACATTTTTATCGTCATAAATTCTCAAAGACCTTTCCTCGCATAATCAAAACACATATCTAAACATTTTTGCATTTCTAATGGTTCATGACTATCAATTGAAATTGCTAAATTCCATATTGCTGTATCATTTGTAGTATATACTTGATGTGGGGAATGAGTATCTAAAATATACCATAATCCTCTTTTCATTTTTAAAGTTTTTCTTTTTTCTCCTTGTGGAAATTGTGGATAATCTTCTGGTAATCCTCCACATTCAATGCCATCATCAACTCTGATTTTGAAATGATGTGAGTATCTTGGATAATTAAAATCAGTATGTAATGGAGCAACTCTTCTTTTATGAAAAGCAAGACAAATCCAATGTGGGTCTAATCCTTGAAAGTGTCCTTTTGCTCTGCCCCATGTTTTTATGTTTCTATTTTTCATTACTGCATTAAGTTCATCATTACTCGGATTACAAAATTTATCTGGCAATTCTAAAAATTTGTGGTCAACAACTGGATTTATTGACATATTTTCTTTAAATTCATCAGTCTTCTGAAATTTCATTTTATTTCCTCATCTGTTGGTCCAATAAATGTTTTGCTTAATCTTTTTGATGACCTTCTTGGGTCAATAACACTCTTACCAACTCTATGATTTACTAAATTTGGAACAACTAACCAACATTTTATTTTATTTGCTTTTAAATAACTTCTTAAAAACAAATCTGTTGCTGATGTTGACATATTACCTTCATAATTTGCTGGAACCCAATATTGCTCATGCCAATCTAATATCTTATTAGAATGATTTTTTGGTATATAAACACAAAGATTACCAATAAAATCTGAATAATATCTACTCCCTATTTCAAAGTCTGCTTTTCTCATTGAAAAAAAATTAATGAAATCATTTGGTCTTTTACTTATTTCATGCTCTATTTTTGTCATAAAATTATCTGCAAATATAACATCATCTTCTAAAATTAAACCGCATTCATTCTGTAATTTTACCAATTTTTTTTTGTATGTGCTCATGGCACCGTCACGATTATGGTCAAAAATCCAAATTGCATTTGGTAATTTTTTTTTCAAATATGAATGATACTCAATTCTTGATGGAACTGTACCTATTATTATTTTCATTAATTATTGCCAGATATTTCAAATTCATGCATACATTTTGGACAGTAAACAGTTTGTGTATGAGTTTCTTGATTGCCTAATTGTTGTTGATTTTCTTGTGCTTTATAAATGTCATCTTCAGTAACCTCTCCAAAATTAATTGATGGAGTATAGTCATTGGTAAAATCTAATTGAAAATTTTCATCTATACCTACAAGTTTTAAATCAAATCCATCTTCTGTAAGACTTTTTAACTCTTGATAAAATATACCCATATCCCAATTTGAGTTTTCTGCTAATTTATTGTCAGCAATCACATAAGCCTTTTTTTGTTGTTCAGTCCATCCTTTTGCTACAATGCATGGTATTTCTCCATATTCTAGTTTTTGTCCAGCAGAAAGCCTCGCATGACCAGCAATTACAGTATTTTCTTCATCTATAAGTATTGGAATTGTCCAACCCCATGTTTTGATGCTGTCTACAATCTGGTCAATCTGTTCATCTGAATGTACTCTGGAATTTTTATCATAGGGGTTTAAATCTTCAACTCTTCTGAGTTCTATATTCATATAAATATACCTTGTTTGGTTTTTTAAACTATAATATATTTACTATAGTAATTTTATTTTATCAAGGATTTAATATGGTAACATGCCCAAATTGTAATTGTCCTAAAAGCAAAGTAATTGACTCAAGGAATTTTAAATTAAAAGATGCTATTTATAGACGAAGAAAATGTGAAGAATGTAGTAATATTTTTAATACTCAAGAAATAATTTTAAAACCTAAAGAAAACATAATTAAAACAAGAAAACCAAATGCATATAGAACTAGATATTTTAGTAGCCAATCGACAACCTATGAACCTAGATATAATGGAATAAATGCAGTTTATGATGAGTAAATTAAATTATTTCTAATTGAATATGATTTAATCTTTTATCTTTGCCCCAATATTCTGATATTGGTTTTGTTCCTCTTTGGTCTGTAATCATTCCATCTTGAACAATTTGAATATGCCCTGTTGTTGTAATCATATAGATTTTTCCCTTTACAGTATGTTGGTCTGTAAAATTTTTAAGAGTTATTTTTCCAAGTCTAAAATCTTTACATTTTACTTTATAATGTTTTAAGACTTTTAATCTCTCCTTGTGATTTGTTCTGCCTTTCCAATTATTAGCTTTTTTGTTTAATTTTTTAAATGTGTCAAAAGTTTCAGATAAAGATTTTTTTGATGCAATCGAAACAGATAAAACTCCACATAATGGTAATTTATCTATATTTTGTCCTTGTAATTTTTCCATGTTGTTTTCCCTTTGTTTATAATTATATAATACACTATAGTAAACAAATGTCAACAATTATTTTAATTTTTTTTAAAAAAAAGACCCCCTTGCATATGCGAGACAAGGGGGTTAAGTAATTCTCATTTCTTGGGAGGAAATTTGAGTATGTTTTTATTTTATAAGATTAGCATACAATTTTTATTAGTCAATTATTTAATTATAGAATGACCTCTTCCCTCTAAACAATTTTCAGTCATGATTGTAACATTTGGTTTAAATATACTCTTTGCCTGTTGTGATAATTCTTTGCATTCTTGTAGGTCTCTTTGAAAGAGTTGTGCTTTTTCTTTTGACATCCGTAAATCAGCAACAATGATTTGGTCGCTTGAACATCCTATAAGTAAAAAGACAATAAATATTTTTTTCATGTTGTTATTCTCCTATATTTTTATTGCTCTCATATTTGCAGAGTGACTTCTCCATGCTTCTATCTTTGCTTCATGGTGCACTCTCTCAAATCTAAATTGCTCATCTAATTGAACTGCTTGTCGTATTGCTTTTAAATGATTTAAATATCTAGCATCTGAATAGGCTTCTCTTTCTTGTGCAGACACAGGCAACTCTTGGTGTTCTTTCATTATCATTGCCTTCAAAGATTTTCTATATTCATCTAAATATATTCTATTAGCTTTTGCTTGTGCAGTTTTTAGAGCGCTTGTTTGTAAAAAATCAATAGACTTTTCAACATCTTCATCAGTTATCATTTTTTAAATGCCTTATTGAGTGGACTTAAATACCACATTATCTCAACAAGTTTTTGACCGAATTGATGGATGTCAGTATATTTTTCAAAAAATTTTGTCTCATTACCCATCAAATGTAATTCTTGATGATGTTGATAACAAAGAGGTATAGCATTTCTGTCATCTGCTTTCATTCCCATACCTCTCTGACCATAAATTGGTTTTAACAAATGATGTGCTTGAACACCATATTTACACCCCCCAAATTTTTTTAAGACACATGGTTGTTGAGAAATCCAAACTAAATGCGATTTATTCCTATATTGTGCCATTAAAAACCACCTTCTTTCTCTTTTTTAGGGGCAACAGAGCATGAAATAAATTGATTGCCATTCTTACTTGTCTTTTCTCTTAACCATATCCTAAACTCTCCTAAATGGCTTTCTATTGTACCACTCATATCAGCATCATCATCATTTCTTTTATTTTCGTTTTTGAAAATCTTTGCTGATTTAACATAAAGATTAAGAAATGTTTGACCATGTTTTGTCTGTTCTTCTACCAAGACATAATCAGACGGAGATTGACCAATGTGTATAGCACCTTGTCCTTTAATTTTACAATTATGTGCATTAAACAAAGCACCTTTATTTGTGTTATCATATTCAGCCATTATTACCTCCATTTAGTTGACCAATTGAATTTAATAAATTTTCTTTTACTTTTTCTGACATTGTTGTGTCATTCTCAACACCATTTTTAATCCTAGCAATTTCTTTTATATTTGCTTCTGTATTTCTTTCTGGCATTGTTTTGATAAGTAATCCCCATGATTTAACATCAGTAAATGTTTGTTTCATGTTTCCATCTTTTCCAAATACTCTGTATGGTGAACCAAGATAGTCATAATCAATAACAAGACTTTCTTTATCAACAATTTTAGTAATATCTTTTGAATTGTTTTTACTTGCAATATTACCATCATCTTCAAAGTCTGCTTCCAAATTAAGCAAACATTGTAAATGGTATCTTCTCAAATATGTAATAGCAGAACCTGTCTCTTGAGTTTTAACATTGTGAGTTCCAAGTGTTGACTCTGATTGCAATGTTTCTTGAGTTTCAAGATTAACAATTTTAGTTACAATAATATTATCAGTTCTGTTTTCATGTCCATCAGTTTTAATCTGATAAACAATAGTAAGATTTTCTGCTAGCAATGCAGAATAACAAGCATCAAAAATATCCGTTAATGTTGAATATCTATGTGAAACACCATTTGATTTAAAGAATGAATTTTCTCCACTCCTTTTGAGTTCCTTAAAATTAGGTCTAGCTTTCTCAATAGCTTTTAATACAGTTATAGTCATTTATCTCTCCGTTGTTGCATTTAATTTTGGATTGTCCATATCCCAAACAGTTCTCGCATTGTTGGTCA
>TARA_R100001463_G_scaffold9112_2_pt1 | contig 12360 bp, 5 predicted proteins | sample TARA_R100001463 | Tara Oceans TARA_R100001463 (sample SAMEA2622242) | marine metagenome | biome: marine biome (ENVO:00000447); feature: deep chlorophyll maximum layer (ENVO:xxxxxxxx); material: "saline water (ENVO:00002010), including plankton (ENVO:xxxxxxxx)" | depth 40 m
GCAATATAATACTGTATATAATTTTTATAGACCAATATTTTTAAGTAACTCTAGTACTAGATTTTATCTTAAAGAAATTTCATCTGATAGAACAGAAATTAAAATTTCTACAAATGATATATCTTATAATGCTTTAAGTACTTCTTACTTAAATTATCTTACATCTAAAAACTCTAAAAGTTTCTATTCTGATTTTATCCTTAACTTTGGAAATAATAGAACATTAATTGGAGTTAACAGTTTACTAGATACAAGCAATACAGCTGAACCTGGTATTTTTATAAAATTATATGAACCCCTTCCAGGTGATTATAACTTAAAAGACACTTTATGGGTTGTAGAACAAGTTTCTGATCCTTACTCATTTAATGTTAATATAGAATTTGAAGCTGAAGTACAAGAAGAAGTAGAGTACTTAAGAGGCCCAAATACTAATATTGAGTTAAATGATAAAACAAATGTACCTAGTACTTATTTTAACTTAAATGAATTATTAGATACTGAATTAACTTCTTCGTATCAACAAATAAAATCTGTTTTAGAAGAAAAAAGTGTTAACATTAATGTTGACCATACTGAATATGAAAATTTTGTTCATTTTTCTTCTGCAAATGAAAGATTAATCAACTTTAGATATAAGTTAACTCAAATACAAAATTATCAAAGTGATTTAAATCAATTAGTAGCATTAGATCCTTTAACAGATCAAAGTGCTATATCTGCTTCTAAAGCAAACATACAACAAAACATAGATACTTTAATTGAAAAATTTGACAATTACGAGTATTATTTATATTTTGAATCTGGAAGTAAAGCATGGCCTAAATCAAATGATACTTTACCTTACAATAACCTAGCTGTTTCAGCCACAGCTTCACTTGAATGGTATGGTTCCACAGCCGAAGATAGTCCTTACTATGGAGGTCAAATTCTATCTGCTTCTCTATATGATGGAGATAATAGAAATTATATTTGGAACACACTTCCATCTTATGTAAAAGATGATCCACAAAACGAAAATTTAGAGCTTTTAGTAGCAATGTTAGGTCAACATTTTGATTATGTTTGGACTTATACTCGTGCTATTGGAGATATTAAAGATGCTGATAACAGATCTGACTATGGTATCTCAAAAGATTTAGTAGCTGATACACTTCGTTCTTTAGGTATTAAATTATATACCTCAAATAAAACAAACGAAGATCTATTCTCTGCATTTACAGGTTTAACCCCTTCAGGTTCATTAGTACCAGATACTGGTTCATTAAGAGTTGAAAATTATGTTTCTGCTTCAACAGAACCTATCTTATATGACGATGTCAATAAAGAGATATATAAACGTATCTATCACAATTTACCTTACCTTTTAAAAACTCGTGGTTCATATCGTGGTTTAAGAGCTCTCTTAAACTGTTTCGGTATTGAAGATACTATTTTAAGAATACATGAGTACGGGGGTATAGAGAAAAATGTACAACAAACAACTCAATTTTATGAGAACCATGTTTATGCTTTAGCTACAAATACATCAAGTGTAGTTGAAGTTCCTTGGTTACCCTCAATCATGCCTATGGTTGGAGATAACTGGGAAGATATGGATGTTGATTGGAATAACATTGAAGGTTGGTGGAATGGAGTACTAGCAGAAGATCAAGTACCAGATACAATTGAATTTAGATTTAAAGCATCTAGTATACCTTCTGCTTCTCATCATACCCAATCTATATTTCAAGTAAATAATAGTGATTCATCATCTCAGTTTGGTATTCAACTTTTATATCCTTCTGAATCAATTGCTACTTCAAGTGGTATCTATGATCATTATGGAGAATTAAGATTTATTTTATCTGGTTCACAAGGTCACGTTTCTACAGATCCTATTTTCTTACCTTTCTTTACAGGTAGTTTCTTTAATTTAAAATTAGATAGACAACCTTCTAAAATGAACTTAAATGATACAGGTTCAGATGCGTTTTATGAACTTATAGTAAAACAAGGTAAATATGATGGACATAGTGGATTTATAGAACAACAAGGATCTGCAAGTATATTCATTACAGGTTCAACTTCTTCATCATATAATGAAGCATGGTCAACTTATACCTTTACCTCAGGTAACCAACAATTACATGGTTATTTAGGAGGAGCAAGTAGTAGTAACGTTATAGCACCTGATGGGGTCGTATTTGATGGTGAATTTCAGGAATTTAGATATTGGAATACAAATTTATCTCAATCTGTATTTGATCAACACGTATTAAACCCAACTTCATACGCTAGTAATGATATTACATCTTCATATTATGATTTAATATATCGTTTACCTTTAGGTAATTACGATTTTATTTCAGGTTCAGATGGAGATAATAAAGTAACTTCAGTACACCCTATGGTTACTGGATCTGTTGCACCAACAGGATCGTTTTTAGGTACAGGATCTTCAACTGTAAACTATGGTATTATAACCAACTTTACAACTAATAGTTTTGTATCTGAAAGTAAAATCGATCTAATCCAAGGACCAGACGTAGGTGCCTTTACTCTAAATGAAGATAAAATTAGAGTAACAAATAATGAAATTATATCTGGTTCGACTTTATCAGCATATGTTTCTGTACAAGAAAATCAATTAAGTAGTTCATATATAGACTATACAGCTGATTTAGATGTAGCCCAAATTGCAATTTCACCCCAAGATAGTATAGATAGAGATATTGAAAATCAAATGGGTTGGTTTGATATTGATGATTATATAGGTGATCCACAATTATCGGGGTCTAAAACTTATCCTAAATTAGATGAGTTAAAAGATTTCTACTTTAAAAAATATTATAAGAAAACTAGTGTTTTAGAATCTATCCATTTATTATCTTATTTTGATAGTTCATTATTTAAAATGTTAGAGGATTTTGTTCCTGCTAAAACACAACTTCATACTGGTTTAGTAATTAAACCTACTATTTTAGAAAGAGCTAAACAAGAACGTTTTGAACCTTCATTTACATATATTGATCATAGTGGATCTTTTGATGTAGTTAGTATTACAGGTTCAACTCCAATGGGAATACCTTTAAATACAACATATACAGGTGAAGTTTTAATCCCATCAAGTTCTGCAAATACAATTACAGCTTCGGGTGTAATATATAATTTTACAGATAATAGAGAACCATTTACAGGTGAATATAGCGGTAGTGAATTAACAGTTTATTCTCAACCGACAACAAGTATAGTAACAGAATTAAGTCATTTTAATACTGAATTTAATTATAGTTCATCTTTATCTTATTCTGCTATACCTTTAGACCCAACTCTTAATAATATTTCAGAAGCTAGAAAATCGGTTCAATATATGGATTTAGATTATTCTTCGGATATTATAACACCTGTTAATATAGGATTTATTACTAGTAGATCATTTGGGGAAATTACAGAACAAGATTCATCTTTCCTAGATGCTCCTATTCAGGATAGTAATTATACTTTATTGCGTAATATTAATCCACGTTATTTAGGTAGTAAAAACACATCTCAAAAATATAATACATATACTGTAGGAGATAAATCATATGGTCAAACAGCCGCTATTGATTTAAATTCACTTAAATTTGCATATTTTCAAGAAGTAGTAGAAACAGGTTCTTTCTTCCCAGATAGATCAAATGTTTATATTAAATACTTAATTGATGGTAGATCTAATGTTACTGAATTAACTCGTAAAAACGAGACTATATTTGAAGTACAAAACATATTTAATGCTAATAAAGCAGCAAACATCTCTTTAGATGATAACCAACTATTCTCAGATCAAAAATATCTTGATGGGTTAAAACCGGTATATGCTGGAGGGTTTAGATATTTACCTGCTTTACAAAACCCAACAGGAAGTGCTACTTTAGTATATAATTTTACTTCTGGATCTATTTCAAATATTACAAAAGAGGATTTAAGACAAATTCCTACTAGTTTAGGAGGGAATTTTATTGAAATAGGAAACTTTGGATTAGGTACAATAGAAATATCAAGTGGTAGTAATGTTATAAATGTAGGTGGATATCCATCTATAAAACTAACTCGAAATGCTCCTATAAACCAATCATCAATTTGGTGGGATAATGATTTATTAATTAATATTGAAGGTCAAGTTGAACTTGAAATAAATATTCCTAAAAATACTTCTGCTTCATTTGATGATATAACTTGGAATCCATTTAATGGTTCACAACCTATTTTATCTTCATCAACTGATTTAGGTGAATTTGCTTTACTTAAAGCTACATACCATGTAACTAATTCTGTAATTCTACCTAAAGAAACAAACGAAATAGCAGCTGTATTAAATGATTCACCTTCAGCAATGGGAGGTAGATTTGAATCATATTTTGCTACACCTGAACTTGTAAGTGCTTCTATAAACATAGGACAAGAATCAGCTAATCATTCTGAACCAAAATATACTTATTATTTCCCATCTGATCCTGTAGTTGCTTTAACTTCAAGTATTACAGATGGAGGAGATGCTAATAATGGAGACGCTTTCTTTGTAAGAAATAATACAGGTTCATTTAATATCTTAACAGCATCCGTTTCAATGTCTTACTGGTATGAAAATTTCATACAAACTTCTTCAGTATTTGAAAGCGGATCAGATTCGTTTGGTGTAATAGATGAAGAATTCTCTATTCAAGAAGGAGATTTATTTAGATTTGTAGATGTAAATGCTGGAGAAGCAGGAACAGGAAGTGGTATTTTCCCTAAAGAATTTGAACGCCAAGTAAAAAGTGTAGATGTAATACCAAGAGATGAAGTAACAGATACAAACCGTATGCATATTACATTTGATAATGATATTCCTGCTAGAGCTTGTGAAGACTTCCCAGGAGCAACATTACCAGAAGATGCTAAACAAATTAAACGCTTTATTATATTGAGAAAAGTACCTGATGAAACTAATATTGTATTAGACTTTGCTAAACAAGAAGGAAGAACATCCTCAGGTATTGTATTACCAGCCGATATTCCACCCGCTTTACAAGATAAAGCAGGTAATATTGTAAAAGAACTTAAATCACAAAATTTAATATCATAAAATTTAAAAAACACTATATTTATATACAACAAGACTAAACCATGGGATATTTAAATAATAACACAGTTACTGTTGATGCCATCCTTACTAAAAAGGGTCGTGAGTTATTAGCACGAAATGATGGCTCATTTAGAATTACACAATTCTCTTTAGCAGACGATGAAATTGATTATACATTGTATAATTCAAACCACCCATCAGGTTCTGCATTTTATGGAGAGGCAATTGAAAACATGCCTATCTTGGAAGCATTTCCAGATGAAACACAAACAATGAAGTATAAGTTGTTAACTCTACCTAGAGGAACAGCTAAATTACCTGTACTAGAATTAGGATATACAACAGTTACCCTAAAACAAGGTGCTTCATTGTCAATTACTCCACAAACATTAAACTATTTAGGTACAGATTCAACATTTGAAGCAAGTGGATACACAGCTACAATTGGAGATTCAAGAACACTATCTAATTTTGAAGGAGTAGGTGTAAATACACCAACAGCAACAGACTTAAATTCAACAACTACTGTAGGTACAAACGTATCTAGAACAGTAATTGGTACTACAATTAACTTAACTGCAACAACAGTTAATACATTGTTTGGAACATCAAATACACTGAATACTATCTTGACAGTAACAGGTAGAGATTCAGGAGCAAGATTAACAGTCCCACTTAACATAACAAAAATAACATCATAATATGAGCTTTGTAAGTTTAAACGCTAGTGATTTTGTAGTAAGTGCGGATTCAATCACTTCTACCCTATGGACAGGTCAAACACCTACTCTAGAACAATTTTTTACTTCATCAGCAACATCTTCATTTAACACATATTTAGATGTTTACCAAACTGGTTCACTTCGTAGTGATGCTGAAGTGCAATTTTCAATTGCATATGGAGAAGCAGAAGGTTCAGGATCTGCTCCTTATAATAATTTAGTAACTGGAAGTTCTCCTTCTAAAGTAACCTATGGTCAATTTAGAACTTTAGTAAACGGAGACGAAAACACAAACTTTAGCTTTGGAACAGGAAATACAGATTCAAGAGATATCTTCGTATTAAATGTTAACAGAGCAAGATATAAAGAAAAACTATTCCCAGGTACATTTAATTTAGTATTATCAGGTTCAGATGGAACTGAAGTAACTAGATTACAATTAACAGATAACTCTAAAGATGTAACTACACTAACATATACAGACGCAGGTCGTGTATTTGATATTGTAAGTGGATCAAATGGTAGCGCTACTTCAGCAATTCCAATTTCAGCATCTTCAACTGCAGGATATACCCCTTCAGGATCATATGGTCAATATCTACCTGATGTAGGTTTAATTGTATTAAATCCAAGAGCACTTGCCTTATCAGGATCAGAAGGAGGATTAGGAATTACTATCAATAATGACTTAACAGATGAAGCTTTAGTAGCTAATCATAGTCAATTATTTGAATCAATTAAATTAGCTCAAACTTTCTCCTTAAACTCAGAAGAAACAATTACATCAGATTATGTATTTGTAAGAGTAAGAAATACAGATTTTAACTATTCAACTAACCCATCTATGATTAGTGGTAGTGGAGAATTTGTAGATTCAAGTTTAGTTAACAACCCTCAGACATTTATTACAACTGTAGGTTTATATAATGACGCTACTGAATTATTATCTGTAGCTAAATTATCAAAACCATTAGTAAAAGATTTTACAAAAGAAGCTCTAGTAAGAGTAAAATTAGATTTTTAATGAATGAGTTTTGCATACAAAAAACTAAACCCTGCTGAAATAAAATCAGTACCATACGTTGCTAATAAGCAGTATGAGTACGATTCATCTTCATATGCGGAGAATAACATTCAAACTTACATAGGGGAGTATATCCCTATAGATACAGATCAACCCTTTGATGCTGTCAATGATAACTTAACTACTGATGGTAATTATAGACGTTTGATTTATGAATCAATTCGCCACTTATACTATCAAAATTACATAACAGCCTCATCACAAGATCAAGATGTAGCAGATGATGCTTTAATTTATCCCGATAATACTAATTATTTTTGGCATTCATCTTCTTACGATAATTACCTTCAAAATACAATGAACTCTGGTTCATTTCCTAATTTTAGAGAATTTCCTTATTTCCAAACTGTACAATACGATTTTGATGCTACCGGATCACAATATGGAGATGCTTTATATTTTATAGAAAATTCTGCTAAAATTAGAGTAATATCTGTTCCAAAAGACAAATACGGTGAAGGTTTTAAACCAGGATCATTTGTTATTTCGGGATCAGAATTTTATATGGCAGATGATGGTCAAGGAAACATTTATGACTATATTAAAGTAATAGCTAAATATGGTCAACGTTTCTACTCAGCTGCCCCTGGTTATTATGCAGGTGAAAACTTAGCTGTACCTGTAGGAAATGTATTTTATAATCATGGTATAGCAGTAATTACAAATGTAGATTATCTTTGTTTTATAGAAGGTAATCCTGTAGCTAGAAATGATTATATTAGTGTTTTAAACACTCAAGAAAACAAAATATTAGATATTTTAACTGGAGATTTTGATGATTGCGTTTCACTAGCTTCAGAATCAGTATCTACATCTCCTATAGAAGGATTTACTTTCCCCGATTATAGTGTAAGCGCTAGTGGAGATTTGATTATTACCCCAAATTTAACTAGTATTGTACCTGGAGGGTACAAATTACAATACACTGTAGATAATACTTTAGGAAATACAAGTAATACAGCTTCTATATCTTTAGAAATTACATCTCAACCTTTAACTTCATCAATAGAGTCTCTTACTCAATCATGTTGGGAAGGTAATGAATCTGCTTCATTAACATTCTCTATAGATAGAGGTATTCCACCTTATAGTTGGTCTGTAGATGGAACAAATTATAATCCTACAGATGATTTATTTCAACCTATACTAAGTGCTTCATTAACTCCAACTCGTTCTTTAGTTTTAAGTATTAAAGATAATGTTGGTGAAATTGTAACTCAATCAATTAATACGGCTTTTTTACCTATAGATGGTCATATATTTCAAAATGATGTATCTAATTGTGGTACAAACGATGGTAGTATAATTGTAAGTGCAAGTGGAGTAGAAGGAGCTATATCAGCTTCTTTAACAGCTTCATTTTCTAACTCATTACAAACACCATGCGAACTTACAGGATTAGAAGTAGGAACTTATACTGTATACCTCCAAGATTCAAATTTATGTACTAGTTCTTCTATAATAGAAGTAACTAAAACTATACCAGTTACAGCAAGTTATACAATTACACACGTAAATTGTTTTGCAACTAATAGTGGTAAAATTATATTAGATGAATTAGATGAATATGGTGAACCCCAAGATTATTTTTTAACAGGAGGTACCGAACCTTTAACATGGAGTTGGTCAGGACCTAATGGTTTTTCTACTTCTTCACAAAATGCAATTAATTTAGCTAGTGGGTCTTACATCTTAAATATATTTGATAATGATAATTGTAATTATTCTTTTAATTATGAAATTACTTCATCAACCCAAATTATTTATACTGCAAGTATAGATTATTCTGATGCTACTTCACCAGTTGCTACTGTATTAGTAGATGGAGGTATCTCTCCTTATGATTTAACTATTACAACCCCTAATACTTTATATACCCAATCTATTACAGGTCCTACTTATTCAGTAATATTAGAAGGAGAAGGTTTAGATGCTACTACAGCTACCTTTTCTATCTCAGATTTTATAAGCTGTAGTGCTGCTATAACAGGCTTAGATATCTATGGTAGAATATGGGAAGTAAGTGAATCATTTTGTGAAGATGGCACAGGTAGTGTAGCACAACGTAATCTTAATTTTTATAATGGTGAAACTAATTCAGGTTCTGAACATGTAGTAATTAAGATACATTCCGGAAGTGAAACTCCTATACAACTTGATTCTTCTGGTAGTGCAACAGGAAGTTATTCTTGGAATGGAAATGATACAATTTACATAGATATATTTACTGGTTCAAATGATGATTTTTATTTAAGAAGACAATTTAGTGGGTCTAGTGATACAAATACTCCTGCTTTAATAACAGGCAGCGAAGTAACAAATTCTGTAATTTTAACAGGTAATGCTAATTTAACACATTTTGAAGAAAATTTAGATGTATCTTTAGCTTTTGGGCCTGATTATGAAATAGATTCTTTACATTTAACTGCTTCTAAAATTAATACTGAAGAATTAGTTACAAATATAAACTTTAAATTTGATCGTCAAATTTCACTAGCTGAAATTAGAGATAGTTTTACAGGAAGTGCCGCTAATTTAATTACTACAGGTAGTGATGGTAGTGGATCTAATTTTATAGCACGTGATAACGAATTTATAGATACAAAATACGGAGATACAGGTAGTTTTATAGGACCAAATACTTTACTTTTTAGAGATAGTTATGCCTTTGGAAATATTATAAACACAATATCAGGTTCAAATCTAGAATATACTAGTGGATCTATATTTAGTGGATCTGTCTCAGCTAGTATATTTGGTGGAGATAATGGATATTATTTCACTCAACGTACAGATAAAATTTGGTTAATGACAGCTGATGTAGATAATATTGAATATTTAGAGGTATTCTCATATACAGATGCAGATGAATATCAAAATGATCCTATAGGAACTAGACAAAATACTGAGTATACTTACAGAGATTATAAAATCTTTGCAGGTTCTCAACGAATGGAACATGATCTTATGTATATTATGATATTACATGAAGATGAATATGCTGAAATGCCTTTACCTGCTGGATTAGGTGGTGGTGAAATATTTAATAGACGCTTACAAAACTTAAAAGATGTTAACCGTGTTTATTATTTATTCATGTCGCCAATTGGGTATAATAATTCACAAGCAGAATTAGATAGTAGAGCAACAGCAGTTGGACAATACTTTATAGATAATGTAATTTATGGCTAATACAGGCTACCAAATATCACCCACAGTAAGACAATATTTCACTTCTGGACCCGATTCAGGTAGTGTAGTAAATGTTAACTTTGACCAAGATTTAACTGTAGCTCCCTTTAGTGCTTCTTTAAATGATGAAGATTATTTTTATAGAGCATTTGATCCAATTGATTGTGAACCCGGATTTGAAGATTGTCAAGTTCCAATTTTAACTAGTTTAAATACTGGTTCTCGTAGAGGTAGATTTGCTATAAATTATTTAACAGCATCTAGTTATTTAGGATCAAATGATCCTTTAGCTATAACAGCTTCAGTTTCAAATGATCCTAATTTTGGAATCTCAGAAGTATTTTCTTCTTCTATAGGTGAAATTATACCTGTTACAACTTCTTTTGTAAGTGGTACAGTATATTTTAAGGCATTTGCTTCTTGTAGTGGTCCTGATCAATCACCTGATTCTTCACCTTTATCTTTTACATATGATTTGTTACCTCCTCCTTTAGCAGCAGGTAGTGTAAATGTTATATTTAAAAATAACTTATCTTCTGCTATGGAAGTTGACCTTCGTAGTACTAGGGGAAATGCAAATTATAAAATTGCAGCTGGAAATTCAGTAACTTATGATTATAGTACATCCCCTGACCCTGGTGCATGGACTTCAGATGGTCGTTCTGAAGATTTATCTATTACAATAAAAGGAGGATCTAGAAGTGCATATGGAAATTTTGTACAAAGAACTACTTCAGGTATAGAAAAAGAAACATATACTATAGGAGGAGGATTTGATACTCCTACATTAAACACTGATAATAGCTTAACATTTACCCCAGATAAAGGAGTAACATTTACTATTAGACAATTAGTTTTACCTAAAAGTGGTACTACTACTAATACTACTTTTACGTTATTAACTAATACACCTCCACCACCCCCACCAACCCCTCCATCACCACCAGATCCAGGACCAGGTCCTGCCCCAGCAAAAACTGTATATGTTACAACACAATTTGGTTCAGTACCATATTCAAATGAAAATAGTGCTTGTGCAGTTACAGGTGTAAATTATAGAGAAAAAACTTATTTTAGACGAAATGGGTATCTTTACAATTCTAGAGCTGATGCTTTAGATAATACAAGAGCTTCTTTTCCAAATTCTAAAAATTATATTCTTACTAGCCCATCAGCATATTTAATAGTAAATCAAAAAGGATATATAACAAACCGAGGAGGATGCCAACTTCCCACTGTAAGTATTTACACAGTAAGGGGATCATTTCCTGATCAAGAATCAGCTTGTAAAAGAAATGCAACTTCGGGAGGATCACAAACATTTTCTTATAAAGATAACAGATTACAGGGTACAGGTTTATCTGGAAGATACCCTTTAGGTGGATCAGGAAGAGGAGGACGTAATATTATTTTAAGTTCTGGCCGTATTGTAGGATATGAAACTTGTGGAACAGAACTTAGTAATGTTCAATATGGTAGTATAGGATATAATAATTCAACTTACCCTCTAAATTCACCTTCTAGTATAAATCCTAGAACTTTAAATAGAATATGTGGAAATTCTTTAACAACTTATAAATTAGGCCCTTCAGGAACCATATATTATGCTACAAGTCCTTATATTCCTTTAGGAGGAACTTCAGGTAGATGGTTTAAAACTACATCAGGTACTTTTGTAAGGATACAAAGAGGTAGTATAATTGATACGGCATCACCTTGTTAAAAAATAAATTATGGCTATAACAGTAGGACCAAATAAATTACTATTTAAAAACAAATATACAATCTACGAAAATGAGATTGTATGTACTGTTAATGCTGGTGATTTTAATATGAGCCAAAATCCTACTATCACTACAGATGATTCAGGATCATTACGTGATTTTGCTACTGGTTCAGATTTTATGCCCTATGCAACAACAGTAGGGATTTATAATGATAATAATGAATTATTAATGGTTGGTAAATTAGCTCAATCAACACCTATTTCAAACGAGGTAGATACAACTTTCGTAATTAGATACGATCAATAAAAACACAATATGTGGTTATATAAAGGAGAGGTTATAGGGAGCATCGAAGAGATGCCCGAAAATACATTTGGTTTCATTTATGAAGCTACTTATATTCCAACTAAAGAAAAATATCTAGGTAAAAAGGTACTATTTTTTAATCGTACTTTACCACCATTAAAAGGTGCTAAACGTAAACGTAAAGTAGTTAAAGAAAGTGACTGGCAAACCTACTATGGTTCACACACTAAAATCAAACAA
>TARA_R100001463_G_scaffold43544_6_pt1 | contig 12332 bp, 29 predicted proteins | sample TARA_R100001463 | Tara Oceans TARA_R100001463 (sample SAMEA2622242) | marine metagenome | biome: marine biome (ENVO:00000447); feature: deep chlorophyll maximum layer (ENVO:xxxxxxxx); material: "saline water (ENVO:00002010), including plankton (ENVO:xxxxxxxx)" | depth 40 m
AGTCAGCCGCCCCCTCTGGAACCACCAAATAAGATCTCTGACTCTGCACGAGATAAGACCTCAGTCTGTGGCCCAGCATGGGGCTTCCATATAACCTTCTCTTTCATATTTTTATCCTTGGTACCATAAAAGTGTTTGTGGGACCCCTATTCCGAAGGTGGGGGGGTACCTTTTTCCTGGGGAACTTCTTCTGGAAGTGAGTATTTTATACGGCTATCTCTTACCGTGGGGGACTTATCAAGGGGAAGTGGGGTAGGGGGGGTCTCAATTTTATTAGGATCATCCAGTACATCTAATGCTTTCTTCTCTGGCATCATTATGACTCCTACGTGACTACCTACATCAGCTTTGATCTCCTGAGCTTTAAGGTCTGGTGCTACCTTACTAGCAACGATCTTCCATGCATCCTTCTGCCTTGGATCATCATCATCTAATGCACTAGCTATGATCTTCTCTATTACTAATGGTACATCAGGATGTTGCCTTAAATACTTACCAAAATGATTAGGTGGCCTACCTCTTGGGTTACCACTATTTCCCTTAGTCCAGCTAGGATTACCGCCTTTATTTGCTTTATCAGACATCCTGTCCCAAAACTGTCCCATTTATATAGTATACCATGATTTTCCCTCGTAAGAAATACGCATATATAGTGTATAAAAATTTATTGATCGCTGTTTTCCTGATTTTTTCAAAAAATATAATGTGCCGAAACAAACTAATTTCCTTGATTTATACTCAAAGTATTATATGCCTATATATTACTGTCGACAAACATATTCGTAGAAAACCATGAATTGTATAAATTACTTGCACTTAGTGTTTAATTTGTTATACAATAAGTACAGTTATGACAAACAAAAATAAACAAAATCAAAAAACAAAGGAGTTTACCGTGAGTAAATCAACACAAAATGACCGAGTTTGGTCTGTATTAGAGAAATTAGTTTTTGCTGAAGTAATTATAGGTATAGCACTTATCGTTACTCTAGTTGCATCCTACATCAAGGAGGTGATCTAATGACTACATTACAGAAACTACATGATCAATTTGATGTCGTATCAAAACAGATCGAGACAATAGAGGATAGGATAAATGATCATATTAACGCTGATCTTGAGCATCCTTGGTCTTTAGATAATAAATTAGAAAAACTCGAAGATAAGCAGTACGACATTCAATGCAAGATTGAGAAACTGGAAGGAGGTGCAAAATGATTATAAATAGACATTACCACAGATTATTACATGAAAAACAAATACATGAAGATCAGGTCAATGAGGCTGACAAGCTCATTCACACACTAGTGACTGTATGTAGTGAAAGAATATCATTTCTTGAGGATGAGAAAAAGCATATTGACGAATTACTAGGCGAATGGGATGAAGGTCACGATGACATAAATGCACAGCTTAGACATTTTGATGCTATAAAGAGCGGTGCTAAAAAATATCTAGATAAATATGATAACCAAAAGGAGGTGTAGCGTGAATAAAGTACATTGGAGAATAGTTGACTTTGTTGAGGACAATGGTTTCTCAATGGATGAATTAGAGTATGATTACAGCGAGCTACATACTACAGCTACAGATTTCGAGTGCTGTCCATGTGGCGAAGAGATCGAGATAACATTAGACGGTAAAAGTACCTGTCCAATATGTGGATGGAAAGAAGTAGCACCATGTGCTAGATGTCCACATACCGAATTAGGCATATGCGACTGGCAAGAAAATGTTGGTTGCTCGCCATTCCCTATAACAAAACAAAAGGAGAGTAAATAATGAGTGATTCAACATATAACGGATGGACTAATTGGGAGACTTGGAATTTCAAGTTATGGCTTGATAACGATGAGTCTACATATAGATCAGTATTGGAGTTAACTGAGGCTAAAACAACCACAATGAAACTTTCTAAGGACTTAGAACTATGGGCAGAGGATATTATGGAGGCGACTGGTATTGAATATGGTTTTTTTGCTGATGTATGTAATTCAGGAATTAGACGAGTCAATTTTTACGAAATAGCAGAGTGGTATCTAGAGGAGGTGAAGTAATGGCTAAAGTGTTTACAAGAAGCGATTCTCCCTACTGGTTTGCACGGTTTACTAATCGTTATGGTGTGAGCTATAAGCAGAGTACAAAAGTGATGGATAATGGTACGAAGAGGGCGGAGCAGGAGGCTTTGGAGGTGGCGATCAATTTAGAGTCAAAGGAGCGTAAGCTGAAAGATAATGCGCTAGACTTTAGTGATCTACTACAGGCCATTGATGGGCTACAGGCAAGCCAGAAGGATATGCTAGCAATTGCGCTAGCAGATCATATGCCTAAGTCTGCACAGTCTGTTACCCTGAGCATAACTATAGAAGAAGTTCGCAAGGAATGGATAGAGGTTATGGGTAATAAGAAAAGTGATCGATGGCTAACCGATGAAAGGCTATATGTGAACAGGTTTTTAAAGTTCATAGGTAGCGACAAGCCTATAGGATCAGTAACCGTTAAGGATATTAACAGGTACATAAGCGAGGCGGAGAACGATGGTAAGGCACCTTGGACTATAATCAACTACCTAAAAAAGGTTATTCAATTATTTGACTACGCTTTTAGTGTTGACTATGTCACAAAGAATGTGTGCAAGTTTGCCAAGAAACCTACAGCAGAGACTACTAATGAGTTTGTGTACATACCTGATGACGTTCTGGATGATGTTATCAGTACCGCTAAAAATACTAAGGATAAGATATTTTGGACATTCCTTAGGTACACCGCATTGAACCCAAAAGATGTATCATTTTTAAAGCCAGATCAGATCGAAAAGGATGATGTTGGGACTGGGTATCACATTAATGGAGAACGAGCCAAGAATGGCAGATTACAGCGCATTCCGATACATCCTAAGCTACAGGCCTACTTAGATAATCAACATGATGATTGTTTTAACCTGTTTCCTCACCCATCAGCCAGACAGCGATCCAATCGCAGATTTCAGGCAGGCCTGAAGAAACACAATGTTAACTCAACCCTAGGTAAGCTAAGGCACACCTGCTTAACTAATCTGTTGAACACAGGAATGAGCTTAGATGAGGTATCAATCATTGCAGGTCACATCGACACTAAGATGCTTAAGAAGGTCTACATATTACATACAGATCAGATAAAAGCAGCAGAAGGCATCAGGAGGTTAAAATGACAACGGTAGAAGATTTAATCTTTGATGATATTTGTGAAGATGCTTTTCCTTTACTGGCGAAGTGGAATGAGGATGATGACGTAACTGGTCAGGACATGGTAGTCTATCTAGTTCAAGACCTTAACATAACTAAACCGATGTCCCAAAGAGTACTGGATGCATGGGTAATACAAAAGGAGATAAAGTGAAAAAGAGAATAATAGATATAGTAGATATGTTTGTAGGCTCATTTTTTTGGTATGTGGAGCGATCCATACCCTTTGTTTTGAGCTTTATGGCTATCTACGTTTTCATACATTTCGTTGTGGCAAAATGGAATGGAAGTATTTAGTGTATTTTAAACAACAAGTTCGGTCACTCCTGATCAGTATGTTTTTGACGTATGTTTTATACTGCGCCTATACATACTATCAGGTTTGGCAGATCGATTACATATTGGAGAATTACAAATGAGTGAAATAAAATGGTTATTAATAAAAGCTGATATCAGTAAAAAAGAGCGCAATCAAATAAAAGCGCATTCCGCACTAAAGGGGGTTACATCCCAGAAACTGGTCGGTTCTCTGATCAGGGAATATCTGAATAAGCATAAGTAAGGAAAAGGCCTCTAACGAGGCTTTTTTTCTTTGCTTTTTAAAAAGAGATACTCATCCCTACATCGATTAAGTATACGATTCAATTCCTGCCTGTCACAGTCAATTAAATCTTTCTTACCTACCTCAAGTCGTACACAGAATAGAGAATGCTTAATGCCTATACCTTCTGGGTAATCTAGTTGAGCTTTAGCAAAAATACCTATAAGGTCATAATGGGCCAATTAGCGTATATTTCTACGCTTAGGTATTCCAGGAGTAAGCTCTCCCCATTTTTTCTTTTCTAATGTGAATAATCGCTTCCTTAGCCTATGTACATTAGCGTGTGGATTAATCTCTAATTTAGATCTAATTAAGTTACGATAGGTTTCTCTTACAATATACTCACTAGCTATTTCAGGGTTTTCATCTTTTAATTTAGACATCAACTATTTCCCCTGATAAAGGATGTATATTAGACCCTCCATTCTTTCTTTTTACTTCTTGAATTGCAATATACTTCTCGTTCTGTACTTTATCAGACTCATGCTGAACCTCTCTGAGAAACTGCGTTACTTCAAAGGGGTCTGAATGCATAGAGATAAGCCTATCTCTTTCATTCTGTAATGCCCTGATCAGTATCTTTACTTTGGCTTGACTTAACTTCATAGTTATCCTCTTGGATTGTGGTTTCATGTATTAACTTTGCTAATATTTCCGCAGAAATAAGCTTTTTAGTATTATCATTACATTCAGTCCTATTCGTTAATACGTTTATAATAATATTTTCTAATATTTCATTACTTTTTGGCATTTGATTTTTCTTTCTTAAGGTCAATCATCAGCTGTTTAACGATTCCTCTGTGTTTTAGCTCTTCCTCTTTTGGAATTTTAATTCTTACAACTGTATCTTTTTGTTGCTGTAGCCACATAATTTCTTCAGGGCTACGATGTTTTGTAAGCAGTTCCCATGCCTCGGCAGGTGACTGATCATTTTTTATATGACATCCTATACATAGGCTTATACAATTTAATGGCTCCCATCTAGTCGTAATATTTGCTCGACCAAACCAGATATGAGCGCAATGCAACTTCCTACTATCTTTACCTTGGGTAAACTTCTTACTACATTTCTGACAAGTCCAATTATCCCTCTCCCTAACATAATCAGAGAAATTCTTATCGGTTGTTGTTCTTTTAATCTTCTCACCTTTAGCACCTCTTCCATACCACGACATTATACATCAACCCTTTCATTGGTATGTAATTCCCTAAAAATAATTTGAATGGCCTGAGGGTATGCAAAACCTTTAAGCTCTTTTACTCTACCCATATACTTCTCTTGTCCATTAGGATGCATTAAGTGAAATTTGCTCAGGCTCATTGCGCTTGAACATTTACATCCATACATTCGCACAATATCTCCATGAACTGGATCAGTATCAATAGCAGGCACAGCACCAGTATCTTGACACCAGTAGCAAACATTTTCTGGATCAATTACAATAGAATCTCTTTTAGGCCGCATTCCATTATATGTACTCTTTAACTCAGCTAAGGTTGGAAACTTATATGATGTATCAATAATCTGATCAATTGCTCTCATCAGTATATAATGTTCACAACTCCTCGCCCACCTTGCATATAGTTTCATTTGACGTTCATTCTGAACTTTGCCATAACTATCCCAAAGCTCCGCTAACTTTGTCTCTACTGTTAACATTACAAATCCTCCATAATTTTTGCGAAAGCACTTTCAGTACTCACACCATTATTCATACTGCGATCATTGCTTGCCCAGTAAGCCAACCGCCTGCCAGTTTCCCATGTCTTTTCCATCTGGACTCTCATCTTAGTTTTACTCTGATTCAATTCACTCCAATAACTAATAAAACTTTTAAGCATATCTTCTGGATACTTATCCTTGTATACCATTACTTCTTCTTCAAACTTATTTTTTTTGCTTACTAATACTTTATCATTCTTATCATTCTTATCATTCTTAACATTCTTTAGTTGTGTCTTTCTATTTGCTTTGGATTTGCTTTTAGTCGTACTGTCAGTCGTACTGTCGCTGTGTGCTGAGGTCTGGTAAGTCTCGTATTTACAGATACTTAGGTGTGTGTAATTGTGGTTGCTAACTCGTACTATCATTGTGTCCTTTTCGAGTAGGTTGAGGAAGTGTCTAACCTTACCTCTAGACCATGTAAACTGCTCAGCTAATGACTCTAGGGATGTTACAAGCTCCCCCCTCTTGATCTGTACAAGGTTACCATTTTGGAGCCATGTCTTTTCTTTATGGTTAGCAGATATAAGTAAATACATCCATGCTTGAAAATATTCTGGCTTTTGCCAAACCCAATGTTTTCTAATATCACGATGCACTTTAATCCATCCCCTATTCTTCTCCATCATCTCCCCCACAGGCCATAGTTTCACCTACGAAATATTTATGCTTTACTGGTTGTCCTTTTCCTGTGATGGCCCATCCGTTTTTAGTGACGATTTTTTGCCTGGACCTCCTGGAAATCTTCTTGCACTCGGCACTTGTGAGCGTTTGTGCCACTTCTTTGCTTTTTTCTTTTCTTTTTGTATTAGTGTCTTCCAACTTGACATCCCTGTTCTCCTTTATTTTTAATAATTCACAGACAGCATAAACAATGCCATCTAATAACTCTTCAAGCATTTCCTGTAGCCAGTCCCTACCGTCATTAACATCTAAGTGATCACCATATTTTTTTGCCCCTACATCAATACGATCATTAATCATTTTCTTGATCTTTTCATTTGACATATCATCTCCTATTTTTTGAATCTTGTTTTGCTAAAAACCTCTGATGTTGTTTTGATGTCCTGCCTTCTCTTTTCCATTTATCATTAAGTTTTTTGCGTTTTTGTTTATTCAATTTTGCGTTCTTGTTGGGCATACTGTCTCCTTAATCCCAAATATTAGGTATGGTTGTAAATGCTACTTCCCATTCACCAACTGGTACGTCATAAAAATACTCGCCCTCAGGCATAGAATTATTAGGCACCTCTACTAGTGGATGGTCTCTTATAACTGAGGATTTACAGCGATATAGCGTGTCAAATTCACCTGCTGGTAAAACATGATGGACCACTACATCGTATGTAATATCTAGTTTTAAGAATTTTGTTTTTCTCTCTGGCACATGAAATGTTTTATATGGCCAGGTTTTTGTGTAAACAGTCCTGCGCTCTACTTCACTCCCTGGAATCATAATGTCAACACCATAATCGTCAGGGTTTTCAATAGCAGGAACTCCTTTACTTCTGAGATAATTAATTACAACCTCTTTCCCTGCTGGGTCATTGGCTGCATGATTGTCTTTGTTAAATGGTTTACGCTTGATAATTCCTCCCTGGTATGTGGTTAGGGTAAGTAGTAGGGAGTAAGAGCCAACCCACTCCCTACTTATCACTTTTTCAGCTGTTGCCAGCCTCTTTTTTAATCATCCCAAGGCATTTTTTCTTGTGACTTAGGTTGACTTTGATTCTGGTCACTTGCTTGAGGCTCATACAAGCTGAGCTTAAACCAAGGTTTCCCAGAATTTTTTGCTACTTTAGCATAGGCTCGGAATTTCATTTCCTTACCATTGACCATGACGGTACCGTTGCCCCAATAGTTTTTGGGATCATCCATATCACCTTGAGGATTAAAGTCAGGGTTTTTAAACATACTTCCCTGATTATCTTTAAGCTCAAAGCCTTGGCCTTTGTTCTGCTGTTGTGGATATGCCATTATTCGGCTCCTTTTTGTTTGTTATACAGATTGAAACTCTTTCGTGTATTTATAGGTTGCCTTGGGATTACAACTCCATCTTTATTTGCATTCATTGCATACCATGTCCGCACTACATTTATTGTTTCCTTAGGCGAGTACTTTTGCCACGAAAGATCGTAAGTAGGTGTGCTGCGATATGAATCCTTAACATATAAACATGCCATTTCATCTATCTTCAGATCTGGATTATCTCTATCCCATCCCATTTTATATCCAGAATTTTGTAATGTTTGGGTCCAGCTTTTTACACCAGTTTTAAAGTCGACCAAACAAATACTTTTCTTTTTACTATTCTTAGCTTTTTTCATTTTACATACGAAGTCTAACCTGCCTGCAAATGGAAGTTCTGGATCGTAGATCACATATTCACACGCTATAGGTTCAGGTTCCTTTTCTTCCCAAAAAGCCATGAAAGACTCCAAATTTCTTGCAATATCAATTGCAAAAAGCTGAGGCCTTCTCCAAAGTGTTCTCCATGACTGGTCACTATCCTTTTGTATTTTTTCATAAATATCATCTAGATGTACCTCTATGCCATAGACAAGCTGTTCAATCCAATGATGAACATGGGTGCCTTTTTGACCTTTAGCATCTCTAACAGGATAGGCATGGTGGCCTTCATTCATAAGCCATGCATTAAAACCTGGACCTTTATCAACTGCGCTCAAGCATGTAGTCATACTAGGCCTCCAGTTTTTTTTATTATGGTCACCTTTAACATGATACCATCTACCTAATCCTGTTTGGGTAGCTGTAATATGCGGCTTGTCGTAGATTTGAATTTTTCCAATCCCTAGATCATCGCTGCTCTCCTGAGATTGATTCTTTTCTACGACATAGCCTTGTTCTTTTACCATTTCTAAAGCATCTTTTATGCTTAATGGATCTTTTTTATTTGCCATTGTTTCTCCTATTTTGAAATTTTTGGCCCCCTAAGCCTGGAAACAAAAAACCAGACTTACTCAAAGGAGAGAGAGTGAGTGTGTATGACAAAAGGGGGCCTAAGACATGCAACATTTTTTAAACTTTTTTTCTGATCCGCAAAAACATGGATCGTTTCTACCTGGAGATTGATTAATAGTTATAGGTATTCTTCTATGATCTAAAATTGTTTTACCAATCAAATGATCTATTTCATGTTGTACTGCTATGGTTTCTAGAAGTCGTACTTCTTGATCATGTTTACTTTCATTTTCTTCTTCCCAGCTACCTTTTCCATCGCTAGGAACTACATCACCGCTGAAATACCAATCAGAATCTTCTTGCTCAGTATGTATAATTATATTTTTAAATCTAGTAGTGTTTACATTATACCCTGGGTATGATAAACATCCTTCATTAAACAATACATGATCCCATTTTTTAATAATTACAGGATTTATAATTGTAATAGGTTTTCTTACTTTCACGACAGCAACCTGTGCATCTATACCTATTTGATTAGCTGCAAGACCTATACCTGTCTTTGTTGTGTCTAACTCTTTGTATAATAAATCAGCTATTTCTAAACCTGTAGATACAGTAACAGTTCGTGCTTGTTTATTTATAAAAGGATTGTTTTCTGTTCGACAATCGATTATCAAGACGTTGTTACAATCCTACGTTTATAATTTTCTATAGCCTCTGGTTCAAACCTATATGTTCTATGTCCTAAGCGGAAAGCAGGTATATCGCCATTATTTATTAATACCTTTAGTTTAGGCCAGGTTATACGAAGATGTTGACACACATCTTTTGAGGTTAGTAATTCGGCTTGGGGCATGCGGAAATCCTTTCAATAAATTACAGATGTATAATTAAGTACTATAAATTGTACTATAAGTATAAGTAATAAAGCAAATATTTTTTGTATAAATATAATTAACTATGTTGTACTATTATGTACTATATTATACATAAGTATGGTAGCACAGATTCCAGATTTTATAAAACAGATTCGAAAAGACTACAACTTAACTCAAAACGAACTAGCTGAAAAATTAGGCTGCAATGTAATGTCTATTCACGCTTATGAATCAGGCAAGAGAACTCCAAGCTTAAGCAAGCTCGATAAAATATTAGAATTATTTCCAGATACAGATATTTATAAGTTGATAGAAATAATGAATAATCCCATCCCAGAGAATAGGGTTACTGTTAACTTATTAGATCAAATAGATTCTTTAAAAAGAAAAATAAATTCCCTACAAAACAAAAATTAATTGGGACATATTTGGGACATAATATGTTCTATTATATATAATTAGTTTATATTAAGAAACACTATTTATACACAATAAATCTTCTATTTGGGCCCATAGCTCAACGGTTAGAGCACCGCACTCATAATGCGTAGGTTAGATCCTCTACAAAATATAATATTTTTTTCTTTGAGACATTTATGGGACATAATTTATAAAGTGGGGGGTAGAGGAGAACAGCAAATCCCACCCCCCTGGGGATCCCTAAAGGTATTTGCTTACCTGCTCGATAAACTCAGATTCTTCACCAGAACCTAATTCAGTATTGTACCATTTTTTCCAGTATTTACTCCATCCAGACATTGTAGATGGCATTTTTTGAGGCGCTCTCCAATAACATAACCGTGCAAATACTACTTGAGCTGCGAAATTTGTTTCTATCAAATAATCCCAGTCTTGTTTATCAGCTTTATCAAAAAAACTTTTCGGTATCATAGTAGCATGTACGCATCGATCTATCATGGCAGGCCTATATTTGAGCCAATTATTAATAACGTCTAGAACACTATCAATTTCAAGCTGTGCAAACCCTCTAGCAGGACCATTGTTCATTTGACGAAAATATTTAAACCTTGACTCAATTATCATTGTGCCTACAATTAGGTTTACCGCATCATCGCTATTATACTTTGATCCTAGCTTAGTTAAGATCCTTTTTACAAGATCTTTAGTTTGTTTTATGTCAATCATCTTTATTGAACAGACCTTGCAATAGATCTGTAACGACATCGACAACTTTTTCAAAGAATACCTGCTCTTTATCCTCAGATACAAATGGAATATCAATCTTAGCATTAATTGCTGAAGCGATTTGTTTTTCCATTTCTTCTGAAGCTAAATGACTCATCATATCAGATTTTACTTGATCTGCTTGAGCTTGAGCTGCATCCATGAGCATTTTTTTTATGTCCATAGTTCCCCCTGTTAGTTTAACTAATGTTTACCGTTAATTCGTGATACAGAGCCTTTAATTTCAGCTACCACATCCGATATTTGGTTAAGTTCATCTGTAAGTTTTTCATGCCTGCGTTCTGTTGTGGAATCTGAACGATCCCATCTAGAAATTAATTTTATAATAATACTTTCTGAATTAGAAATTTTAGTTTCCATAACCGCTATGTGCTGTCTAATGTCATCAAGATCTTCTGATTGAGAAGTTTGTGAGGTCATTAGGTTCTTAATCATCATAATAAAAAGTCCTACTATGACTGCTACAGCACCAGCCTCACCGTATAATCCTACAATTTCATTCATTTATTTAAATCTTCTAGCAATTCTTTTATTTACTTCTTTAGTAAGTGGGTCATTCTTTAATTTTTCAAATGTAGATTGTCTTTCTTTTTCTAACCTTCTTGATATTTTAGCTCTTCCTCTACTCATATATTCTGATGGGTCAGCGCCTGCTTTATGCAATGCCCTTCTTGTTCTTCCAACTTCAGTACTTTGAGCTTTTTTAGCAGCTTTATCAACTATAGATTTTTTTTTAATTAACCTTTTTTTCTTTTTCTTTTTCTTTTTCTTTTCTTCATCACTATTCTTAACTACTGTGTTGACTGCTTTTAAATACGCAGATTTATTTCCATAAGGCATTATAAAACTCCTGTCTTTTTTAATACGCCTACTAAACTTGCAAAAGCTCCAACAAAATAAGCTGAAGCTTTTGCCCAAGTTTTAGCTTGTTTAACATTATCTTCTAAAGCATCTAAGCGCTTACGGTCTTTTTTTAATAATTCCACTTCATGTCTAATCCAATGCATTTCAAACCACATTTTTGATCTATAGTCTGAAACTTTTTCAGGCATGTCTGGTATATTTAAACCGTTAGGCATATTACTTCTTCATTATTTCTTTTTTAGTTTTATTGGCTTTACCTTCAGCTTCATCGTTAATCTGTTGTTCTACAACTGCTATAGCGCCAGTAATTTGGTGAAAATTCATTTCCGCTTGCTTTTGCTGATCGATTAACTGCTCTTTTCTTTCTTCTAAAGTCATTATCTGTTTTCCTTTTATTTTACGGTTTTTTTAACCCTAATCTTTGCATTAGAGTTTTGTTTTGTTCTTCAAGTTTCTGTATGTGCTGTGTTTCCATTCCTTCAACACTTGCACTTAACACAGTAACTTTATTTTGTAAATCTTCAATTTTTCTATTATGTTCTGCAAATTTCATTTGTGCTTGATACCAAGAGCCTGTAACCACCATAATTAAAAAGCCCATTTTAATTAACATTGCCACCGATAGTGAGATAGTGCTGTCTGTATTAATTGCGCTTGCCACTTCTTAATCTTTCTACTTCTTTTTCAAGAACTATGATCTTTTCGTTCTGCCTTATGTCTGCTGGTATCTCAGCGTTCTGACTTTCTTTAGCATCTTCTTCAATAGCATCTATATGCTCTTCATTAATTTTTACTTGATATTCAAGAAATGATATACGACCATTTAATTCGCCATAGCCCCACGTCATTGCGGCTATTATGCCGACTGCCTGAAAAAGCATAGGCAAACTAATGTTAAGACTTGAATCTTG
>TARA_R100001463_G_scaffold24618_1_pt1 | contig 12298 bp, 2 predicted proteins | sample TARA_R100001463 | Tara Oceans TARA_R100001463 (sample SAMEA2622242) | marine metagenome | biome: marine biome (ENVO:00000447); feature: deep chlorophyll maximum layer (ENVO:xxxxxxxx); material: "saline water (ENVO:00002010), including plankton (ENVO:xxxxxxxx)" | depth 40 m
AAGACATATCTCTGTCTTTCAAACGCCATCCTGTTACAAATGATGTTCTAACATTGAAGAATGAGGATGCTATAAAACGTTCTGTGCAAAATTTGGTTAGAATAAAAATAGGTGAAATATTTTTTGATAATGATTTTGGAACTAGGATTACAGGATCTTTATTTGAATTAGCAACAGATGATTATGTAGATCCTATTAAATCTGAAATAGAGACAACAATATCAAATCATGAACCAAGAGTGAAACTAACAGATGTTGTTGTGAGTAATTACCCTGATAGGAACTGTTTAGACATTACGCTAAATTATGACATTATTGGTCTATCATCTCCTTCTCAGTCTATAAACTTCATATTAGAACCTACTAGACTATAATGGCACTCCAACAATACACAAACTTAAATTTTGAGGATATAAAAACCTCAATAAAAGATTATCTGAGGGAAAATTCAAATTTCACAGATATGGACTTTGATGGTTCTAATCTGTCAGTTTTGATAAACCTTTTAGCATATAATTCATATCAGACTGCATATAATACTAATATGGTTGTCAATGAGACTTTCATTGACTCTGCAACATTGAGAGAAAATGTTGTATCTCTTGCACGTAATATTGGTTATGTTCCACGTTCTAAAAGAGCAGCAAAAGCAACAGTAGATTATTATGTTAGTGGTCTTGCTAGTACAGTAGATACAATATCATTCGCACCTGGTGTAATTGCCAATGGAGAAGTATCTGGATCTCAATATATATTTTCAATACCCGAAACAGTTACTGGAACTGCTACGGATGGAGAATCTGAAGGTACAATAGAAATTTTTCAAGGTCAATATCTACAAGCAGGTTTTGTAGTAGATGGAAGTGATAATCAGAGATATATTTTGCCCAATGAAGGTATAGACACTTCTACTATAATCGTAAAGATAAGAGAAAACGCTAGTAGCAGCACTCAAGTAGAATATAAGTTAGTAGATAATATTTTAGGCATTACATCAACATCTAACATATATCTAATTCAAGAAACTACTGATGAGAAATATGAATTATTATTTGGTGATGATGTATTTGGTATGAAGTTAGATTCTGGTAATATTATTAATGTCAGTTATATCAAAACTGAAGGTGTTGCTGGAAATGGAGCACAAGAGTTCAAATTTGCAGGAACACTTAGAGATTCAAATAGTGCATTGTTAGATGGGTATAGTGCATTACTTACTCCACAAACACCATCTCAAAATGGTGACAATATAGAACCAACTAACAGTGTTAGGTACTATGCTCCTAGATTATATTCATCTCAACATAGAGCAGTAACTGCTAGTGATTATGAAGCAATAATTCCTTCTGTTTATCCAAATATTGAATCTGTCAGTGCTTATGGTGGTGAAGAATTAGATCCACCTCAATACGGTAGAGTTTATGTTGCAGCAAAACCTAAGAATGGTTCTTTCTTATCCAACTTTACTAAGAAAGAAATATTAGCATCTTTAAAAAGTTATTCTGTTGCTGGAATTGTACCTACTTTTGTAGATTTGAAATTTATCTATGTTGAAATTGATAGTTATATCTACTATAACCCAAACTTTGCAGGTGATCCAGATACTGTAAAAAGTAGTGTTGTAAATTCTTTAAATCAGTTTGCATCTGGAACAGAGTTGAATAAATTTGGCGGTAGGTTCAAATACAGTAAAATTCTTTCGATGGTTGATAATGTTAATAACTCCATAACATCTAATATTACCAATGTAAGAATAAGAAGGAATTTATTAGCAAAAGTAAATCAATTTACGCAGTATGAATTATGTTTCTTGAATTCTTTCTATTGCAACGAAACTAATTACAATATTAAATCTACAGGATTTAGTGTAAGAGGAATATCTGGTACATGTTACTTTACTGATGAAAAAATTGATCATAAGAAGGGTAAGTTGTTCTTATTCCAAATTCTTACTGACGATACAATAAATGTTCTTGATAATAACTTCGGAACTGTTGATTATGAGAAGGGAGAAATCATTATAGATACTGTGAATATAACTTCTACAACACTGACTAATAATATTATTGAGGTTCAAGCAGTTCCAGATTCAAATGATGTTTTAGCGAGAAATGAACTTTATCTTCAATTTGCTGTAGATAAGAGTAATTTTTACATGAGAAGAGATTCAATATCTTCTGGTGAAAATACTTCTGGAACTAGATTCAATATTCAGTCTAGTTATCAAACAGGTGGATCTAAGGTAAGAGGCACTGCTATTATTTCTAATTCTGCAAATACTAATTCTTCGACAATAACTACATCATCAACTTCAACTACATCATCAACACAAACAGGTACACCTACAAGTAGTTCATATTAATGATCACCACATCTTTTACTAAAGTACAAGTTAATGAACTTATTCAGAGTCAAATACCTGAGTATATTGACACTGAGAATCCTCTTTTTGGAGATTTTATAAAACAATTTTATATTTCTCAAGAATTTCAAGGTGGTTCTATTGATATTGCTGATAATTTAGTTGAGTATAAAGGTCTAAATTTTTCTAACAAAGAAAATCTAACAGGATTCACTTCAGTTTCTACTTACATAAGTGGATTTGAAGATACAATTTATGTTGATTCTACTGCTGGTTGGCCATCAAAATGGGGATTGTTGAAGATTGATGATGAGATTATTACTTATACTGGTATAGGAACTACTTCATTTACTGGTTGTGTTCGTGGATTTAGTGGTGTTGAAAGTAATTCAAAAACAAACGAACCTGAATATTTAACTTTTAGTGTTACTGGAATAGGAACTCATGCTGTAGATGCTAAGGTTCATAATCTAAGTAATGTTTTCTTACAGACTTTTTTCAAAAATCTAAAGAAGCAGATTTTACCAGGTTTTTCAGAAAGGAATATAAACGATAAGGTTAATCAGTCTAATTTTATTAGACAAGCAAAAGATTTCTATAAGTCAAAAGGAACAGAAGAAGCATTCAAAATATTATTCAAAGCATTATATAATGAAAAGGTTGAGATGATTCAACCTTCACAATATATTCTAAAACCATCTGCTGCTGATTATATTGTCAATGATGTATTGATTTGTGAATCTCTTGAAGGTGATCCTGAAAAACTTCAAGGTGAAACTTTAGTTCAAAATACAACTCCAATAGAGACAAGTGGTTCAATTTATAGTGTTGAACGTACTGTTATTGATAATAAAAAATATTATAAGGTTTCTATAGACCAAAGTAGTCTTGTAGGTAAATTTAGACAAATTGGTAAGACTTTTGTAACAAAAACTGCTGGTATTGGTGAAACAATATTGAGTGTTGATTCAACGGTTGGATTTGGGTCTACAGGAACTATAAAGTTTGAAAATAGTCTTTTTGATTATACTGATAAGAATTACACACAGTTTCTTGGTATATCAACTCTTAGTTCGTCATGTGGTATTGGATCTACTGTTAGGTCTGGATTAGAAGTATATTCATACGAAGAGGGTGATCTTACTAAACCAGTAAGAATGAATGTTTTGGGTGTTATCAATAAGTTTGTTGGTAATGCAAATAATCAACAAAGAAATGCTGTTGTAAATGTAAAAACACTAGGTATTGAACAAAAAGATCTTAGATTCTCATCTTGGATATACAATACTGCTGCACACCATAATATACTGGGATGGGTTCATTTAGGTGGTCAGAGTCATAAAATTGATTTGGTCAATGAGCATAATTTTTATATTGGAGATACACTTGATGTTGTTGATGATGATGATAATGTTCAAGAAGGCACGGTTAGTAGTCTTCCTACAAATAAACAAATAGTTGTAAGTACAGGACAACTAGATTCATCTAGAACGTATTTTATTAGAAGAAAAATAAAAACAACTGTTGATGGATATACTGCAGATATACAGAATACCTATAGTGATGATAATGAATGTGTTTATACTGCTTCTAATAGCTTACCTCATTGGAGTATTGATCCGCAAACCAGAAAGAGAACATTTGTTGCTAGTATAAATGAAGCAGGATCGACTATTGAAGTTATAGATCACAATTTTCATGATGGTGAGTTGGTTGTTTATAATACTGCTGCTGGTATAGGTACACTAACCAATCTTGAAGAAGGTCAACCATATTATCTCAAGAAAATAGATGCAAATAAGGTTGCATTAGCATATTCGTTAGAAAACGTTCGTAATGCTCGTTATATTGATGCATTTACTGCAACAGACATAGCAAGTGCAACTACTCATACTCTAACTCCAGAAGTTGTTGCAAACAGTAACTTAGGAGCACAAAAGTTACTTAGAAAATTTGATTCTCCTACATTTGGTGATAAGAAGATAAAAACTGTTCAGGGTGGAGTTGGATTATTTGCAAACGGTGTAGAAGTATATTCTTATAAAGCAACTGATAAGGTTTTTTATGGTCCTATAGAATCTATTGATATTCTAAACTCTGGGGAAGACTATGATCTTATCAATTCTCCTAGATTATCAGTTACACAAATTGGACATACTGGAGCTGGATGTTCTGCTATTGCTCACGTAGAGGGATCTATAAGAGAAATAAATCTGGATACTTCTGGATTAGATTACTTAGAAACACCTAATGTTTCTATTATTGGTGGTAATGATACGACTTCTAGTGCTTTTGCTCAGATGAAGATTATTCATCAAGAAACCAGTTTTGATAGTACAACTCAAGGAAGCATTGTCAATACATTTACTGATAGGTTTGTATTCCCAGAACCTCATGGATTCAAGCATGGTGAAGAAATAATATACGATACTTCAAATACAGATCCTATTGGTATAGGAACAACACCAGGTAACTTAGTAAAAAATTCTCCATATTACGTAGTCAAACTAAATGACTGGGAAATGCATATTTCTGATACTCAGGTAGATGCACTTGCTGGTATCGGAACACTAGATCTTACTAGTAATGGTGGTGGTATTCATAAGTTTACTAGTAAGGATAGAAGACATAAAGTTGATAAGATTGTCGTAACTAATCCTGGTCTTTACAAGAATAGAACAAATACTACAAAAATAGCAGGTATCAATACGTTTACAGATAGTGTAAATATCAAAGGTCATGGTTTTTTATCAGGGGATTTAGTAAAGTATTCTGCAGATGATGTAATAGGTGGTCTAACAAGTGGCACTGAATATTATGCAATAAAGATTGATGATAATAATTTTAGAGTAAGTACTGATAAGAAATTAGAAAGTTTTGTTGGATTTACAACCACTGGTTCTGGTGTGCATACGTTCCAAGACCCACCAATCTCTGTAGTTATAAGTGGTAGACAAGGAATCTCTACAGACAATGCCACTGCAACTCCAGTTATTAGAGGACATTTGACTGGAATTCATATTGAGAATGCTGGTACTGATTTTGGATCTACTGTTGTAAACGATATATTCAAACCAAATGTTAAAATTGTAGAGGGTGAAAATGCATATATTCGTCCAATAATTGAAAATGGTAAGATTGATCAAGTTATTATTCAATCTGGTGGACAACAATTCTTTAGTGTTCCTGATGTTATCATAAAAGGTAGTGGTGTTGGTGCTAAAGCACAAGCATCTGTATCAAATGGAGTTGTTACTAAGATTGATATTATCAATGTAGGTATTGGATATACAGTTACCGATACTACTATAAGTCTAAAAACACCTGGTAAAAATGCAATTTTATCTGGGAACATAAAAGAATGGACAGTCAATCAAGTCAATAAGTTAGCAAAATATGGGGATGTAAAAGATGATGATGGATTCTTAGAGGTATCAACGGATGTTAATTTAGGAAATCCATATGTAAATTACTACGTACCAAGAAAACTAAGAGATTACTTAGGTGATGATGGTGTAGAGCATTCTCCTATTATTGGGTGGGCATATGATGGTCATCCAATATACGGACCAGTTGGTATTGTTGGTGGTCAAGAAAGATATCTTACATCTAGTTACTCTAAAATTTCTGATGTTGCTAGATTAGATGGTCCTCCTTTATCTAAGTATCCATCTGGTTTCTTTGTAGAAGACTTCGAGTACATTGAAGGTTATGGTGATTTAGATCAACATAATGGTAGGTTTGCTGTTACTCCAGATTATCCAGATGGGATATATGCATACTATGCTACTGTTGAAGAACAGACTACACAAAACCCATTAGATCCTTTTGATAGTGTAAGAAAACCTGTTTTTCCATATGTTATAGGAGATACCTATCATTCTAAACCAAGTAGTTTCAATTTAGATTATAAGTCTAATCAAGATATTGCTCCTGATTCGTATAGTAGAAATACGGAACCATATAATATTTCCGAATATACCTTTGTAACTAATGGTAGCAGGAATACAAATATAAATTCTAAAATTACCAATACTAAGTCTGGATCTTTAGATAGTATTCATATTGTACGAGATGGTTTTGAATATAATGTAGGTGATAAATTGGTGTTTGACAATACCAATACTCAAGGATTTGGTGCAATTGGAGAATTGATAGAGGTTACTGGACCTGGACTTTCTTCTATTACAACTAGAATTAGAGAATTTGAAAACGTAAGATTTAGTTCTCTAGGTAATACGGTAATAGGTATTACAACGTTACCTCATCAAATACCCGATAGATCTATCGTATCGGTTTATGATGTAAACAATACAGATTATTCTGCTTTTCAACTAAAACCGCAAATAAGAGTAGCTACTGTAAACTCTGGTCTTAGTACAGATATGCTTTCTGTAGGATTGACTACTTCTGTTACTTTGACTGATAGTATCTTTGATATTAGAGATAAAAAAATAATTTCTATCAATGACTTTGTTGCAATAGAAAATGAACAACTGAAAGTAACTCAATTAGATTCAACAACTAATAGAGTTACTTTCTTGAGAGCACAGAATGGTACTGTTGCTGCAGCACATACTGCTACCACACCAGTTCAAAGATTGGAAAGGAAATTTACATACCAAATAGAATCTATTCAAAAGTTACCTGCAGCAGAAGAATTAGAACTTTATTTTGATGCTACTACTATAGTTGGTAGTGGTACTACTTTTGGTGTAGGTATTGGTACAACAGTTTCTACTCCTACAGGTGACAAATTTATTCCAACTAGATCAATATACATTCCTGATCATGGATTTAGAAATGGAGAAGAACTAACTTATAGTCCTGGTGCTGGTACGTCTTTGACATATCAAACTGATGCTATGAAGAGAGTGAACACTTCATTCACAGCACCATTACCATCAAGTGTATTTGTTCAAAATATTAGTAATGATCTAGTTGGATTAGTAACCACTAGAACGGGTATATCATCTGATTTGCAACGGGTGATGTATACAGGAAACATTGGTATTGGTAATACTCATAACTTTATTACTAATAGATCTAATATTACAGGTAAACTAAGAGTAGTGGATGTTATTGGTACTACTGTTGGTGTTCATAGTATGAAGAGGTTTGATACGGTTGATATAAATGTGGTTTCTGTTGCTACTAGTGCTTTATATGCAACGTATGACGAAGGAACAAGATTTATCAATCTATCAAATGTGAGTGTTGGTGCAGCTAAGTCTGTAAACCCACCAATCAATGTGGTGAAAGGAGATAAACTTAGATTTGATACTTCAGATCCATCTTTATTAGATACTAAAATATGTTTTTATAAAGATCAATCATTTACAAAAGAATTTGTTGGTTCTGGTGTATCTGCAATAGAAATACAAACTACTGCTGTACCAGGTAATATGAACTCTAAGACAGAAGTTCATTTTACACCAGAAGTTCCTAACATATTGTATTATACATTCAAACCTATTGGTGATACTAAGGTAATTGAATGTGATAAAGATATTACAAATTATTCTAAAATAATTGTAGAGGATAGTAAATTTAGTGGTAGATTTGGTATTACTACTACAACAGATAATACATTTGAATATAATTTGAAATTTATTCCTGAAAGAGTTGGGTATACTACAGATGCTTACATTACATATAATACCAATTCCTCAACACAACGTGGAGGTTTAGGAAGAGCATTATTGACATCAGGTGGTGTTTCTTACAAAGATATCCCTGAAGTTTCTGTAGCATCTACAACTGGTGCTGCAGGTGCTATTAGGGTTTCTGGTGCAAGAATAGGTCTTATTGATAAACTTGATATTGTTGATTATGGTTTTGATTATCCTTCAGATCCTACTTTGAATCCATCTGCAATAGTACCAAGTATTATCAGATTAAGAGATAACTTTAGTATTGATAGTGTTGGTATTACTTCTGTAGGTACAAATTATCTTTCACCTCCAAACCTTGTAGTTTACAATAGAAAATCCGATAAGATAATTTCTGATGTCGAATTTTTATCACAATTAGATGGTGGTGGTGTCAAAAAAGTTACTGTTGTCAATGGTGGCGGTAACTTAAGTAGTTCTGATAATGAATTGATTGCTATTGATAATACTAATGGTGTTGGTATTATTACTGCTACTTATTCCAGTCCAAATGCAACTCTTAGATTACAAACTCCTCCAGCAGGGTTTACTACGACGTTCCCAATGCCGTTCACTGTTGGAGATGAAGTTTTTGTTGAGAACGTAGGTGTTAGTTCTGGTAAAGGATACAATTCAGCAGACCATAAGTATCAAACATTTACTATAACTGGGGTTACTACCAATTACGGACAACCTGATCAAGCAACAATATCTTATCAACCTGATGAGGAGTTGGGATATGATGACTTTAATAAATTTGGAACAGTAACAAATATCGAAGATATTGCCCAATTCAAATTGAACCTAGAACAAGGAGTTTTCAATAACAATGAAGCTATTATAGGAAATAATAACGCACAAGCAAGATTGATTGCAGGTGAAGGAAAATCAATAAATGTGTTACGTGTTGATAGTTTGGTTGGATTCAATACTGGTGATAAAATAATTGGAGAATTGTCTCGTTCTTCTGGTACTATTGATTCTATGGAATCATTTACTGGAAACTTTGAAATTGATAGTACAATTTCTAGAAGATTCGGATGGGAAGGTGATAGTGGTAAATTATCAGAATTCTATCAAAGATTACAAGATAATGATTATTATCAACACTTCTCATATTCACTAAAATCTCAAGTTGGTATTTCTTCGTGGGGTGAACCAGTTGATTCGTTAGCACATATTGGAGGATTCAAAAAACATTCTGACTTATTGATTCCTTCTGTAGGATCTGAAGCAGCTTCAGTATCTCCAGGTATAACTACTGCTACTGGTGGTATAGTAAAGATTGATAGTCATATAGATCTAGAGAAAAGATCTGATTGGGATCTTATCTCAGAGAATACTAATCCTACTGGAACTTCTAGTAAACAAGTTGTTTTTAATTCTAAGAGATTTGGTGAAGCAATTCAATGTAAGGGCAATAGAGTTTTAGACCTTGATGATATTTCTGAACAATTCTATACTGATCCAAATATATTCAGATCTCTTGAACTAGATCGTTTTGATACGAACGAAACTTCAGCAGTCAAATATTATGCACAGGTAGTATTAGATACTTCTTTAGGTATAACATATAATTCTATTCAATACAGTGAGTTTATTGTAACTCATGACCAAAGTGAAGCATTTTTGAACACGTATGCTGAATTATCAGATTCTTTCGATCTAGGAGAATTCAATGCTTCTATAACAGGTGGTATTCTTAGTGTTAGTTTTTCACCTGTCAATCCCGATCATGAGGTTGATATTACTTTCTTCAAGGAAGTACTTCCAGATTCTGTTGGTGTGGGAACCACTGCTGCTGGTCTAATACAGAAAGTTGGTATGACATCAGCGATTGCTGCATCAGGTTCTCCAGTAGTACAAGTACTCCATGAAATAGACAGTACTAAGTTTAGGTCTGGTAGTGTTGTTATTTCTGCAGAAGGACCAAATGAAAAAGAAATTGACGAATTTACATTCCTAGCATCAGGAACAATTGCATGTGATTATAGTAATTTTGGTCAAATGGATTCTGGAACTAACCTAGGAACATTTGCAGTGAACCATGCTAGTGGTGTTATTAGATTAGAATATACTCCTGTTGCAGGTATAGGAGTCACAGTCTCTACAATAACCTCTTTAGTTGGAGTTGATACTCACGTATCTTATAGTGGATTTACTACTACAAGATATAGGATTGGTGATACTGAATTGAATTCTAGAAGAACTGAAATTGCTGCTGCAGCATCTCCTACTGCTGTTGTAATATCTGAAAAAGATTCACAAACCTTTGCTACATCTAAGTATTCAATTGAAGTAGAAAATACTACAGATAATGCATATTCGTATTATCAAGTCACAGCAAATAATTATGAGGGTACTGTAAACTACAGTAAGTTCAATAACCTATCAACTGCTACAGGTATCTCAACTATTGGTGCGGAAAATAATATTCCAAATCCACAAAGAGATGTTCGTGCAACCGAGGTTGTTGCTTCTGGAAATAATACCCAAGTGAAATTTACACCAGCACCTAACAAAGCATATATTGTTAGAGTTGCTGAATTAAGAATAGACAAACCAGACGCACTCTCAAGTAACACTGAGGTTGGCTTCTAAATATCTCAAAAGACTTATAAATGGCGTTTAAGTTAGCATCAGTAAATAAGCAATTTGGTAAGGCAACAGAAACCTTTCAGCAGTCATTCAATTTGACTCATAGAGGTGTACCTGTTTTTGCCAAGACGTTTGATGCTAGTGATTCTGCAGTAGTAGATGTTACTGAAGATCAGTTTATAATGACTAATCATTACTTTAGGACTGGTGAACCTATTGCTTATGATGCAACTAATGGTACTGCAGTTGGTATACAACATGGTTTGAATGGTGTTGGTGCTGCAACTACATTACCAATACATTTATATGCAATTGAAGTTACTGAAGATAAATTTCAAGTTGCAGTTAGTGCTGCAAACGCTGCTAATAATTTACCTATAGGATTGACTACTGTCGGTATAGGAACTACACATAAATTTGTTTCAGACAAACAAAATAGTAAGTGTTTAGTAGTAATAGATAATGTCATCCAATCTCCAATTTATGAACGTCCTGGTACTGTTACTACATGTGATAATAATATAATTGGTACGAAAATTTTATTCAATGATCCAGGTAATTTTAGTAGATATGATTTGATAAGAGTTAATGATGAGATAATGCGTATCCAAATTATTGGGGTTGATGGTATTCCTAATAAAGTTTTAGTTGATCGTGCATGGATGGGTACAAAACAATTTGCTCATCAAATTGGTGATACTATACATTTGCTAGGTGGTGATTATAATATTATAAATGATAGAATTTTCTTTTCAGATGTGCCTTATGGTGGTAATAGAGAAGAAATAGGAATATCATCTATAACCATAGATATAACATCAAACTCATTTAACTTACTATCAGATAGTTTAGAAACTGGTACGAGAGTGAAACTTAGAACTCTTGATCCACCGAGACCATTAGAAGAAAACCATGAATATTTCATTATCAAAAATTCTGCAAATAACTTCTCATTTGCAGATAATAAAGGAAAAGCTTTATCTGGAGAATCTATTGACCTAACAACTTCTGGTATTGGAACTCATAAAATAATACTTTCTGATTCTACTGACGGTAGTTCATTTCAAGGTAGAGTTTTCACTAGATCTGATTATCATGATAATGTTGTCTTAGATGATATTTCTTTAGGATTTACTGGAATAGGTAAGACATTTACCTTAAAGAGTGCTGGTGTCAATACCACTGGTATATCTACCGATTTCGGACCTATATTGATAAACAATATTTTCCAAAGACCAGGCATAGATTATAATTTAGATGGTGATGCTTCTACTGGTATAACTACGATAACATTTACTGGTAATGAGAGTACAGAAGAAACAGAGACATATAGCACTTCTGATGTAAACTCTAATAATTTACCTAGGAGAGGTATTATTACACGTATTGACGAATGGGAGAATGGATATGGATATCAACCAAGAGTTGTTGGTGTTGGTAGTGCTGTAATCAACTCATCAGGAGTTGTATCAAGTATTGGTATGGGTTTCACTGGTAGTGGATATAGAAATAATAATGAGACTACATACAAATTCAAAGTATTAGGTGGTGGTGCAACTACAGGTGCTGCTGGTACATTTACAACTGAAGTCGGTCATATAAAAACAATTGATATAACTGAGGACGGTTCTGGATACTACTATAAGTCAGTATCAAATGCAATTCATGATATAAACTCAGGTATCAT
>TARA_R100001463_G_scaffold30260_4_pt1 | contig 12257 bp, 14 predicted proteins | sample TARA_R100001463 | Tara Oceans TARA_R100001463 (sample SAMEA2622242) | marine metagenome | biome: marine biome (ENVO:00000447); feature: deep chlorophyll maximum layer (ENVO:xxxxxxxx); material: "saline water (ENVO:00002010), including plankton (ENVO:xxxxxxxx)" | depth 40 m
ATTCTCTCTCCTCCATGCAAGTCTTTTTTTATCTAGTTCAATGTGCCAATCATTAACAGCTTTTGCTAATTTTAATTGCAATATGTTACCTGACTTAGATCGTGAAAGACCAGGAGAAATCATTTCAAAATATGCCATTTCTTTGTTGGAAATTGCACCTTTTGTTTTTGATATTTGTTGCATAACAAAATCACCTGCTAAAGTAAAAAACACTTCAGCATCAGAAATATCATCTGTATTTAAACCTAATTGTTTTGCAAATTGTTTTAATTGCAATGCAGGTAAACCAAATGTACCAAAAGCACTTTCATCCATTTGTCTAACTAATCGCAACATTGTATCAATGTTTATATTTTGATCTATTGCTGTATTTCTATTTTTTTGTAATTCTTTACTCGAATCATTATAACTTGAAGCAGCAAGTTTATTTAATTCAATATCACCTGCACTTTCACCTTTATCTTCAATTGTTACTTTTGTTGAATCTGTTTTATTTAAATAATTAGATAATGCTGTTGCAAATGCTTTGTCATATTCTGGTGTTCCAGGTTTAAGATTTTGTGCTTCCAACATTGCTCTAATGTTTTGTTGCAATTGAGGAACATTTACATCTTTAATTTGTGCATAAGCTAATGCTCTATTTAAAATATCTTGTTCTTTTTGATAATTAAATTTTTCTCTTTCAAGTTGTGCTGTATCGAAAGCTGCTTGTGATTTCTGACCACCTTCCATTGCCATACCGAGAGCTTCAGCAAAACCAATAGGTCGTGGACTATAACCACTTGCTTTTAACAAACCTGTTGCAAATCCACCACCAAAAGGTGATTGTGCAAAATTAAGTAAACCTTGACCAAGTCCAATTTTTTTTTGTCCAGGCATTTGTGGTTTAGATATTCTTGATCCTTGTGTATTAATTAAACCAGAAGCATTTAAATAATTTTCTTCTGTATTATCAATAACATTTTGTGCTTTAGATTTACTGCCAATATTTGACATTTCAGGATTCATATAATTTGGTAATGATCCGTAGGTAGCTTTGTAAACACTTGGATTAATTCCGTAATTTAATGCACTAAAGTTTCTGTTTTTATTTGCTGCATCTAATTGTTGATCTCTCATCATACCAAAGTTATAAGCATTATCACCACCATAAATATATTCATCAAAAGCAGATCGACCTTGATAACCTTTAGGTAAAGGTGTGTCTGGATCAAATTGTGTAGATTTATAAGTATTAACCATTAAAAGAATCCTCCAAGAATACCACCTATACCTGCTCCCATGCCTGAACTTAGACCTGGTATCATGCCACCAAGTTTAGCACCTGTCATTGCACCACTTAATAATCCTGCACCAGTATTTCTAAATTGTGGATTAGTTTCAAAAGTTGTTTGCGGTACAGACGCACCAAGAGTTGCAAGGTACTCTCTTAATTTCATAAACGGTCTTTGTTGTTCGAAATCAAAACGAGCCATAGCATCTTGTAGTTTTGCCATTTCCATTCCTTCTCTTGCTTGTCCAATTTCACCGAGTCTTGCAATGTCACTATAATCAGCTTCACCAAGTCCAGGAGCAAGTTGAACAGCATCAAACTGTCTTTGTCTTTCAGTTGCAAAGTTATCAGCAAACAATTTGTTTTGTGCATCAGCTAATTGTTTTGTTAATATTTCTTGATTTGCACCTGATCCTAAACGACCTGCTTTTGTAAATTGTGATTGCACTTGACTTGTAACATTATCAGCTACCTGATTTGCAACACCTTGTAAAAATGGATTAGAAGTAGGGGATAGATAATCACCTTGTAAAATTTTATTTACTTCACCTTGTGCCGATCCAAGAAGGGGGTTTCCTTGTAATGCTCGTGCTTGTGCTAATTGTAACGATGCTTCACTTTGAGGAGCAAAATCAATGTAAGTTGCTTTTGGAAAAAACTGTGGTGTTTGTGATTCAAATAAATCTTGACCATAATCTATTGCTTGTTCGTAATATGGTCTAATAAATTCACTTGGCTCTTGCGAAGTTGTTGTTGTTACATTTGTTGGGTTACTACCTTTACTCATAAATCTTTCCTAATAATAAAAACTGGTTCATTATAACCATGAAGTTTTCTAATCCATCCCTTACGACCTGCTACTTCAACAGCATCACAGCCATTGCGTTTTGCAAAATCTTCTATTTTCGTTTGTATGTCGGTCAACCAATGACCTAGATTTTTTCCTCCTGCGAGAAAGTATCGTAATATTTTTTTTTGTGGATACTGTGCCATTTCTGTAATGACAGCACATTCCACATTACCTTGCCAACTTATCCAAAGTTGAAAGAAATCTTTTTGTATGCCTTTGTATATATCGTCAAGATTGTAAGTATCATCTAATGCCTTTTCTAAAAAAGGTTTACAATCTTTCCATACAAAATCTATGTCTTGTTTTGGTACTTTAACAATCATCCAATAATGATGTACGCAAAGTTTTGATCTGTATTAGATGAACTTGCGTGTGTTAACGTAGCTGATCCATTTGTTCTTGCAGAAACAAATAAATTATTTTCTGCTGTTTTGCCATTTGCTGTGATTGGCATAAAAACAATAACACTATCTCCACCAATTCTAGCATCAGTTAATGTTGTTGTTGTTGCACTTGCAGTAAGTGTAATATCACCTGTGCTATTAATCTTACCATCCATAACATTATTCAAAGTATTACTAACTAATCTTAGATGCTGTGCCTGGTCAGGCATCGTAACTGGCACATTAAGAAATTGGTTAGGCATTTACTTCCCAATTTTTTTCATGGTCATATTATGTGCTTGTGTAAAAGTTTTATTTTTTTTTAACATTAAGTCAGTCATCATTTTTATATGTTTGTTTGTATGACCATGTGCTTTTTTATGTCTTGCCATTGCTTCTTTTTGTCTTTTACTTAATTCTTTTTTTTTCATTATCTTTTTCCTTCAGGTCTAGCTTCAATGTCAACTCCTAACATATTAGTAAAATTACCATTCACACTAATACGAAGTCTATGGTAACGATCCGTAGTGCGAAGTGGACAATTACCAGAAGTGTTTTGTGTAATTGCTGTTCCTGTACTGACAGCATTTGCTTGTGATGGTCTATGGATTGGAGTTACTGTAATTGTTGTATCTTCTCCATTTGCATCAACTATTGGTATTGCATTTATTAATGTACTTCTTCTTCCGTCAACTCCTTCAAACTCTGTTGTATCAACTGTTGCTGAAAGAGAAGCTCCTAAAAACTTTCCAAACTTTTTTTCTGAATTAAAACCTGCTAAACCAATAACACTTTCATCATAAAAGAATGAGTCTAATGATCTAGGTAATCCATCTAGTGTGCCAAGAACATCTAAACTTTCTAAAGTATTAAATGCTTCTTGTGATGCACTTTGTATAAATGTTAAATCCTGACCTGATCCTGTTGACCAACGATCAGTAGAATAATTATAAATTAATAATTTATTATTTGTAAAATCTGTTCCAGTTGCACCATCACCACGATATGACCAGATAACAATACTATTGTTTGGATCAATTGCACTTGTGACACCTTCAAGATTAGAAGTAATATCGTTAAAGAAAAATTCATCAACTTTACCATTACCAATTGGTGTGAGCTGCTGACCGCCTGTTAATTTATAGAATCCATCTTGTGCTAAGAAAAATATTTGATTACCAAAAGATGCAACAGATCGTGGAGCAAAAGCACCAATGTTATCTGCAATTTTATTAAAGCTAAAAATTAACGGTGTACCAACATAGTCAGCTCTATAAATAGCTCTTTCCATGAAGATAATACCAAAACTCTCACCACCAACGATTGCTTGTACTGATCCATGCGTACCAACAATATCTTGAAAACCAGATTGTGTTGCTTGGCTTGGAGTCCAGGTAGAACTATCATTTAATCCTGACCATTTTACTCGTTGGTTGTAAGTAACACTAGACTCTGTTGTAAATCCTGTAAAAACAAAATCTCTTATTACTGCTAGAAACTTTGCTTTTAAAGATACACGATCTGAAAAAGCTGTATCTGTTCCTTCTTCAAACTTTTGAATATTGTCTGCACCATTGGTTGCAAGTATGTTTGCACCAAATTGTGTAAAGCTCCAAAAATCTCTGCTACCTGCTGTTGTTGATCCACTATATCCACCAGACTTACTTTTATCTTGAAAGACAAAGCTACTATCCATTTGATATAACTTACCATTATCACCTGCATAGTTTGTTGTTCCTGATGCAGAAAAACTTGTAAACAATCCAACTGGTGTTCCTGTTAATCCAGTACCACTAAGAGCAGTAAAACTTGGAATGCTTTTATATCCTTTAGCTAAAGGAATGACATTATCAACTTTTGTTGCTCCACCATTTTTTAATGTTGGTAAATCTGCCAACAGTTGTCCAAACTCAATCATACAACCCTTCTAGCTGACATTTGCAACGGAGCTGCCGATACACGACCTCTCTGTGCTGACTCGTTGGCTGTTTTAACTCCTTCTTTGTATAATGATGACCATACAGCTAATCTTTCATCTTGCATTAAAAACGGTGAAGTTTCTGCAAGTGATCCGTATAAATACAAATCAGGAAAGTTTGTTAATATATCATTTGTTGTGTTTGATGATGATAATGCTGTTGCTCGTTGAAAAAAACCTAACTCTAAAACATTGGCACTATCAGGTGTATGACCTAAATAAATTTTTTTACCAACAATTGTATAATAAACTGATAAACCATTACCTTCACCTTCGTTGTACACACGAAAGAAATCAGCAGGAGTCATGTATTGCAACATAGTGTACGGTGATGTTTGTAACATTGCGTATCGTAGTTCCAAATATCCTGTTGGTAAATCATAAGATTGCGTACCTGCAACAGTAGTAATAGAAGTGCTTACAGCTTCCATTTCTCTAATGCGTAAATCTCTTGCGTGTCTTGTTTCAGCTAGATCAATAAATGTATCTATGTTTGCTGTAAGATCATCTCTGTTCAAGAAACTTGCAATCTCTGATTTTAAATTATCGTATGTATCAAGTGCCATTATACTTTCTTCGGATAAATTTTAAATTTTTCGTTATCAGGATCATTAAGCCATTTAAAAAATCTTTTACGATCTTGTAATTGACCACTCATTGTCATAATCCCTTTTTTTGCTAATTGTTGCACGACTATTAAAGGCAATGATGCAATCTTATACATCTTTGCATCTTCCATCCCTTTAAGCTTATATGCACCTGCGTTTCTTTCAATTTTATTTCTTTCTAAAATTTTTGAAACATCTTGGTAGTTCTCAACATGATATTTGCCTTCACTACTATCAATGTGCATTCTTGTTTTTACTGATGAACTTTCGTTACCTGTAAAGTCAATTTTTTTTGTCATACACTTTTAACTGCTGCTGCAATCATTTTATCAACACTATCTTGCATAGATAGTCCTTGATTTTCTGTTCTTCTATAACCAACCTTATACATTCTATCGCCACCAGAAGTAGTTTTGCTTTGAGCTTTACCACCACCTCGTGAGATAGTCATATTGTCTTGATTTCTGTTATGCATCTTCATTGTCTTTGGCATAGAATATTTTTTTATTCCTGGTTTAAAAACTTCTGACATTAATTTCTTCCTATTTTAAGTTTGTTTATTGCATCATTACTATAATTAAATTTACCTCTTAAAATTGCTTCAGCTTCAATAGAATCCATACCACCTAATAAATATTTCATAGGATTTTTTACTGTATCTTCTGCAATTCTTTTTTGTCTTTTATCAGCAATGCTCATTTTGTTTTTCATAAAATCACCTTTAAAAAAAAAGGAGCAGGTAAAGACCTGCTCCCTAATAAATACTATTACGAAGTATTTAAGTTAAATATACCGTAGTTTGCGTTTGGTGAACGACATACTAGAGTCCACTCAGCTAGTAATAATCTCTTATCACTATCACCAGTTTTTGCTAGTTCAGTTGTTTCAAACGGTCTTAGGAATGCAACTTCCCAAGTATCCATTTGTAGAATATCAACTCGTGAATTCATTGAGTGTCTATCTGGGATGAAACTTACTTCACCAAAGTCAGAAACATATACATCAACTGCACCGATAACTGTCATATCGTCTGCGTTTTTGTATTGTGTTGCTACACCATTGAATGCAGATGCTAATACTTTATTACCAGGTGACATCAATACCGTGTCAGGGTTTCCACCTAACTCGTATGATTTTTGTAAACCTGCTTTTAGTAAAGCTTCTGTGTAAGCTCTAGCTGTTCCACCTGCAATTGCAGTTGCACCTGTACCTGCAGGTTCAGCCGAAGGTGATCCATTTTTAGAATAGTTATCTGCATTAGTTCCACTTGAACCTGTACCTGCGATCTTACCGCCATACCATGTTCCAACGGATGCTGATTTTCTTGCAGCCGAACTAGAACCAGTTGCTTTCGCTTGTTCTACTCCGACCATTCCTACTTCCATATCTCTCTTTAAAGATTTTCCAATCTTTGCAAGAGCATATGCGAGTTCATCACCTCTACCTGCATTGTCAACTGATCTATCTGTACCAGATATGATTACTGCTTCAGCAGATATTTGTGTTCTATTATTTAAACGATCAGTAGGAATTTGTGTAGTTCCTGCATAATCGTCACCTTCTATTTGATGGTTGTTGGCTGCTGCTCTAAGTCCATCAGTTTGCCATTCATGTAAACTGGATGTACAAGTTCCCTTTGCAGCATTCGTCATAAAAGGAGTTTCCGAAGGACTAATATTATAAATTACATCCTGTAAATCTTCTCTTATACCAACAGCATCGTAAGTGTCAAAAGTACCACTTGGTTGTGCCATTTTAATCTCCGATTAATTATTAGATAACATGGCAGACAACACCTTTTGTGCATCTTTTATGTTACCTGATTTTTTTAATTTTTTCATGCGATCATTTACACGCAATTGCTGATCAGTAGATCGAGTTTCATTTTTACCTTCAGAAGATACAACACGATTAGATGGTTTTACTTTTTTATCTCGCAATCCTTTGCGTTCTAAGAGTTGATTATACTTATAAGCATCGTACAATGTTTTAACTGCACGGTGATCAACAATCATATTAACCTCTTGCTCTGTATAACCAGACTTAATTGCAAACTTACCGATTTCTTCCATGATCTTTGGAGCTTTTTGCTCATCACCAAATATTGGATTAGAGTCAATTAGTTTCCTCTGCTCATTTACGATATGTTTTTTATAAATTGCTTCTTGCTCTTTTCGTTGTTCCTGGACTAACTTCTGTCTTTCAGCTTGAATATTTTTTTGCAATTCTTTTTTGCGATCATATTCAGCTTTTTTGACAGCATAATCCGTTGGATCTTCTTGTGCAAGTTTTACCCAATCAATGTTATCGTCTGTTTGTAAATTCTGCTCCACTACTTGAAGCTTTTGTGCGTATTCATCACGCATTTTTTTTACTGCTTCTTTGTCTTTGGAAATAGTGTCAATTTCTGAATCTAATGTTCTTCGTTGTTCACCAAGTTCCATCGTCTTTTTGGTATAGTCCGATCCTTTAGAATAACCTTCCTTTAACTCATTCAAGCTAACTCTTTGCGATTTACCATTTACAGTAATATCAAATAGTTCTTGTTCGTTTTCCGTAGTGGTTTCTTCATTATCAACTAAATCTTGATCAGAAATATCATCTACTGACAATTCATTATCTTGTTCAAGAGTGTCTTGTTCAGCTTCTTTTACTTCTGGTTTTGGCTTATCTTCGCTTCTTGCAGTATTCATAAGATTAGCGAATGCCTGTTGTGTTTCCTGTATCGTTTCGGTTGGTTTTGATACAGATTCCGCACTCGGATTATCTGTCATAAAAACTCCTATTGTTTTTTATTTAGTTTGCCAGTTTCCATAACTGACTTAATATTCACTAAAAGCACATCAAACATTTTACCCATAAGATAAATTTTTTCTCTGCCTTCGGAATCTCGTGCAGGTGAATTTGTAAACTCACCGTATAATTCTTGTTTAATTTGTTTTATTGCATCCTGAAACACAGGATTTTCTAAAACATTTTTTGCTAATTCTGATCGTTGTTTTTCTTGATCAGGTGTCATTAAATTCCTGAACTTTCATCATCGTAATCATCTTCAGGGTTTTTATCTTTATCAAATGATTGCGAACTTCCTGGAACAATAACAGTACCACCTGTCATTTGATTACTTGATGTACCACCTCTGCCTGTTCCATAAATAACTCCTGATTGCGTTTCTTGACCAACAGAAGGAGAAGGATCACTTGGAGTAAATGTATAACCAATATCACCTGTACCAGAATTATAAACTTGTTCGTAAGTATCACCGTAAATATCTTGTACTGCTCCACCTGTATTTGCAGGAAGCATTGACTCAATACCTTCGTTAATACCACCAGTTAAAGTGTTAAATTGCATTGGATTAATATTTTTTTGTCCAATATCAAATATAGGATTTTGTTGATCATCAAAATTACCTGTGAAGAAACCTCGCTTCATTAATTCATTTAAAATAAAATCTTTTCTTAATTCGTTTTGTCCACCAAATGCTAATTGAAATAAAGGAGGTAGCTTACCCATACCTAGAGTAACCTCTGTTCCTTTACTTGGAAGAAAACCTAATGGACTATTTTTTAAAAAACCACTTGTTAAATAGTCAAGTAAATCTTCATCGGTAGCAGCTTCCATATCTTCGATTGACATATAAGGTCTGTTGTCAATTTCATTATCGTCATCATCAATTTCATTTGCTAAATTACCACCAAACTGATCTATTGGCTGACAAACTCCATCAATTAATTGATAACCCATCGGACACGGATCGTCTGGAATATCAGGTGTTGTTGGAACAGGAGGGTTAAGAGGGGGGAATTCTTGACCTGGTTCTCGTAAATCATAGTAAGGATTTATGTCAGGTGGTGTAGTAAAAGTTCCTTTTGTTAAATACTTATCAATGATACCTTTTGCTTTATCTGTATTGATAAAATCAACCATCAATTTAATCCTTGTTGTATAATTTTATTAGCCAATTTTTCTTTTTCCATATCTAAATTATCGGTGTCTTTAATTAACTGTGCAGCTAGTTTTTGTTCTTCTAAATCCATCTTCTTAGCTTTCAATGTAGAATCTATTTGTAATTTTTTATTTGCTAATTCTATATCGGCTGCATTCTTTTGTGATCTCATTTGTAGATCCTGCTGTGCCACCTGCAACGGATCAATTTTTGGTTGTTGCGGTTGTGGTGGTACATTTGCAGGATTACTGAAAAATGGTGATGCATCCTTATAACCTGAGTTTTGTAAATATTGTTCAAGAGTATTGTATATGTTTTGCGAATTCACCATATTCAAACCGCCACGCATTAATAATTTTTCTTGCACCGCTAAAACTCTTTGCAATACATCTAATCGCTGATCCTGATTACCAGTTCCAAGTCCAACTTGTACGGTAACATCATAACGATTAAACCACTCACGAGGATTCATTGGTATAAAATCATTATTAATTCTAATTAATCTTTCCTGGTCTTGATATTCACAAACAATAGCAAACATTGTTTTAAAAATATCTTTCACTCCTTCAGCAAAATTTCTTGCAATGAGTTCGATGCGTTGTGTTTGAGCTGCCATCATTTGATTTGTTGATGTAGCGGTAGTGTGTGACTTGTTTATTGTGTCTGCATTTAAACCCATTTGTTGCTTGGAAACACCTGTTCTTGATTCTTTTATTTCATCAATCTTTTTCAGCATCGCCAAACCTTCATTTAAAAAATTTGGTGTTTGCATCGGTGTTACAGCATTTGGTGATTTAACTCTAACTACTCCACCTGCTCGTGAAGTAAGTAAATCATCTAAGTTTGCTTGACCATCCACAACAAGTGTTCTTGCGTGGTTTTGGAAATACATATTATCAAGTGTATTTCTTAAAATAGTAGAGCTAACAGCTTGTATGTCAGCAATAAGATCGTAAAAACTTAATCCAAAGAAACGATAAGGCATTGGAATAGCTCTCACCATTGTTATTGGCATAAAAGGTATTTCTTCGTTCTCTAAAAGCTTGTAATTATTATATCCATTGCCACCAACAGTAACTTTTCTAAGCTCTGCAATGCCATCACCATCCATATCAACTTTTAAATAGCATTCGGTTACATTAACCACCGCTTGTGAAGGATCAAGAGTGCTTACATTGAGGTCTGTTGTAGCATCATCGTAACTTCTTCTTGTAACAGCTTCCGTATTAAAAACTTCTTCGTCTGATACAGGTAAATCATTAACGATTTCTGCATCATATCCCATGTCAATTAGCTCTGATCTCGTTTTATAGACTCTATGAGCTATAAAATTACAATCTTTCATTGAAGTTGCTCTTTTAGACACCAAAATATCTTCTGGTGGCACACTTTCGATCTTAACTCTGCCTAAATCCTTTTTTCTTTTAACTTCAACATCGTATTTGACAGGGAAAAGAGCATCGTCAGACGATTTTTCATCGACATTGACTATCTCAACCTCTGTATCAAGGAGTAGTGAATTGTATTCTAATTCGGTGAGGTCTTGGTATCGCTCTTTTCTCTGTTCTTGTGACGTACTCCAATAGATTTTGCAAAAACCATTTTTTTGAAGGAGTGCAGTTTTGAATAAATCATATAAAATACTGAAACCATCGTTATCTTTATTAAAAATGTGGTTACAATAGTTTGATATACTGTCTGCAAACCTCGTATCTTCTGGTTGTGTTGCTTCAAATCTTACCATGCGATCACTTTGTGTAAACATACGCATTAAACTTGGTAAAACTGACTCTACTGTTTCCAGTAACTCTTGTGTAACAACAGCACTTCTGCCTTCAACCTCGTTGCCGTATGGCTCACCAAGATAATATTTTAGCGATTGCTGTCGTTGTTCCGATAACTCGGAGGTATAATATCCCAAAGAGTTTTGAACTTCCTGCGATACTACCTGTAATAATTCTGACTCTGTTTTCTCTACCATTACATAATTCCTAAATTCGGATAATTAATTTCTGTACTCCAATTAGTTGATGTATTTAATCCAACTGCCAGGTATCTGAAAGCATCCGCACTATGCGAAGTCCAATCGTGAACTGGTCTATTCTTCACTTCTCCTCTACCTGTTGTACTCCAACGGTATTGACGAAGTGCATCTAATCCATCTCTTGTTTTTTCGTGATCAAACCAACATCGTGATAAAATCATTCGCACCGCATTTATGCCATCATCTACTGACAGCTTCGGAACGATAGACGTTACTAAACCTAAACTCTGTGCTGTTTCAATCCTGGAGTTTCCAGTTCCTATTTCTCTTACACTTGCATCGTGAGGAAAGTAATGTGTGTCATACACATAACCTTTATCCTGGAGCATCCCTGCATAGTATTCTAAACCTTCACCGCTATCTTCTTCGTAATCTATTAAATGCAAAGCCGATCCTACTTGCTGCACAAACCAAATAGAGGTTTTATCTGCCATTCCTAAATCCCAAAAAGTATTTACTTTATGCTTGGAGTCATAGGGAACTTTGGTAACTCTATTCTGTTCGTCAGCCAGATTTAAGCTTTTGCCATAAATAGAACCGATACCTGCACTATCAAACGAGCATTCAAACTCTGCTTCATAGATTTCTGGTGGCATTAACTTCTTGGCTTCGCTTAATTCTTCTTCAGGTACAATTCCTGTTTCACTTGCCTTAAAAGATTTTGCGTACCACTTATCGTGATGTTGTCCGTAATCAAACAACTCCCAAAAACTATTTCTTCCTGATGGAGTACCAATACTAATCATCCAACCTTCACGGTCAACTAATGCAGGTCTTACGATCTCTGTCCAAAGATTGCTCGGCATCATACTAGACTCGTCTAGGACACACCCATCCATATATAATCCTCGAAGGGTATCAGGTCTTTCGCAACCCAAGAGCTGAATACGACCACCATTCGGTAAATCGCATCGCAGCTCTGTTTCATGGTATTGCACATCTGGGAGGACATCTGTGTAATATTTTAAATAATCCCAACAGTTTCTCTTGGAGATAGAGTACGTTGGAGAAATATAATAATATCGTGGATTAGGTAACTCGTTTTGTAAGCACTTTTTGATCATTTCATTGATACAAAGTACCGTTTTACCAAATCTACGGTGGCATACGAGAACATTAAATCTTTTTAATGACTCGTGTATCTCTTTTTGTAACTGCCTAGGTTTATAGGG
>TARA_R100001463_G_scaffold18952_3_pt1 | contig 12243 bp, 13 predicted proteins | sample TARA_R100001463 | Tara Oceans TARA_R100001463 (sample SAMEA2622242) | marine metagenome | biome: marine biome (ENVO:00000447); feature: deep chlorophyll maximum layer (ENVO:xxxxxxxx); material: "saline water (ENVO:00002010), including plankton (ENVO:xxxxxxxx)" | depth 40 m
AGCGCACAGAATAAACTCACGCCAGCAATCACCTAACGAGCATAACGGAGTAATTACAAATAAGCAGGGCAGGGCAGTCGCTTACATGATTGACGGCGAGAGAAAAATTTCAGCGCGAGATATGGCTCTTTGTTATTTCCCAGAATGGGCAGACCAAGGCCGAGGCATTACCCCTTTAAGTGCTGTTACCGGCGACCTTCAAGACGTTAAAGAGTTAAGAGAATACGAACTGAGCGCACAGAAGGCCGCTAGTAGCATCGCTTTAGTAGAACATAACGAAGATGGCTATGCAGACGACAGCGAAGCATTTATTGAACAGACAGTAGAGAACGGCAGCCTATCAACTACACTTGAAAGCATGGAGGGCGGCGCAATTAGATATTTTCGCGCTGGTTCAGGTTCTAAAATTGAAGTGGTCGAACGCAACCGACCAGGAGCAAACGCGCAAGAATTTGAAAACACAATTTTAAGAAGTGCATTTCAGGCTATCGAGTGGCCCTATGATTTAAGTTTAGACCCTACTAAAATTGGCGGGGCAGTTGTTCGCCTGGTAACAGCCAAGGCACAGCGCACCGTCGAAAAAAATCAAAGGCTAGTTAGAAAAATAGCCAAACGAATTGACGGCTACGCATTAAGTAAAGCTATGAAAGCTGGCTTATTACCACGCCCTAAAAATGGCGACTGGTATTCCTGGCACTACCAGGGGCCGCGTAAAATTTCAGTCGATGGCGGCAGGGATGCAGGGGCAGCCCGCGAAGATTACAAGTTAGGTTTAACAACCTTGCAAGAGTTGTATGCAGAGCGCGGTTTGCATTGGGAAGATGAGGTCGAAAAAAGAATTTCGGAGCAACGGTTTGTTTTAGATTTAGCCGACAAGTACGGCATCGACCCGAACCGCGTACAATTACTAACACCAAACGGATTACCACAAAATGAAGATTGAACAAGAGTTTGAAAAATGGGCTATATTGCCGGCTTGCATTAACAAGGCGCAGGCAACATTAGGCGCAACAATTATCGAAGGAGCGGAGGAAGACGACGACCGCGACGAGATGGACGACTACGCAATGAGCGAAGAAAATGGCGTTGCAATTATTCCAGTGCATGGAGTCATTGGACACAAAGTTTCAGCCATTGCAAAATTACTTGGCGCAGTTGATACGCTTGACGTTATAGCAGCAATTGAACTGGCGGCAGAAGACGACGAAATTGACACAATAATTTTAGATATAGACTCACCAGGTGGAACCGTTGGTGGCGTGCCTGAATTAGCAGAAACAGTTGAAGAGGTTCAAAAATCGAGCAACAAAAAAATATATGCTTACACTGATTCAATGATGGCAAGCGCCGCTTATTGGATGGCAGCCGGAGCAAATGGTATTTTTTCAGCACCATCGGCAGAGGTTGGCAGCATCGGCGTTTATCTTCCAGTAATGGACACAAGCGCCGCATTAAAAGAGCAAGGCGTAAACGTAGAAATATTTAAAAGCGGCAAATATAAAGCTGCCGGATTCCCTGGTGTGGCATTAGATGACGAAGTAAGAAAGCACCTACAGCTTGAGGTAATGGAAACTTACAACGAGTTTTCTGGCTTCGTTAAAAAGTATCGAGCCGACTTAAATTTTGAATATATGCAAGGCCAAACATTGACCGGCCGGCGAGCTTCTGAGGTTGGAATGACAGACGGCACAGCTAAAAATTTGGAATCCCTCTTGCAAATTCTAGGGAAAGCATAAAATCAACTAAATTGTTTTTGTATTAAAATGACAATCGCAGAAGAAAACGCCGACCTTAAAAGCCAAATTGAAGCTTTGACTGGTGGCAATAAAGAGGCCAGCGCCAGTATTCTTGCGCTTGGAGAACAAAACGAAAAACTAGAAGCTACTAACGCAGCTCTAGGCGAAAAGGTAGCGCAACTCGAAAGCGAACTAAAAGACGTTCAAGCAGACCAGCAAGCAGTCGAAGAAATTGCAGGCGAGAAGGCTGCCGAAATCGTTGCCTTACAAGGGGCCGAGCCAATAGCCGAAGAAGTTGAAGAAGTTAATAAAGTAAAATCATTAGACGAACTTTGGAACGACTACAGCGCAATTGAAAATTTAAAGGATAGAACTTTGTTCTATCGTGAAAATATCAAACCTTTAACCAAGTAATTTTTTAAGGAGCAAATAATATGGCAAACACACTAGGCGGCGTAAATCTCGCCCAAATTGCACAGCAAACGCTCGAAACACTTAGCGCAGAAATGCCGGTTGTTTCGGCATTCACTACCGACTTTAGCTCAGATGTAGCTGACGTTGGCGAATCGGTCAGTACTCGCGTTGCAAGTGCTGTTTCTGCAGGCGACGCTACAAGCGGTTACTCTGCTACAGATGTAACAAGTACAGCCAAAACAATCACACTAAATAAGCACAAGCATTTTACTGCTAAGTTTACTGATTTGGAGATTGCTAAAGGTGGGCTTGATTTGCTAGAGCGAACATTTGTTCGCCCTGCAGTTCACTCTGTTGTTAATGCAATGATGGACGACTTACTTGCTTTGGTTGTTAATGCAACTTACAGCAATAAATCAACTGTAACAGCCGCAAACTTTGGCGCTGACGATGTAGCCGGCCTTGCTGGTGATTTGACAACATTGAACGTACCACGAAGTGGCCGCGCAATGGTTATCAAACCAGCTTATTACGCTGCACTTGCTAAAGATAATGCCATCCAGGCTAGTTATGCTTTTGGCAATCCTGGCGCAATCCAAGATAATAATATTCCACGGGTTCACGGTTTCGACGTGTTAGAATACTCTGACATTCCGGCAAACTCTGAAAACCTAGAAGGTTTTGTTTGTGGCAAAGAGGCTTTAATAATTGCAGGCCGCCAGCCAGCACTACCAGAAAACTGGGCTGGTTCTACTGAGTCTGTTCAAGACCCAAATACAGGAATCACTCTCCAGTTGAGAAATTGGTATGAGGCGAAAGACGGGGCACAATACGTGACTTGTACGTTAATGTATGGTGTCGCAACTGGTACTGATTCACTAAAACGAATTGTCTCAGCTTAATGAAAGTCAACATTGCAATCGCTCGTAAAGGCGATAAGTTCAAAACGCTTTATATCGGTAACGATGCCGACCAGGCACTTGAAGCAATGAAGGCGGAAGCTGATAATGATAAATCGAAATTTGATGAAGTGGTACTGTATAAGTCACCTCTTTATCATCGGCGGAGGAAAATTTCCGCATAACTGTTAGTAGGGTAATGGATACGCCGGCAGTCGATTAAACGCGGCTGCCGGTTTTTTTATACAAATGAGTTACGCAGATGACATCGCCGAAATGATTAACGACTTGCCGGTCAATTATATAATCGGCTCGACTACCTACCAAGGTGCAGTCAATGAAATATCAAAGGGCCAGGATGCAGGCGAGGGCGGCTTTCTCGATGACTTTGACTTAATAGTTATCGGCAAAAAATCCGTTCATACAAGTTTGCCGGCTGTAGGTTCGAAAATGACTGTAGACGGTCAGGCTTATCGAATTGAAAAAATAACCACAACCGGCGACGGGGCAGAGGTTCGTTTTGATTTAATGAGTGCAGACAGATGAGCCTGACAATTAACAGCGCGGAATTTACTCGCACCTTGCGAAGATACGCGAAAGTTAACAAAAGAAGTTTCCGCGAAATCGTAAACAAAAAGGCTCTTGATTTAGCATTCCACGCATTGAAAGCAACCGACGCGGCCGACCCTGCACAGATAGAATATAAACTTGGCGCAACGGGTAACAAGGTAAGCCGCAACAAGAAAACAGGCGCACTACGCAAAGGTAAACGCATTCTAAAGGAAGATAGTTTTGCCGCTCGTATCGTAAACAGCCGGCGCAGAAAAGCGGGCAAGGCTTTGGTATGGGGCAAGGAATTAGAACGCCAGGCGCAGAAATTAATTAACCAAAGAGTAAAGGCTGTAAGATTTTTAAAAGCTGGATGGTTGCCGGCAATTAAATCGCTTTCGTTTAAGGTTGATAGGCGCGACCGAGTGCGCTGGCCTAAAGGTTTAACCAAAGGCAAGGCAGCGCCAAAAGGTTATGCAGTCGCCGCTAGGTCAGAGTTAAAACCGTCTGCCTTGGTAGTAAATAGCGCAACCAAAAACAACAGAACCGCACAAAAGAAAATTAAGGCAGGGCTAAGTTTAGGAATGGCGGCAGCAATGGCAGACATGAAATCATATATTAACAGAAAACTAGGCCGAGATTGGCGCAAGGCAGGCTTTTAGAAATGAGCTTTAATACATTAGAGGAAAAACTAGAAACACGCGCCAAGGCAATCCTAGACGCAAACAGCACCTTTGCCGGTTACAGTATCACAGTTTCAAAGGGCGAAGATGATGACGAGCTAAGTTTGCCGCGTTGCCTAGTAATTTGTGAAGGCGGCGAGGAATCAATACCAGGCACAGGCAATTTTAATTGTGAGTTAATTATTCGACTGGTCGAATCAATGGACGACACAACCTTGGCAGACCATCAAACACACGTTGCAACTGTTCGTGATTTATTTATGGACACAAACATTGCCTCAACTTTAAGCGATGCAACCGAAAAGGTTACAGTTTTTGCAGCTAAGAGTTTTAACATTGCTAAAACAGTTGAGGATAGGAATTGGGTTTGCGATTTATCAATTGACGTTTTAGCGGCCCCTTCAGATTTAGTATCAACTGGGCATTCAGATTTGCGGGCGGCTTTAAATACTATTATTAAAACTGTTTCGGCAACTGGAACGCCTGAAGTGCTTGGCACAGATTCGACTTTATTTCATTCGATAACATTTCAAGGCATGAAGGCAGCCAGGACATTAAACGCTGGCAATGTCTACATTCAGCCAGCAAGCGGCAACGATACAGCCGGATATAGGCTCGAACCAGGGGCATCAATTACATTTGAGGCAGGGCAAGAGGATAACCATTTTGCTGCCGACCAGTTTTTTATAGATGTTGAAACGGCTGGCGATGGTGTAGTCGCAATTCATACGCGCTAGGTTTCGCTTGAGCTTTTGCCGACCACTAGCAACATCAGTTAGGAATTTTAAGAAATGGCTACAGTAAAAGGCACACAAGTAATTTATGGCATAGCCGGCGGGTTGAAAACATCAGGCGGCGCGGCTGTTACTGGTGTAGCCGCTGTAACCTCTGTTAATGCAACTGGCAATTCAGAAACTAAACGCATTAAAGGCAACAACGGCAATACTCAGGCTTTTGTTTTGTGCAATAACACTACAGAAGTAACGGCTACAGTTGTAACCGCTAACACTGTTGAATTGCCGGCAATTGGCAGCGTTTTACAATTAGACTCTTTTACAGCTTCAGGAATTAACGACAAATATTTTGTAACCAATGCAGATATGAATTTTAGCAATGAAAGCGAAATGACTATGACTGTAAGTTTGATTAATTTCCCAAGCGCAACATTTACAAATATCGCATAACATGGCAACCGTAGAAGGCACAACCGTAGAATTTGGAATTGCTAGCAATGCGTCAACTGGATTCACAGGCGCGGCAATAATAACAGACACTTCCGGCGGAACCCGCGCCGAAACTAAGCAGATTAAAAATAGCGCAGGCGAAGCAATGAGCTTTGTTATTTTTGACGAATCAAAAGAAGTTTCTGTTAGTGTAGTTTGTGACACTAACGCCGAAATAGGTACAAACGGCAGCGTAATAACTTTGGCGAATTTTGCAGGCGGCACTTCAGATTTAAACGGTAAATATTATCTTACGAATAGTTCTTTAAATTATTCCAACGAAAGTGAAATGACTGCAAGCTTAACACTGTTACGTTTAGAAGATGGTGCTTTTTCTGGTTCTACTGCTACAACTGGTTTGTGATTAAAGTGTGGATGAATATTTGCAAAGTATTATTCCTGAACCTGTCACAATCCTTGGACAGGATTTGCGGCCGTTTAGTTTAGGACATTATCTTTTACTCACTCGCCTAGATTGCGCCTTTGTTTCTGAAAACAAAGAACCGCTTCTAGGCGATTTGCTTTTGGGCTTGTTGGTTTGCGGTAATACGTTTGAAGGCGCTCAAGAATTGTTAAGGCGTGGCGAACTTGGCGAAGATATAAAAGCCTGGGCCGAAAATGTCGGAGAGTTTGAAGCTGACGAAAAAGCCAAACTATTTGCCGAGTATATCAATGCAGCTTTAGAGATGCCCAAATTTTGGGTAAAGCCAAGCGAAGGAGGCAACGGCCAACAAGCCGGCGCACCTTGGCCGCAAGCCATGAGAGTAAAACTAATTTCTGAAGGCGGGTTCTCTCCTACTGCAGTAATGAATCAACCACTAGGTCAAACTTGGTGGGATTATTTAACATTAAATGAATTAAAAGGCTCCTTGAAAATTAACGACGACACAACCAACGAATTATTGCGCCGCCATCGAGAGGCGCAAGGAGAGGCAAGCGACTAATGGCAACCGCACACATGAACGTAAAGGGCAGAACGTCGCTAGACGGTTCTGGATGGGCTGCCGGTTTGCGGAAAATGGAAACCAGCACAAAAGCGGCTGGTAGTCGTATGCGCTCAAGTATGGCTGGCGCAATCGGTGGCGTTTTTGCAATTGGTTTTTTAAAAAGTGCAACTATGCGAATGGTGCAGCACGCCGACGCAATTGATAAAATGGCAAAGCGTATGGAATCAACAACAGATATTGCACAAAGATTTGATTTTGCTGCTAGTCAAAATGGCGCATCAGTTGGGGATATTGAAAAAGCTTTCACAAAAACAGCCGCAAGCATGGAAGGGGCAAGGCAAGGTTTACAGACTCAAATAAAAGCATTTGCAGCTTTTGGTATTACTTTGCAAATGATTAAAAATTCAACCCCAGAGCAGATTTTTATAAAAATCGCCGAAGCTGTTGAAAGAGCCGGCGGCGCATTAGATAGGGCTAAAAGTCTGCAGGATATAATGGGCCGAGGAGGCAGGCAGTTGACCCCAGCTTTTGTTTCTGGTTTTTCAAAAACAGTCGCAAGCGCACCGACACCAATCGACGCTGAAACAATTAAAAACCTTGCAGATTTTAATGACCAATTAGACAGACTTTCCCGCGAAGTTTTGCCGGTAGCGGCTGACGCTGTAAGCGGCATGGCAGACTTGTTTGAAATGCTCATAACTGGCAGCGGCGGCAATAATATAAGTTTAGGTGAAAGAGCTGGTAATATTTTTAAAAATTCCGGCGCGGCTTTAAATGCAGCAATTGACTACATAGCTGGCCCAGGTATGACTTCTGCGAATAACCCTGACACTTTAAGTTTAGGCCGTTGGTCTGGCGCAGATGTTACCGGGAACGAGTGGTCAGATTTAAATGAACAATTCGGCAAACCTATCCCGCGTTTGCGTAATCCTTTCACAGAAAAAAACAGGCAAGATTATACAAGTGGCATTTTTGGTTTTAACACAAACCCAATGATTGGCCCGCAAATGCCACAAGCTGCAGCGGCAGCCGCCGGCACTGGTGGATTTATGCGGCCTAACCTGGCATTAAACTCTTTGCAAAGGATAGGCGCGGCTGTCAGTCAATCGGCCGACCCGATAGCAGTCGAAAAAGATAATAATAAACTGCTAAACAAGATTGCTAACAATACTAAAACAATAGCACAAAACAGCGAATAAAATGGCTACAGTCAAAGGCGCTCATCTAGTCGAACAAAACCCAAGCATTGCCTGGGATAAAAACAACGGTTTCAGTTTTACGAAAGAATTTGAAGGCGAAACAAAAGCTGTGCGCGGCTTGATGGGCCGCTACATAAGGGACGCAAGCGCCAGTAATATTCGATTTGAGCCAGACGGGGCAACCGCCAAACTGTTTGTAAATTATCAAAAGGACGTATGGGGCGGCTCTGGGCTGGATGAAACGCCGGTTGAGCTTTGGGAATTAGATGGCAATGATACGCAATTTAACTTGTGGGAGCATCCAAAAATTAAAGCAATTGATTTCCAAACTGCTATTAATGAGAAATCAAGAAACAAGATTAAAAAACAACTAGAGCAAGAGGTCGAAGTAGACGCAAACAACGACGTTGTTGAGCCGGCGTTTTTGTCTGATTCAAATTGCCCTGCAGACCTTAAAAATATTTACAGGCATTTAACAAAGGAGCAAGACAGTTTTGTTAGGCCAACTTACACGCTACGCCATACTTTGACTTTTTCACCAGATTACAATTTTGCGGCCGCAATCGTGCAAAGAGCTTTTTCTTATGTGAATAAAATTATTACACCGTCGCAATTGCTTTCTAATTCATCAATCGGAGAGCCGACACTAGATGCGGCAATGATTACAAGTTTAACCAATGCACACACTAACAGTTTGCCGGCAGGCGTTAACAGTGGCACGGGAATACAACAAATTGACGGCCAAGACCATCAATGGGGTTGGTTAAAGGGTGCGCCTAAAATTGTTAGTGAAGGACGGCGCAAAGTCACATTGACTCAAGAGTGGAAGCTAGAACTTTGGTCTAAATGGATTTACACTGTAGCAAGTTAATGAAATGCAAGCCCCTCTAAAACTACCAGAAACAAACAGCAAAAACTCTTGGCTAAATAAACTTTTAGCTTATACGAAAAGTTTAGAGCCAAGGGGCAATAATAAAGTTCGCGTAAGTCGAAATAGTAGCGGCACACAAATTGACATAAAACAACCTCGCCGGATGTCTTCAGGGGGGAGCGGCAGCGGAGGGGCGGCCGTATGGCTGTAAATTATTTAACGGGGAACGAATCGCCAACAGCGGCGAAAATGAATGAGCTTTGGACTGAAGCGGATTCGATAATTGATAAAGCACTTGACGGCAAATCTATTTACCTGGCTTCTAACGCAATAAGCGCCCCAACTGACCCTTTAATAACAGGCAAACAATTTTTCTTTTATACTTCAGGTAATCACGACGCAACTGATTTATCTGTTTTGTACGCCGTGCAACAACCATTGCCGGCAACTTATAATTCTACTACATACGAAACAGCGGCAAATAACGCCACGTTAACATATTACGACAGTACTAATAAATACGCCACAACTTCAGCCGACATAGGGTTGAACGATTCTTTAAAAGCGCATACCAGGACACATAACGGGGTTGAGTATTATCTTTGGGACAAAGGCCAACCTCATCCAGAAAAAAAGTGGCGCTTTTGCACTGCAGAATTATTAATAGGCGATGCTGCTAGTGATGGCTCTGGGGGTTATAAGTTTGAATTTCAAAATTTTAATAATAAATATAATTGCTTCAAAATCCACAATTTAACAGCAAACGACATTACATTTTATTTTGGTTCGTCTGCTTCAAATAATTACAATTTAACCATTCCTAAATACTCTCAAAAATGTGTTAGGCGTGACAGCGTAACAAGTGGTTACGATTCAACTTATAAATATTTTTTTAAATGCAATGTAAACGACCCAAGGTATTTATATTTTAAAAGCCACTCAGGATTTGTTGCCGACACAATGCGGGCTAATAACATAACTAACGCGTCGTTTTTATATAATATATTGGAGAATGTAGGCCAAAGGAAAGATAGTTCTGATGCTATAAGTACTCACAAAGCTCCTACAAGAATAACTTTTGACGCTCACACTTATACAGATATCGGCACAGAATATTACAACGCTGGACACGTTCCAGAAATAACTAGCAGTACAAAGGTTGGCGATTTAGTTTTTCATAAAGGCGACATTAGTTATATGAGGGCAGCAACAAGCAGTAGCACGCCCGAATATGGCACAATAACCTTTAATGGTTTTGATTCTGTTGTTTCCGCTTTTTCGGCTGCCGGCTTAACTTTAGATATAGATGACGGGACAAGCGGAACGCTATTTGAAAAAGCAAAAATAACAAAATCAACTACTTACGATTATTTTTATTTATGGCAGAAAAGTACCAATTTACTTACTTATAACGATGAGCCAAAGGTTTTAAATGTTGGCGACTCAACTGGTGCAGATGTTTATTTACAGACTGGAATCGGTGAACCTTGCAAGGCCGGCAATGCTACAAATCCAACTGTTTCAAATGGGTTTTTTGGTATTAGCGTTTTTGATGAATTAAACAGCGGCACAAAATCTGTTAGTGATTACATATCGGAATATAATACAAGCCTGGGAAGTTACGCAACAAGCAGCGGCACAGAGGTAAAACTAACAACTGAAGGGCCGGTTTTGTTTTCTGTTGAAGATTGGGAAATTGCTACAGTTTTAACTCCTACAAATCCGACAGTAAATTTTAACGGTTTTAATAAAAATCACAGCTTCGACGTTTACATTGATTCGTCAAATGACGCACAAATAAAATTAAAACAAGATAGGGCGCTTGCATATACCGACCAAGGAAGCAAAGAAACCGGCAGGGGTTGGCCTATAGCCAGGAATAATATAACTGATTATCACAGGCAGTTTGAAGGGCCGAAACACGACAAGAAATATCAAAACAGGGGCAGCGCTTACAATCATTTAGACATTAATAACGACCCTGTCGGCTTGTCTGGTGCAGATTTTACGCAAAACGGTATTGGCTCAATTGTAAATTCAGGTATCGCATTTCAATCTTGTAATCTGAACACTAAAATTGAGCCTTTTAATATTAATTTAACAGACAACAGAAGTTACCCCTTAACTTTACCTGGCGACGTTTCGCATGAGTTAGAGAAAAAGAAAGCATCAAGCGCAAGTCGTACAAGTTTTATTAGCGCAATATCTGGCGATGACACTTTATATGTTCGCCCGAATCTTTTAAAGGAACACTACAACGACCTTGTGACGATGTTAAAAAAATGCACACAAATAAGGCCGCTTTGTTTTAACGAGATAAGTTTTGGTAACAAAAAACCAGAGCCGGAAACTGGTAGCTTGTTAGTTCTGTCTGCTTTTCTTTGGAATGCCGTCCCAAAAGACTCTTATGCTTCTTTTGTCTCCGGTTCTGCTTCTCATACTTTTTGGTCTAGTTTAGGCGTTACAATTGGCGGCGCTGGCGGGTTTAGTGATTTTCCAGATGATATTTACACTCATGCCACTGATGCCGACAAAGCTGTTATGGCAAATTTTAGATGGGTTACAATTGCAGACGTAAAAGCAAAAGCGGCAGCAATGGGTTTTAAATTCAGATACGAAGAGCATTTCCAAATAATAGATTTTAATAGGGAAACAATTTATTTTGCAGGCGATACAAACGCACAATTTGACACATTTAGGCAAGGCACGACAGGCAACTGGAAACGGCCAATTTCTAAAGCTGTTCTGTCTGGTTCCGGTTACATTAATACGCTCACTGAGGGCGTTACTTATGTAAACAGTGCTGCAACTTGGGCCTCAACCAATAGCGACGGCACTTCAGCATACAGAACCAGGTACGTCGGACACACTACACACGCAAACCCAGCAATTTTAATTTATTTACACGACACCAGTCGGACAAACACTTCTGTCAAAGGCAAATTTGCAGAAAAACAAGTTGATTCTAGTGGGCAAGTTGGCAGTGATGTTATTAGGAATTTGACGGCAGACGAGCAAACAATCACGCCCACAAGTTCAAGCGCTCAGTATTTATATTTTTGCCAAGTCACGCCGCCGGTTACTCATTCGGCCTAGCCTCCGCTTGCAAATTTAAGAGCCTACGGCAGCCTTATGCCAGCGATGGCTAATAAATTTGAGTTAACAATCGACCTAACAAATCGCAAATTTGTTACGTCGCGTTACGATTCAAGCACTTTCACCCTGGACAAACTTTACCAGGGCGACGTTTTGCCTTTGCGAATCCGCGTTGTGACGGCCAAATCAGACGGCGGCCTTACCTCCCCGTTTGACCTAGTAACAGCCGGCTCGATTGAGTTGGCAATATGCACGCCAAGTTCTAGTAGTCCGGCAGTGTTAGCCACAACAGGGGCGACAAGCATAGCGGCCGACGGTTCTGATTATTACGCTGATTGCACACTGTCGCTAAATACGTCGAATATTGACGGTTTAAGTTATGCCGGAAATACATCACCAGCCACAACAACCATTGAGGCGGAATATGTGAGCGGCAGCAACAGTTTAACGGCAATCCAGCAATCAATAAACATACAGCCGCACGGCATAGACACGGGCGCAAGTAGTCCATCGCCTTCAAATAGCTATTACACAACGACGCAAACCGACGCTAATTTTTTAGCCAAAGCTGGCGGGACTGTTAGCGGCTCAGTTACTTTCTCAAACGCTGCACAGGTTAGATTTGC
>TARA_R100001463_G_scaffold102723_1_pt1 | contig 12205 bp, 22 predicted proteins | sample TARA_R100001463 | Tara Oceans TARA_R100001463 (sample SAMEA2622242) | marine metagenome | biome: marine biome (ENVO:00000447); feature: deep chlorophyll maximum layer (ENVO:xxxxxxxx); material: "saline water (ENVO:00002010), including plankton (ENVO:xxxxxxxx)" | depth 40 m
TACTTTAACAGGTATTGATAGCACTTATGATGTGTATATGGTTAAGGTTATGAATTGCACACCAGATACAGATGGACAGGGATTGCATTATAGAGTTACTGAAAGTGGTACACCTAATACAACTGCAAATTATGATTATGCAGTAAAAAATCTTAGAGCTGCTGCTGGATTTTCTAATGGTAGTGCAACAAACCAAACTTATGGATTAGTTACATCAGGTTTAACAGGTAGTGCAACAAATGAAACTGCTAATTCAATAATGTACATTTTTAATGCAAATAATAGTTCAGAGTACACATTTACCACTATTGAGGGTGCAATATTATCTAACACTAATGAGCTTAGGGGTGGACAGGGAGGAAATGTATTCACTTCTGCTAGTAGTGTTGATGGTGTACAAATCTTTTTTGATAGTGGCAATATTGAAAGTGCTACTTTGACTTTATATGGTTTAAAGAAGTAAGTAAATAAAGTATGATAAGATAGAAAGGATAATTATGGCAACATTAGAAGAACTAACAGTAGTAGCAACTCAAGAAATTGAGGACGCTAAACCAATGTATAAACAAGTCAATAATGAAAGACTTGAATTTACAGATGCTGATTATGATCAAGCTATAACAGATCTTGCTAACAGTAAGTATAATGATCAACAATTTGGTTATATACAAGCTAGACAAGAAGCGTATGGATCTATTGCTGATCAGTTGGACATGATTTATTGGGATGGTAAAAATAGTACAACTACATTTCAAGATCACGTTGACGCTGTAAAAGCTGCGCACCCTAAACCTTAGTAATTGACTAAGCTACAAGAAATGCGAGAAATTGCATTAGATCGCGCAAATCATAAATGTGAATGGCCAGAGTGTATTAATTACAACCAGAAACTTGAATTAGCGCACATTCATGGAATTGGCATGGGTGGTAATAAACAACGTAAATATGATATTGAAAATGTAGCAATGCTATGTAAATTGCATCATGACATTTATGATGGTCGTAATGTTGGATCATTAGCTAGTAAAGAGCGCAGGCTTTTGCTATTTAGTTACTTAAATTATTCAAGAAACAGCTAAAACTGTCTTTTTTTATGTTTATAATAATTATATAAACAGGAGGCTAATATCACATTAAAAGAGTTTGCCAGTAGTTATAACGCTAATTTAACAGGTAAATCGGCTTTTTTACAAAAACATCCTAAGCTATTATTAGAAGCTAAAAGATTAGTTAAAGAAGCAGAAGATCTAAATATGAGCGATACAGCGTTGGCTATTTATATGATCGAAAATTATAAAGAATTAAAAAATCATTCGCATAATACTGTAAGAAGATGGTTTAAAGATCTTCGATTAGGTTTATATGAGTGATTTAGAAAAGTTTAAAAAAACTTATAGTGATAAAGCACCACGTAAAAGAAAAAATAAAATAGAGCATCCTCCTAAGTTTAAACCTGGATATAAATATAGCGAAGTAACTAAATCAGGTGAAATTGTTTCTGAGCCGCAGGCAACTAACAAAATAAATTGGAAAGAGCAGCTATATGATTATTTTGGAGAAGAAGCTGAAAATTATTCAGTCGTTCCAGGAACTGCAGAGATCAGGTATTGGGATGCAAATATGGGTGCTGGTGAAGTGCAGCGCTTTTATTATTTCAAAGCAAAGATCGTTTCAAATAAAAACTACATGGCAGACAGTGATTTTAAATTATTATTAAAAGAAGCTAAAGCTAAAAAACCTGCAGTAAAAATTGATAAAGCAGTAGGCCAAACGTTTGTAGTAGCCTTAAGTGACTGGCAAATAGGCAAAAAAGGGACAACTGAAACTGTTGAAAGATTTTCTGCAGCTATACCAAAAATTATTAATGAAATAAAGCAACTTAAAAAAACTAAGAATATTGATCGTGTTTTATTTGCTGGGTTGGGTGACATAGTTGAGGGCTGTTCGGATTTTTATGCTATGCAAGAATTTGAAGTGGAATTAGATTATCGTCAACAACAAAAAGTTGCTAGGCGTATGGCATATAGTTTAATTACACAATTAATGCCGCTATTTAAAGAAGGCCTGGTTGCGTTTATTGGCGGAAATCATGGGGAATCACGTCGCAACGGAAAAGCGTTTACTTCGTTTGGAGATAATAGAGATGTTCAGTTAAGCGAAGAGCTATATGAAATATTTAATGAATCGCCTGCTTATAAAGATAAATTAAAATTTATTATACCAGAAAATAAATTGAGTTTAACTTTTGATATATCTGGAATTACACTTTGCCTCGTTCACGGGCATCAAATGCGCGGCGGATCTAACGCTCAAGCTAAAGCAAAAAAGTGGTTAGCTGATCAGTCATTAAGCAGAAATGCAATTGCAGATGCAGACATTTTGTTAATGGGACATTATCATTTTTTCTCAGCTTATGAAACTTCGTCTAGGTTAATTGTACAAGCGCCAACCTTGGATAGCGGATCGCAATGGTTTGAATCAACAGCTGGAGATGCAAGTAATCCTGGAATATTAACTATGGTTATAGGTGGAGATGACAAGTGGAGCAATATCAATGTTATTAGATAGTATAATATAAAGTATGAAGTTAGACGTAGTAAGAACTCAATTTGGTAAAGATGCTACTAACGGCATGCTGTTTGTTGATGGTGTATTTGAATGTTTTACTTTAGAGGATGAAGTAAGAGATATTAAAGTTATGTCCGAAACAGCTATTCCTTTAGGTGAATACGAAATAAAATTTCGGAATATTGGAGGTTTTGATACTAAATATAAAGCTAGGTATGGATCTACATTTCACAAAGGAATGCTAGAGTTACAAGACGTACCAAATTTTAAATATATCCTCATTCATACCGGAAATACGGATCAGCATACCGCGGGATGTCTCCTGATAGGAGAAACTCAGCAAGACTTAGACAAAGGAAAAGATGGTTTTGTAGGCGGCTCAGGTGATGCTTATAAAAAGTTTTATCCGAAAGTTAGAGATGCTTTAATTGCAAAAGAAAAAGTTACAATTAAATATTCTAATATTAATCTATCAGGTATATCAAATAAAGCAACTGAAGATGTAGTTTTAACAAATACAGTTGATCAAAAATATGACAAAATTATTTCAGAGTTAAATATTATTAAGGCACTTCAATTAAATAAAATACAGTAGAGGTTATTTGAAATTAACTTGTCAAATATGCAAACAATATTTAGAAATATTTAATAAATACTTTAGGTGCATGAATAAGAAATGTACTAATTATAAAGTAAAACAAATATCAGCTAGGTAAGTTCTATTAACTTTAATATTACAATTGTATTGAAAGGATATAAATTGACAAACAATAAAAAAGACTGGAAAGCATATTGGAAATTTATGTTTGCAAAAGCTTTTCGTACTGGTTTACAATCAGCAATTTCTTTATATTTAGCAACTAGCACTGGCATTATAGATGCTGAGCTATTTCAACTAATATCGGTAGCTTTTTTAAGTTCAAGCATTACGGTTTTACAACACGCCCTTGAGCAATATAAACCTAAAGAAACATTTTAAATATCAAATTGTTTAAGCCTATTTTAAATATGGTAATATTGCTATATGTCAAATGAAAGAACTAACGGTTTAACAGCAAAAGAATTGAGTTTGCTAATTTTGGAAGGTCAAGAAAAGTTAAATGATCGCATAGATCAATTACATGAAAAAGTAAATCAAAAAATATCAAGAGCTGAATTAAGCGGCTGGTTAGTTGCTGTTTCAGCGTTAGTGGTGCTCATTCAAGCAGTAATGTAATGCTTAATAAATTATTAAGCCTATGTGGTGTTATGTTTTTAATAATACCTTTTCCGTTAGCTATAGCTGATGAAGTTTGGGAATGGGAAAGATTTGAAGACAATACCTTTGAATCAGCAATAACAATATCAAACGATCCTTCTATTTATTGTAATGAACAAAATCAGTATGGTACTACTGGCTGTTCACTAGCTTTAGATAATGGTACTTATACTTTTACATTTTCAACTGACATTCAAGTATATGAAGTAGCATTTTTAGTGGGTGCAGTCAATAACGCATATTCTGTTACTTGGTATTATGCAGACAATACAAACGAAACAGAAAATAAATCAGGTCAAAACAGTTCAGATTTTTCTACAATGTACGATGATTTTTATAAATCTTTCACTGATCATAATGCTGCTGAAGAAAATACCAATAAATATATAACAGCTTTTGATGTAACACTTACAGACATATCTTTACTTGATTCATTATATTGGCAATATGATGATGCTACTGCAACAGGAAACTTTGCTACTACTACAACAACTTCAAGCACTACAACTACAAGTACTACTACAAGCACTACTACAACAACTACTACTATTCCGCCTAAGCCAGAGCCAGAGCCAGAGCCAGAGCCAGAGCCTTATGTTGAACCGGAGCCTTTACCACCTCCTCCTGAAGAAATTATTGTTGATATAGTTGTTGAAGGTGTTGATAAAACTTACACACAAGCAGACGTAAATGATGGAACTATTGAAAGAGATCAAGAACGAATTGATAACGAAGCTGCTTATGGTTGTTTTATGACTGACGCGCAAATAGATCGTGGCGATTGTATTATTATAAAAGAAGAGGTTATTGATGAAGAAATTATTATTGAAGATAAAGAAAATGTGGAGATCGTCATTCCTGAAGATGCTGTTAAAATATTCGACGCACCTGAAGAGAAAGAAGTTGAAATCGAAATATTGGAGTTTGAAGAGCAGCCTATTGAATTTGAAGTTATTGAATTTGATTTGGAAGACGTTGCTCCCAAAGACGTGGTGGAAATACCAATACAGGATGAAATAATAGAGGATATTATAGAAGATGAGTTGGGCGAAACATTACCTATCGATGACGAAATTAGAGAGGATGAAATTCAGGTTGAAAATAATGACGATAAAATTATACAGGAAATCGTTGAATCTGAAGAAGAAATTGAATTAATTGAAGTCGAAGAAGCTATAAAAGAAATTGTTAAAGTTGAAGAAATCATTGAATTAAAAAATGAAGAAGAATTAAATACGCTATCAGAAGAAGAAGTTGTTATTTATGAAGAAGAAATTAAAGCTGCTATAGTCGAATATGTTGAAGATTTAGACCAAGAGGATCAAATAGAAGTAATTAAAGAAGTTACTGATATTGGAATTACAAATTTAGATAAAGCAACTAAAGAAACAAAACAAGTAGTTCAAGCTGTAGTTAATGAAGTTACTAAAGTTGAAAATGTTGAAACGTTAACTAAAGAGCAAACAGAAGTAGTTGCTGATATTTTAGGTTTTGAAGAAACTGAAGATGTTGCTATTATTGCTGAAGCAGCAGCTAAAGAAAAAAACATAGCACAAGCAGTTGATGAATATGTTGAGAGAGCTTCCGATAATGCAAATGTTGAAAATTATAATTTAAGTGATGTTGTTGTTGAAATTGCTGTAGAAAATTTTATAGCAGATCCAATATCAATTATACAAATTGATTTTAATGAAATAACTATTAATAATTTATCGTCAGGTATGACAAGCAGCCAAAAGGAAAAAGCACAAGAAGTCGTGGTACCGGTTATTCTAGCTAGAATAGCTACTGTAGGAAGTTTTATTATGAGGAAATCATTTTGATTAAAAAAATATTTAATTATATAGTTGAAGCTATAAAAGAAACATTAAATTTAAGTTGGACACTTGTTGGCCTTGTTATTGCCGTGCTTACTTTAACAGGATCAGCGGCTGAGATAACTGCGCTAGCAACTTTAATTACTTTAATAATTTGGCTGTTAACTATAAAATTTAGATCATGAAAACAAAAAAAAAATGTTATTCAAAAAAAAATAACAAAGGTACACATATAACAATTTGTAATTGTAAATATGGCTCTAACAGCCATACAGACTAACCTAGAGCTAAATATAGCAAATAGCTTAATAGCTAGACTGAGTGAAGCCGCAAGACTTTAAACGCTTATATGAGCTTTTAAACGCTGCTTATGTTGTTAATTTTGCTTATATAAATATTACAGCAATTTTATTTTATATGTAAACAATATAAATAATAATAAAATGTTTTAAACAATACAAAATAGAAAAATAAGTGATATAATTTTACTATTATGAAAGAATATAAAAACGAGTATAATTTAAAAGTTGTATTAAACAATAACGCTGAAACACCTGAAGAGGCTGAAGCGCGTAGTTTATTACAAATAAGTAATATTCAAGTAAACTTAGCTAATAGTTTTACAAAAACAAGCTTAGTTTTAAATGACAAGGAGGAATAGTGCCGAAAGGACCAGGACGACCGGCGAACAGTTTGCCAACGGCTGCGCATCTTTTAGGAGTGCTACAAAAATATATTAAAGCCGATATTATTAATGATCAAGAAACTGTTTATACTGTTAAAGAAAAATTAGTAAAACAGGTTATAATAGATGAGTTAAATAAACGTGAGAATATGAAAACCTACGTTAAAGAATGGAGGACAAAAAATGCTAAGTAATTTTGATATTAATGGCGATGGAATATTTAATGGTTTTGAATTGTTGAGTTATTCAATACTATTTACAGTTTTATATTTTTATATTTCATCGTGGTTTTACAATACATTTAATTTTTGGTTTATGCCAAATCGTAAAGCATACAGTAAAAACTGGAGATAGTTATAATTAAAAAGGTACTAGCAAGCATTTATGGACCGTTCGGATTTAGTCCTCCTACGGTCCGCTTGCATCAAAGGAGGATTAATGGACATTTACGGACTAGTAACAGAATTTCAAACTAAAGTATTAAAGAATATACCATATAACAGTATTCCTGATGAAAAAGAATACAAGTTTATAGTTGATACTTTAGAAGAAGAACTTAATGAATTTAAAGAAGCTTATGAGTATTCAAACTACTCTGAAATGGGTGATGCATTAATTGATTTAATTTATTTTGCATTAGGCCATTCATATAGAATGGGTTTTGATTTTGATCATTGGTTTAAACAAGTACATGAAGCTAATATGAAAAAGCAAGTTGCTACAACTGACAGAGGTTTAACCGATGCTGCTAAGCCTGACAATTGGGAAGAGCCTAAATTTAACATTTACGATAAGATACCTTTATTGTTTATTGAAGCAACAAAAGTGCAAATTATAAAAGATAAAGATTACAACGATAAAAGCAGCAGAAAAGACTACTTTCCGTTCGGTCTTAAATCATATATTCAAATGATCTATATTAAGGTCCTACGAATGGTTAACGTGGTTAATAAAAAATCTGTATTTAATGAGCCGTTGCATGATTCAATAATTGATTTAGTAAATTATGCTTCATTTCTATATGATGAAATAGCTGAGGAGGAATAATGTTTGGATTAACAACAGAAATAATTTTAATAGGATTGTTATCACCAATAGTTTTTGTTTCAATAGCTATGTATATAGCGAGTAAATAATGATCGCTAATTTATTATTTTATTTAAAAAATCTTATAACAAAATGGCATCAAACGCCTAAACAGGTTAGAAATTTTACTTGTTTTATTTGTTATGGTAATTTTATATTTCCAATACAAAGCAAAGATTATATAGTATGTAATGATTGCTTTATAGAAATTGAGGAGGAATAATGTACCCCTCTAATTCAATACTTGGATTACAAAATGGAGCGTTGCAAGGTGGCGATATAATTTATAACGAAAGAACAATGCAAGAAACCAAAACATTGTTTAATACTTCGTTAATGTATTTTGATGATTTTGATAAATATTCAAATTGGAACTTTTTTATTATGCCTGAGGGCCGTTGTATATTTCCTCATATAGCAGCAGCTGAATTATGCTGGGCCTTAACTGGCGAAAAGAATATTAAATTAATAGATAAATATTCTAAAATGTGGAGTAAATTTACAAATGAAGTGGGCGAAGTTGAAACAGCTTATGGTTATAGAATGCGCAGACATTTTGGCAGAGATCAATTACTTGAGTTAATAGATCTTATTAATAAAGATATAAGCACTAGACAAGCATTGGTTTCTTATTGGGATCCAGTTTCGGATGGTTTATTAAATCAAGGTAAAGTTAAAAATGTACCTTGTCCATTTGCTTGGCAAATTAATGTAGATAGCGAAGATAGTTTACATTTAACTTTATTTATGCGATCCTCTGATTTAGTTGTAGGTTTGCCGTATGATTTTATGTTTTATGATCAATTAGCATTAGCATTAGCTAACGAATTAAATTTAAGTAAAAAAAATATTACTATTATGTCAGCTAATAGTCATATATATAGAGCTCATGAGAATATTGTTTTGCAACAAGTTACGCTAGATGATCCAGTTTTTTTGCCTAAATATTATCAAAGTAAAACTACATTAAGTGAAATAATGCTTAATCCTGAAAGTTACATTGAAGAAATTAGAGGGTTATGTTCGCCTGATGTAGAAAAAAGGCGTGAATTATATCATCCTAAACCCGAGGTGTTTGAATGATAAGAAAACAAAAAAAGTTTTTAGATGTTGTTTTAGCTATGTCAAGTGATAATTTCTTTGCTAAAAATGGCTGGGATGATATGAAATGGACCGGATCAGATGATAAATTATTATTTAAGGCTTTAACAATGTATGATAATACAACTTTATTGTGTGGCCCTGGAACAGCTGAAACAATGCCATCTTTAAAGCACAGAAATGTACGAGTTGTAAGAACTAAAGCAGATGGTTTTTTTACAGCTAACGGATTACTTTATAGAGAAATGAAATTTAAAGATTTACCTAAAGATAAAAATCTAATTGGTGCAAAACTAATTGGAGGACCTAATCTAGTTGAAGCAGCTATAGATGCTGGTTACGTTAGAGCGGCATATATTTCGGTAATAAATAAAAATCTCGATAGCGGTTATGGAAAAGAGTTATATCAAAGGCATTTTCAATTTTGTCGCTATAAAGAGTTAGAATTTGGAAAAGCCAAATTACGAAAGTATAAACTATAAGGAGAAAAAAAATGGTAGATACAAATAGAAGCATAGCTAAATCGGTTGCACTAAAAGGAGCAACGCATTTAATGAAAGATCAATTTGACATTAATGGCGATTTATCTGCGCAGTCAGAAAAAGTTATAACTGTTTCAAATAAATTATTTGATTGGTTATGCGAAGGTACTATAACAGCTGCAACAGCTGTATTTGATGTTGAAGAGAAAGAGCCTTTTAACGAAGGTGAAACTCAAGTTAAAACTAGTGAGCCTGCTGTAACAAGCACAGAAATTAATTGTCCAGAATGTGGATCAGATATATGGGATAATAGACACAAACCCAAGCAAGGTTTTCCTATATTAAAATGCAAAGCTACTGCTGCTGAATGCAAAGGCGAAGGAGCAAAATGGCCGTGGTCTGTATTTGAGCAAGAAGAAGTAGACGAATTAGTTAGTAAAACTAAAAACGTAGCTTCTAAAAAAGAAACAAATTACGACGCACCTTTTTAAAGTGTATGAGTTAAAATATAATACAACGCGTAGGGCTGTAATAGTCCTGCGCAAGCCTAAGGAGGACACTAATGACGCAATTAGAAATAAAAAAACTAACTAAAGACGAATTTATTTATTGGTCTGATTGGATTAGTATGAGATGGCCAAGCATTAAAAATGAATCTGGATCAATTAAAAGTTTATATAATGATTTTAGTATATATAATGATGATATTTTAGGACAAGCTGCAGTTGAACAGCTAGATGAAGGTAATGATTTTTTTAGCTGGCCTAAACTTAAAAGACGCTGTAAAGAAATATATAATGATCAATTAAAAGAAAAAGTTAATGCTGCTAGATCATCTGAGCATAAAAAAGAATTATTAAGAGATAAGCCTAGCAGTTTTCAGAGTTATTTAAAAGCAAATGGTTGGAGTAGTACAGACGAAGCTATATTTTATACAAGAGTTAGATTATATAAGGAAAAAAAATTATTTTATTGGGATATGCCTAATATGGAAAAATATGCAGATATGGACTATAAAACAGCTAAAAATAATGGTTGGAAGCAAGGACTAATGGCAATGGAGGATAAATGACAGATCAAGTTAAATATGAAGTAACGTTTGCATTAGTACCTTTATGGGTATACGATTTATGCAGCGATTTAGAATTAAGTACTTACATAGCATTAGCTAAATATGCTAACAACACAACTAAAGAATGCTGGCCAAGTATAAATACAATAGGTAAGCAAATTAAGCGTGGTAGAGTAACAACTATTAAAGCACTTAAAGGATTAGAAGAAAAAGGCTGCATTACAGTTAAAAGAAGACGTAAATCTAATAAAGATAATGAAACTAATCTTTATACATTAATGGTAAATAAACCAGCTAGCATAGTAGAACATACTAGCCCTGATATAGATAATGAAACTAGTCCTAGTATGCCAGATCATACCCAAACTATACTTAATAATAACTATACTAATAATAACTATATAAGCGATGAATCGCTTTTTATGTTTCAACAGCAAATAATTAAAGCAGTTGGCATAAATAAGCCTACAGATGGCCAGAAAAGACATGCTTTTAAAGAAGCTAAGAACTTAAAAGAAGCTGGATTTGAACCTGAGGATATATCTTTAATAGCTAAAAATATAGGGCTATCTATGGGTGTAAGCTTTATTACTATAGGTAACTTAACAAAGTATAGCTATTTAAAAGATGGTGCTAGAACAGCTTCAGCTAAAGACGTACAAAAAGCAGTTAATACTAATGAATTAGAAGCGTGGCGTAATGATAACTAATTGTATAGTAATGTATGCTGCTTTTGTAAGTAGTTTTGGTAATGGTGCTGATCCAGCTATAAGTGATATGAATAATATAACTTATTGTAATAATAATTTACCTGCTAATACTTTACAATATTCAACGCTGTTAGTAGATAATTTTAAAGAAAAAAATATTAAAACAGCTGTTAAAGTTATGTTTTGTGAAAGCAGAATGAAGGCTGATGCTTACAGGTGGCAAGATCAAGACAGCGGATTATTTCAAGTTATACCTAAAACTTGGGGTTGGGTTAAACAAAAGTATAATATACCTTATTGGGATTATCCGATTGATAACACTTACGCTCAATTGATACCTAAGCATAATATAGAAGTAGCTGCGTTATTAGTACAAGAAATGCACAGTAGAGATGACTATTGGAAACCTTGGTCAAGTAGTGAGCCATGCTGGGGTAACGATCTAACATTTGAAAATATTTGGAGAACTGAACAGAATTTATAGAATACGTATTAGTATTTATATATGGAATGGCAAAACAGGGCCGCATGCAAAGACGTAAATACAGAGTTATTCTTTCCAGTTGAAGGTAATTTAACTGATCAGCAATACTGGCAAGCGTCTGAAATATGTAAAGAATGCCCAGTAAACGTAGCATGTCTTAAAATGGCGTTAGATCAGGGTATAAGTAATGGTTTGTTTTGTTTACCTGAACGAGTAAGAAAACGTTTTAAAAATAAAAAATTAGATAATCTTAGTAAAACAGTTAAAGAAACATTTAAAATAATGGATATAATAGATCCGTCGTTTAATGTTAAGGGTAAGTTAATAAAGAAAAGATGTTTACGTTGTAATAGATATGGCAAAGGTTTTGCTGCTGATTATGAAAACTGGGGAGCTAAAAGTCATATATGTGTAAGCTGCTATATAGAAATAGAGAATAATAAACATATTGATAAGCTATTAGAAATAGAAAAGAAACCGTCTAAATCAATGCCTGAGTTTGATGATCACGGAATATTACTAAATAAAAAATGTACTAAATGCTGGAAAAGAAAAGATACTAAAGACTTTACTAAGCGGCCTAAAGGTATAGGTAGCCGTACAAGTTGGTGTAAAGTATGTTTAAATAAAAACTTACAAGATTGGCATAATAAAAAAAATGATAGTACCTAAAAGACCTTGTCTTGAGTGCAGAGTATTAATAGAGCCAACTAAAGATAATCCTAGTTATTGCGCGCAGCATAAGCCATTAATTAAAAAATATAAATATAAAGATACAAGACGCAGAGCGTATCAAGATCCAGAATACAGACGTAACAAAGCATTAATAAAAAAAGCGCAACGTAATTGCGTGCAATGTGGAACTATAGGTAATAAGAGTAACAGGTTAACAGTTGATCATATAATTCCTATAAGTAAAGGAGGTACACATAAAATATTTAA
>TARA_R100001463_G_scaffold44124_1_pt1 | contig 12190 bp, 18 predicted proteins | sample TARA_R100001463 | Tara Oceans TARA_R100001463 (sample SAMEA2622242) | marine metagenome | biome: marine biome (ENVO:00000447); feature: deep chlorophyll maximum layer (ENVO:xxxxxxxx); material: "saline water (ENVO:00002010), including plankton (ENVO:xxxxxxxx)" | depth 40 m
ACGACAGGCAGCTCGACTTTGATTTTCATCAATATGTGTAATCGTTACAATGTATGACAAAAATGGTTACCAATATTGTCACTGTTTTTTCTAATAAAACATTCATATCCTTGTAATCAATCAAGGGAGTGAATTATGTCAAACCAATTTGAATTATATTTAGAAATAACATCTTTGTTTCGCAGCGAAGACTACAATCAAGACGATTTACCGCAATTATTTATTCTTATGGAACAGATACATAGCAATTTATCTGAAGTTTGTGAAAAAAATTTGTTGACTTTAAAATATAACAAATGTGATACCAACAGTTACCTGAATGATATAGGAGGTAACTGTGATTGTAACAAACAAGACATTGCTGACGCCGGTCGAAGCCGCGCACCTGCTGTGGAACGATGATAGCCAGTCAGCCCGTCAACGAATATATCGTTGGTTGCAGCGGGGTTTATTAAACGAAGTTGCAGAGCGACATAACCTCCCAATCATAAAAGACGGCAACCGTTATCACATACCTCGCGCTTTAATTCAGGCCATGCGGGGTGATAAATGACCTGCCCCGAATGCGACGGCAATCACTACATTAAGCGCGGCGACCAGATAAAAAAATGCAGCGTTTGCACAGCACCTGACACCAATGATTTCGATCCGATCAGCCGCCCCCGCCATTATGTAAAAGGCGGAGGGATAGAGCCGCTGGATTTTATCACGTCACGCGGGCTGGATTTTATTGAGGGCAACATCATTAAATATGTCGTCCGGTATCAAGAGAAGGGCGGCACGGTCGATTTGGAAAAGGCCAAATTTTATCTGGACCGATTGATCAAGAAAGAATTGGAACAGGGCAATGCCTAGACGCCTTCGTTCCTACGTCAAAGCAACCACCATTCACAGCCAATCACAGATGTCAAAGGCAGAGCAGCAGTTGCAGCCTTGGACCGTCATTGGCGTGCAGAAAGGATCTGGACAATGGCGCCCAACGAACTTGTGTCCGTTTCTAAATACAGACGATCCGTTGAAAACAGCCAGGAAGGCAGAGCGGGAGGGGAATTTAGTATTAGTGACCCAGAAAATCAATACCGGCCACTACGAACTGTTGGCCAAAGTGCCGAGTGTTCCGAGTGCGACGGTAAAGGCGAAGCCGATTACGAATACTCAATCGGGGGATACACCGAAAACGGACCCTGGCAATCCTACCGAACCTGCCGCGCAGTTTGTCAAACGTGTAATGGGACTGGTGAGGTTTTAGTCGATGAAGAAGATTAATGGTGAATTGATTTCGTTGGGATATGGCGGGGCCATTGTCGCAACGAAAAAGAGAAGGACGTTTTGGCAAAAAATTAGGAGGGCAATATGTGGATCGCGGTTTTTATCGTGGCGTGTCTGATCTTACCGGCAGCGTTTTAATGTATTTCACCATCCTTGCAGTAGGCAGCGCCATTCTCTCTGCCGTGCTGCTTGGGCTGGTGGCGGCTTATTTCATTTTTATGTGGCGAAAGACAAAACGATGAAATTTACCATTCTAATAATTTTATATTTTTTCAACGTAGATGATGATGACGGTCGCGGGTTTCACATCAGCCACTTAAATGGATTGCCTCTTTGGTTTGACACCGAGAAGGCTTGCTTCGATCACATCAACCAGAATTACAACGCGCTGCAAAGCTACGTTGAACACTACTATAAACAAAAGGCGACCGTGAGCGAGATACGGTGTGTTGAGGATGGCAAGCGGTAATGTTTAGAGCCATTTCTCTCGGTGCCGGTGTGCAGTCCACGGTCATGTCGCTGATGGCTGCGCGGGGCGAAATTAAACCCATGCCAGATTGCGCGATATTTGCTGACACGCAATGGGAACCAAAAGGCGTCTATGACCATCTTGATTGGTTAGAGACGCAGTTGCCATTTCCGGTCTATCGAGTAACTGAAGGCGACATCCGCCGCGACACATTACACGCCTCACAAAATGGTAAGGATGAAAAGGGGCGCTTTGCAACTGTTCCGTTTTTTACGCTTGAAGGCGACAACAAGGGAATGGGACGGCGGCAATGCACTTATGAATACAAGCTAAAGCCTATCCGCAAAAAGATACGAGAGCTTGTAGGGTTAAAAAAGGGCCAACGTGTGGCTAGAGGATGGATTGTTGCACATACATGGCTCGGCATTTCAACAGACGAAGCGGGGAGAATGAAGCCGTCGCGGGATGCGTGGCAGTTCAATGTCTATCCCTTAATTTTAAATAACATAAGCAGACAGGACTGCATCGCGTGGTTTGCAAAACACTATCCAGGCCGCACGTTGGCAAAGTCGGCGTGTATTGGATGCCCGTTTCATAACAACGTCCAATGGCGCGATATGAAGATCAATGACCCAACGTCTTTTGCGGACGCCATAGAGTTTGATGAGGGCATTCGCTACCCCGAAAATAACGAGGACATTCGACAGTTTTTACACGCTGAACGGAAGCCGTTGGCCGAGGTAGATCTTCAAAACTTGGAGGACAAAGGCCAACTCAATTTATTTATGAATGAGTGCGAGGGGATGTGTGGCGTATGAGCCTACCCCCAGCAGACTGCCCCTGGTGCGGCCAACACTCTACACAATGGAATTATGTGCGAGGGCATTATGAATGTCCCGTTTGCAAAAGAAGTGTCGCAGATTGTTGCGACGGGGAACAAGAGACAGCGCATGACGAATGACCCCTCGTTTGTTCTGCTCATAGCCGCTATTGCGGCTGGGGTAGTCGTTGTCTCTTCAATGGTAGTCGGGGTCGATTTCTTCTCCATCGCCGACCCCGGCTACTTTTTTGAGGATTGAAATGCAATTAAAAAACAGACGCCCGTGCGTAACTACGCGCACGGAAAATTTTCATTTTTCAATTTCTTTTGACCCCGACACAGGACAGCCTGTAGAGTTTTTTATAACAGGAAGAGGCAAGGTTGGGCAGCAGCTTGACCTTGAACTTTATGACCTAAGTGTGGCCGCATCTAAAGTAATGCAGGGGAAATGATTTACATGAAATACTGTAGGTCACGATAAAATTTGCAAATCATTTACAAAATATCTGTCATTAGGGGTATACTAGGACTAACTACAGTGGTACTAAGGCATTGAGAAGATTGTAAGTTCTTGATTCCGTTGGGCCTCAGATCACACTCATAACCTGAAGGTCGTAGGTTCAAATCCTACCCCCGCAACCAATGATTTCAATGACTTAGCCGTCTTCTCCTTGAAGGCGGCTTTGTTGTATTTACAATTTATTTACAAAAATGCCCGGATGTCCGGGTAAGGCTGTGACCTTCAGTGCAATATCCTGTTGATATTTGTTGTGACATAAGTTATATCAGATATCACATAAAGGACGGAGGGCATTATGCCAACAGTAACAAAGAAACAGGGCGTGCGTCCTGTAATACCCAACAAAAAGTATATGATTGATTTGCGCGGCAAGGGCGCTGATGTTGAACAGGAAACATTCCACGGCACGTTTAAACAGGCGCAGGATTACAGAGAAAAAAGATTGGTGGAGTTGCGAGAACCAAAAAAACGCAAAGCAAACGAAGCACCCGACACGGTGTTTGATGCGTGCCAATTATTCTTGGCTGTGCAGGAAGCACGGATTGAGGAAGGTGAGATTGGTAGGGGGGAGTTCGTCAACAAGACGCGACACCTGAACCAGATGTGCGGCGTTCGTATTGGCAGCAAGACTGTCGGTAGCCTGACCCTGGACGACGTGACGTATGAGATCTTGAACGAGAATGTCAAAAAATCATTGGGAAAAAATCGCGCTAAAAAGACGGTGCGGCGTGCCTTCGTCACCATCAAGCAGATGATGAAGTGGTGCGAGGATAAAGGATGGATCGATAAATCCCCAGCCGCTGCAATTAAGATTTCTTTGAAGGGTGAGAAGCGCCAAGAGTTACGCCGCATTAGCCCAAATGAAATGCGTAGCGTTATCGAAGCAGCGCCAGAGAAGTACCGTAGGGTAATCCAGTTTGCTGCTTACACCGGGTTGCGTGCTGGAGAACAACGGGCGCTAACGTGGGACGATGTGGATCTGGACATGGGGTATGTTCATGTCCGATCAGCTATTAAATGGGATGGTGAACTTGGGGCGCCTAAGACTGATAAAAGTGAGCGGTCTGTGCCATTGCCTGGGACGGTCATACAGATGCTGCGCGAATGGAAAATGCGTCAGCCTCTAAAAGAGCGCACCAACAACCTCGTCTTTCCTACAAGCATGGGATACTACGCCGACCACTGCAACTGGCGTAACCGTGGGCTGCAAGCTACATGCTTACAGTTGGGGTTGGACAAGATGACATGGCACGATCTGCGCCACTTCTACGCCAGTGTTTTAATTTTTGATGCAGAGGTATCTGACCCGCAAGTGGCAGCGTTTCTTGGCCACAGTGATCTCGGGTTTACGTATAAAGAATATGCCCGCTACTTTGCAGACCGAGACCGTGACGTTGTCATTGGCAAGTCATTGGATCGTGTGTTTAAGGCTAGTGGTCTGTAATCGACACGTTTCCATCTTGGTCAACGTAGGCAAGTTTCACACCAAGTTCGCGTTGGATTTTTTTACGCACGCGATAAATTCTGTGGGGTGTGGTCTTGCCTGGGTTGACCCGAAAACTGTCTGACTTTGCGTCGAACAATTTAATCTCTCCCTTTGCGTTGACGGCAATTAGATCGATAGGTCCGTCATGGTTTACAACAGGACTAAAGACCCAGTAGTCATTATCAATTAAATATGCAGCCAATCGAGCTTCAGCAGCAGCCCCTTTAAAAATACTTTTAACGCTCAACGAACAATGCTCGTTCTGCCGCACGGCGACGTATTAGCCCCGGCAACCGGCGACCACGCGCCAAGGTCCACTTTGGGAACTCGTCTGCTGCCCTTTCAAATGCGCCCCTGTTTAAACAGGATCTCAAAGTGCTGGCTTTGAAGTTTCCGGTGCCACAGTTGTAGGCGAAGGACGTGATAGCAGCCCATTGATTTTCGTGAAGATCAACGCCCACCAATCGTAAAAGTCTGCGCTCAGTCTTTTGGATGTCACGAAGAAAAAGTTCGTCTGCTTCTTCCATAGTAATAGGCCGATGATCAGCAGTAACACGGAGACCATCAAGACCATAGATGCTGCCAAAACCCAAAGTCCAAATACCCACGGGATCACGACAACACTCCAACAATGGGGTAGAAGTGTCTCCGTCGTGAACACCTTCAAACAATTTGATAAGTTTGATGCCAGCTTCATTGCAGATTACTTCGTCCATTTGCTTGTAAGCCGTTGGCCAAACCAGAACATGATGATTGTACTGAACGTTGCATCCAACGCACCACCGGCAACTATTAGCCCGTATTGATCTGGCGTAATCCACTGCATAAACACAGCAACGTGAACCAATAAGAACAGGAAAAACACAAGGTAGGTGATTGTCGGCCTAACACTTGCCGCATAGTTCACTGTCCACTTACTGGCGTTTTGCATCTCAGCTTGCGCGGTCGTCTGCACCGCAATGTTTTGTTCACTGACGCCAGAGATGATGGCTTCGTCTCGCTTGTCCGCTGCCATTTGCGCTTGCATGGCAAGCTCATGTTCTTTGTCGCGTGCGTCCTGCTTGCTGTCCATGAATTGTTTAAACATGCCCGGACCAACACTGGTCACAAGACCTAGCACGCTGCCTACGATTGAAAGCATCGTGTCCTCCTACTTTTCTACGTTGGGATGTTTGGAATTGTGAATGTGCTGGAGATGCGACACTTGATCTTGCAGCACCTTCAATTCAGCTTGGATTGTTGCCAATTCGCGGTTACGAATTTCCAAACTTTTAACGCTATTAATTTCTTTCAACACCGCGATTTGAGATGAGAAGACTGCCCTCTGGCTTTCAGCGTCGTCCAGCCGCGCATCGAATGATGACTTGAATTTATCAAAGGCTTTGTGGAAGCCTTCCAAGTCTTCCATCACGCGGGAAAGATTGTTCCGCACGATGGCGTAACCGCTGGCAATCGTTGCCAACATGATGAGACCTTGGATCGCGTGAGTGGCAGTTAGCTCCATTTACTGCATTTCCTTTAGGTACACTAAAAGATAAATTCCACCCCCTATAAACGCGATCACAGTAATAGCCTTCACTGTCTCCAGAGCTATTCTTTTCCAAAAGGATTTTTCAGCTTCAGCTTTTCGCTGTTGCTCTGCTATTTTTTCACGATGTTTTTTGTGCTTCTCAGCAATGCGCTTGCTGCGCTCGATCTCAATTTTTTTAAACGTCCCCTTGCCCCACTTGTTATCAATTTCACGTTCGAGGGATTTTAGGTTCCGGGCAATCTGTTCCTTTTCTAAAACATCAGCGGCAACTGAACCGAGGGAAGTTTCGTCGTCGAAGGCTTCGTCACCTTCCTTTGCACGGATGTTAATTACTTGCTGCGTGCGTGATTTTGGCTTTCCCTTCTCGGCCTTTTGCTCTTCTTCTTGCGCCTTAAATAATTGGTCTAAGCCTTGCGCGATATCCTTTACGCCCTTGGCAGATTTTACGAGCGTCCTCGTCGTGGCTATGGCAGCAGCAATTGTTACTGGGTCCATCAGTCGCGTCCCATCCATTTCTTGACAGTCGCACTTTCCCAAATGCGGATGCTTAACCAAACAATTGTGAACAACGCCGCAACGTCGGGCAGCAAAGAAAACCAACTACCCAAGCCACCAGCAACGGCGGCAACGTCTACGGCGTTTTTCAATTCCATTAGATTTTCTCGCCTCGTTCTATCGGTTTTATAAGTTGGAAATCGTTTCCACTTGCAAACGGGCAAACCATGCCATCCGGCTTTCGCACAATCATCATTGTCCAAGTCTTAGTTTTTGGATTAGCCATTAAAATCATTTTGTGGCCGTCACTGCCTAGTTCCGCCCGTGCCACTTCTTCCTCACCAAATTTTTGGTGAAAATTCATCAAACCATGCCGGTCAAAGCACACCATTGCCTGTGCGGCAGGCACAAAAAAAGCCGCTACGAAAGCGGCTGTGGTGGTGGCAAGAAAGCCGGTTATGATGGCTCGGAAGGCCATGTAATGTCACCCTGAACCGTTGTATCATTATATGACGCTGGCAAGTCGCGCAGTTGTTGGCGATACGTTTGCCAAGGACTAGACAAGGTTAAATCCGACCCTGCCCTCCAGTCTGTTTCCGCCAGTTTTTGATCACGCTTTAATCTTAACCCGGCCCATGCCCTTTGGGCAGCACCGTCTGCCCAGGCCTGTTCCTCGGCTTCTCGTGCAGTTTGTTCTTCGTCAGTTAAATTGACCGCAACGCCATTAACCCGTTTCGTGTAGATTGCCATCTTTCTTTCCTATGTGTGTTTAATGCCAAATACCGACATGCGACCTGACACAATCGCCCCGCTGGAAAACTTGAACAATATTCTGTCCACGACGATCTGGCTTAGTCGGCTACCGTTAAACAAACACATTCGCGGGTGTGGCTGTGCAGTTCGATAAAATCCAGTGCCGTGGATATGCGGAAACATGGCGGTTGAACCGATATGAAGAGTTGCACTCCCAGACCAGCCCTCGCCAGCCGCGTTCCCTACTCGGTCAGTTGATGCGTCCTGACCTTCAAGATCGATAGTCGCTGAACCTGTAGAGCCTTGTCGGGTTATGGTTGAGCCATTTCCAGAGTCATATTGCAACGTTCCGAAGCTGTAATCACTTCCTCCTGTATCAATCCCACCGGAATCGCCAAATTGAATTTGCGGCGTTACGTCATCGGTGGCCGGATGCATGCCAGAAAAGACAACTCCGAAACTATGATATGTGCTGGCATCCAAGCCGGTTTGAGTGAGGCTGGCGTCACTGCTGGCCTCTTGTGATCCTATTAAAGTCCACGCGCCGCCACTGGCTAAATCCAAGATGCCCTGGACGGTGTCGCGCTTGGTGTTGCCGCTGTCGGATACATCGCCCAGCAAAATCGAGTCACCGGCTGCAACCGTGACTTCAGTAAAATCTGCAACCAATGCATCTTTTAATTTAGTCTCATCGACGGCGTTGTTGGCAATCATGGCGGTGGCTACAGTGCCATATGAAACGTCCGTGCCGTCGCTCTGTAGTACCGTGTTAGCTGACCCAACTGCCAGCCGCGCTGTCGCATTGCTGCTGTCTCGTGCGATGATGTCGCCGCGTGTCGTCATCGGATCAGACAAAGATCCAGCGTTGCCGGATCGCGTAAATTCAATAGCTACGGCGTCGGTGTCAGCGAAACTACCGTTGCTGTCCACATGCGTAACCGCCAGTTTTACATAACCACTGGCGTCAGTAGATGCGCCTGACAATTTGTAGATTGCGTAATTTGCAGGGGCTGACTTCTTAGTAACCCGCACCTGACCACGGTCAGCCGTGTTAGTGCTGTCGTCCCATGACAAAATGTATGCTGATACATCCGCACTATTAGCGTCAGCATCGTCTATGTAGATTGCGGTTACGCTGCCTAGTGTGCCGTTGTTTAAACGGATGACGCCAGTACCAGGGTCTGCGTCCGATGTGGTGGTGCTAAATGTATAATCCAACCCAGCATAGTCGCTGTCGCCTGACGGAGAAAATGCAATGCTAATCTCCGCACTGTTAGACATAGACGTTGAACCAGCTACATATGACACCGGCACTTTTGTATAGCCGCTTGCATCCGTGACCGCGCCCGTAACTTTAAATATAACCATTGGCGAGGCAGGGTTGGGATTACCAGCAATTGTAATGTAACCCTTGGTGCTACCAGACGTAGCGTCATCCCATGACTGAACCCACGCGCTGATGTCTGTGGTGCCGTCGCTGTCATCAACATACATAATAGTGGCTGAGTTCAAGCTGGTGTTGTTGAGCCTGATAAACCCAGCGCCAGGATCGCTGTCCGTTGTCGTTGTCGAGTATTGCATCGACACGCCGCCCATCATGCCCGTTTGGCCAACGGGAATACCCAACGCTAAGGCACCAGTTGATGCTGTGAATGATGCAGTGGCTGTGCCGGGCGCACCGGAAGAGGTGGCAACATTTGATACGGTGACGCTGCTCACGCGCCCCGTCGTATTCTCTAAAGCATCTGCGTCTGCATTCCATCCAAGCAATTTAGATGCACTTGGCTCTGGAAGTTTGGAAGACGCGCCGCCTGTGTAGGTGTCTGGGAACGATACAGACTTATCAATATCCGACTGCTGCTCTTGCGCTACCATCATGGAACGGTCTAGCGCAGTCTCATGCGTTTCAGCCGGGAAAGGATCGTTGGCAACGTAATCGGTTGTTTGGGTTTGTGTGGTCTTACGTCGAATGTGCCACTGCACCGTATCTGCTGGCGCTGACCCTGCGACCACAGCGCCGGTAGATCCGTTACCACCCGTTACAGTGTAGTGGGTGCTGTAAGATTTTGTTGCCTCTGCCCCTGTCGCAATCGTCCGTTCAATTACTTCAAGTTCGGCGCTGGCGCCTGTTCCTTGAAACGGAAATGTTACGGCAAAAGACGTAGTTGATCCGTTCCCCGTGTAGGACACGGAGGTTGTGGTAGAGCTAACTGTCATGGTGCTTTCCTAGTTGACGGCTTCAGTTGGCCTTATGTAGAAATCTTGTCCGGTTTCTTCGTGTACGCGCTTTTCAAAATTGCGGGCAAACCCTGGCTTTATGTATTCGGCCATTTGCCACCACAGCATGTAATCCAATGCTGTGCGGGCGTACCAAATATTAGCGCCGGGGATCATTGACTTGGCTGTGCGGAACGTTTTGTAGGTCAACCTGTCAGTATCGCCTTCAATTAAATCATTTATAGAACGAGTTGTTCTTAAAATTGTTCCTAAAATTGGCCCCCCAACAGCTTCTGCAAATCCAACATTTAAACGCTGTTCGCCGCCTATCGCTCCAATTACTAGATCGCCATAGAACCCAGCACCACCAGAAGTCATAAACGCATCAAAAAATGCCTTCATGCTTGGCTCCCTAGGCTCCTTACCAGCAGCAAGATCCTTCGCCAAATTTGCAATATACCCGTACACAGTCATGCTTAGAATTAGATGAAGGCCATATCCTACCTTGCTACCTTCGTTTTTAAATGCCCTAGATAGAATTTCTTGAGCGTATGCAATGCTGAATGATTTTAGATGGAAAAACAGCATTTGAATTTCGGTCATTGGTTCGCCGCGTTTACCGGCGCCCCTTATTAATGCGTTCGTTCTAGCCCCTGGTGTTAACACTGCGCTGTCTGCAAAGCCGCCAAAAAACTCTTTCATCTTCAGCGCAAAATCTGCGTCTTCTATCGTGTCAACATCTATATATGTTTTGCCGTCAACGTCGCGCACGGCGTTTTTCAATGTTGCCCAATTATCTGCTGTTATCCCGTAAGCAGACATTTCTGCCCTAAGTTGTGGGTGTATGGCGTCAAAAGATTTGCCGACTTGTTTTGATATGTAGCTGGCAAGAGTTAATGTCGCGGCTGTCTTCATGCTGTCGTTAAGCCAATTCATGCCGGTAACACGCATCACCACACTAATGAGGTTTGAACCTTGCCCATTAATGCCGTCATTACCCAGCCAGCGAGATTGTACGCCAGAAATCAGGCTGTCCATTCCTATGGCCATGCTGTCCGCAACGTCTCGCGTTTCGCCTTTACCTCTGCCACGGACAAGAACAGACAAGACAGAAGCGTGTGCTTCTAAAAATGGAACGCCTACATCCGCTAATCTTGTTGCTGTTGTCCCTGCGTCTGAAATTGACGTAAGCACAGTGCCGCCTAGCAATGCACTACTGGATAAATTTTTTCCCCAATTTGTTGCTCTTGCTAAAAACCACCCCGTTGCTTTGTACGGTGGCAAAATCGACGCAGCGCCTGTCACCTCTTCATACATGCGTTCGATGTATTTTGGATTAATCTTATTTGCTATTTCCTGATTGTTACGCAATTTACTCCGCGCCCGGTCTATGACTTCATCTAACATAGATTGTGGGTTCGGCCCCAAGTGCATCATCGCCGCAACGCTGCGCGACATCATATCTACGCCACCAAAAAAACTAGTTCCTACATCCGGTCGCCCGTATTGTTTCATGTAAGACCATGCGCTTTGACCGTCTTTAAAATGCAGGGATCTGTGGTGGCCTAGTTGCTTCGCCATGTTACCCGGACCTTTAAACCCAGGGGGCGCAGATAGATCTTTTACAATGTCGTCACGGCGCCCGCTAATTATTGTCGCCCATGATTTTTCCAGATGCTCTATTTTTTGTGCATCTGTCATCTTTCGCCCAAAAGTTCGCTCTTCATCAAGAAACGGCAAGATGTCCTTAATCCACTGGTCCCTGCCAGCCCTATGAACTTTCAGACTGTCATGGGATTGCTTGACTAAATAACCAGGTATCTTGGCAATGTCGGCGCCGTGTTTGTTAGCCGACTTCCTTAAAAACTCGTTCGCGTCCTCCATTGCTTCTGCGATAACTTTAGCGGTTCTATTACCCGTACTTCCCGGCTCATAACTTTCACGCATAAGCAACTCACCGTTTTCCGCGTTACGCAGAAACGCCATTCCTTCAGCCCGTGGCACGCCGTTAGCTTCTATGTTACGAGAAAACATAACTTGAGCTTGTCGTTCAAGCGCACGGAATGTGCTTTCAACGGATCTTTTGTATGGGCTGTTGCCATACTCTCCCGACATAATGCTTTCGAGAAATTTAGGAATATCTTTGTCAGGGATTTCGCGCAGCCGCTGTATAAACTTTAACCGCGTTTTATAGTTTAACGCTCTGTTGCGCTTTTCGTTAATGGCAGCGCGTTCCTCTTGCGCTACTCTTTCATTGACCGCTTTCTTTAATTCAGCGTCCAGATCGACAACATTCTTGTCGGCTTGCAGCCGTTCTAAAATATCAACAACCTCGTCTTTCAATTCCTTTGCTTGCTGTTCGTTTAGGTTCGGCGCAGCTTGCCGGATGGTTGCAACGCAATTATCAAACGCCATTAAAACAGACCCGCCAGTATACACGCAGCGGCTTGCTTATATCCGTCGCCTGTTTGTTTTGTCTCTTCAATAATTTCGTCAGCCTCGCGCATGCTAACATCAGAAGTTTCAACCGTATCTCGCAACAACTCATCTTCCTCTAATTCTGTTTTTAATCTGTCCACATCAGCAAGCGCGTCATCTATTTCTGTTTGCACAGTAGCTTCGTCAATTAA
>TARA_R100001463_G_scaffold18253_4_pt1 | contig 12155 bp, 18 predicted proteins | sample TARA_R100001463 | Tara Oceans TARA_R100001463 (sample SAMEA2622242) | marine metagenome | biome: marine biome (ENVO:00000447); feature: deep chlorophyll maximum layer (ENVO:xxxxxxxx); material: "saline water (ENVO:00002010), including plankton (ENVO:xxxxxxxx)" | depth 40 m
GTCTTCCATAAATTTATCTCTCCTGTTGTTTTATTGTATTCACCGTGTCTTAATATTCTTGCTACTTGTGCTTGTTGTAATGCGTCAGCTTCAGTTAGATTATTTTTTTCATAAGTCTTAACCACTAGCTGCCACATATCTTTTACGGACATTGCTTTATCCGTTAAAATTTTTTCAGCAGTTTTTATTCCAACTGAGGGACAGCCAGTAAATCCATCAACGCTGTCCCCAGTTAGAGTCTGTATTAAATGCCACCAATCACATTCATTCTTTTTTCTTAGGACTATATTTTTTCCGTCCTTAGAAATGTATGAAGGTATTTGCATTAGGTCTTTATCCAAAGAACATATAATTCTTTGCTCACCTTTGTCTGGCTCAGTGGCAAGTATACCGAGAACATCATCAGCTTCAAGATTAGGAAGGACTATAGCATTATACTCTTCCTTTAAATGTTCTCTTAATGCTCCTAATACTAAAGGCTTACGTTTATTTTTACGGTTATCCTTATAGCTAGGTAATACATCTTTTCTAAAATTCTTAGAGTCAGTTAAAGCTATAGTTATATTGTTTGTCTCTAAGTTTTCTTTTAGATTTTCAATTTCTGTATACAGTAAACTCTTTGCATAATTTTCATCTGCGTGGAGTGTCCATAACCCCTCTCCCCAATTGGTATCTACCTCTGCCATAGTAGCAGATTTGTATGCAAGTATATCACCGTCAATTAGTAATCTTCTTTTCATTAATCCTCCAGTGGATAGGTTATGTTAAATTTTTTTGTGTAATTAATTCTGCAAGAGGTAGTAAAACTAAAGTGCTTTTATATCCGTCACCACCTTTTACTTTTCTTGCGTTTGGAAATTTCTTTTCCACTAAATTTTTTACACGCTCTATAGGAAATATAAATGTTACATTATATTCATCATCAGTATCAGGAGAACACAATGAATGTATCCACCATTTTACATTTTTATTATCCGGGTGATATAAACCACTCGGCTTGTTGCTACACTCAACTTCAATACATAAATTATCATTCCTAGACCAAGACGAAAACCTTTCAGTTTTAACCTCGGCTACAGAATTGTTCATGTTAAGTGTAGTAAATATTTTATCTTGATGTGCTTCACCAAATGTTAAATCGTTTTTAAACTTACCCATATTAATGCGTTCCACTCCAATTATTTGAGATTTTATATTCGCCAGTTAATGGCACTCTTAATTTGAAATGTTCGCCAGTTCGTTTAATACATTCGACAGCTAACTTTCCTACTTCTTCTGCTTTGTCTTTATCACATTCAACTTGTATCTCATCATGTACCCACAACAATTGTTGAACACCTTTAATATGACTAACAGCTTTATCAAATTCAACTAGCCATTGTTTACAAACAATAGCACCAGCACTTTGTAATAAAGTATTCAATGCACTGTGTTGATTTCTTACTTTAACTTTTCTTTTATCAAGACCAAGTAAATAGCCACGCTCTGCAACTTCTTTAACTTGCTCAATTAATTTACTTAATGCTGGTAGCCTATTAAGAAATTGTTTTCTTACTTTAGCTGCGTCACGATTTGATTTACCAGTAACCTCTGCTATCTTTGCCACTCCAGCACCGTAAAGCCAAGCATACAGAAAACGCTTACTTGCGTCTCTTGTATCTAGTCCAGCTAGTTTTTGATTTGTAGTATGTATGTCACCATTGACTACAATGTCAGCATACTTACCATTATCAAACTTTGCTATGTAGTGTCCAAGTAGGCGTAACTCTAATCCTGAAACGTCAATCCCAACTAAAGATTTAGTAGGTGGTACAGTAAACAATTCTCTAAACTGTTTTCCATAAGGAATGTTAACAGCCGGGACTTGTTGTAAGTTAGGTCTACTTGCAGTCGCTCTCCCGGTAACAGCATTGTTTGTATTAACTGTACCGTGTAATCGTCCATTCTTTTCTAATTTTAAATAAGCATTACTACCTTCTGCTAACATACCAATACGTTTTTCTAATAAGAAATAACGTGCTAATAATTTAGCTTCAGGATAACTTAAACTATTTAAAACTTTATCATCTACTTTTGGTTTACCATCAGGAGTAAACTCTTTTGGTTTCCAATCGTATTTAGTTTGTAATCTATTAGCAATGTGTTGTCTGCTTGAAGGATTAAATTCAATGACTTTATCTTTTAATTGCTTACCTGTTTTTTCAGAAACTCTTTTAATAGTTATAGGTAAAAAAGTTTCTTCCATTTCTTTTCTAATGTTTTCTCTTTCACTAGACAATTCAGAATACAAGGCTGTTGCTTTTTCTTTATCAAACATTATGCCATATCTTTCTTGCCTACCTATTAAATCAGTTACAGCGTGTTCGAGTTCTAGTGATTGCTCTGAATATTTTTGCTCCAAAATTTTTCGGTATAAAGTATAAGTAACTTCTACATCTTGAATACAATACTCAAGCATTTCTTCATTGTATTCTGACCAATCAGTTTCAATCTGTTGTTTATAATTTCCTAGTCTAACTCCCCATGCTTTTAAGCTGTGCTTGTTGACTAATTGTCTTGGAAAATCTTTTGTATGAACCCTAGTCATGTCTGACTCCATTAAGTCTGACCAAATTAGGCGTGTTGCTACTAGAGTGTCAAATACTTTAGCTTTAGTTTTAAATTGAAAAAGTTTTTCTAAAACTGGAATGTCATACTTAATAATATTGTGTCCTATTATAGTGTCAGCTTTTTCTAATTTGTTTGTGCCTTCCCACCAATTATCTCTAGTGTATGATGTAATTTCATTTGTATCTATATCTTTTAAGACAAGACAATGAAGCTGTGACACATCATCAAGTAATCCGTTTGTTTCTATATCAAATACATAACTAGACATTCAAATTTACCTTTACTAATTTAATAATGTTACAAGAAGGAATGACCGTAGAAGAACCTGCGTCACCTAAAGTGTTATCTTTTTTATAATTAAAATCACTCATTAAAATATGCACGTCTTCATCTTTTTTTATGAGCCAACCTGTGCTAACACATACACATGGTTTTGATTTCAACACATCTGACATATCTTTCCATGAAGGGTCTGACTCAATGTCTTTCCAATAAGCAACATAGAACCCATAGTTAAATGGTATGCTAGGTAGTTTTACTTGTCTTTTTTTCACGTTTAAATTTCCTTCCTACAAAAAATACTATTACATTTTGCACTGTGTTTATTGTCACCATTATAAGTAACCAAGCTTCCCAAATTTCCATTAATGCACCGTTGCAATCTCAACTATAACTCTAGTCGCTGCCTCTTCCATAATTGATAACTCATTCAATGTTAAATCGGCTGAAAGTTTTGTTGCTAAATTCGGTACTTGTATTGTTACTTCAATAAATGGATTAGCTTTTGTAAATTTAATAGCATTAGAAATTTCTTCTGTTACAGTCCAATATTTAGAAGTCATTTGCTGACTCCGTTGTTTCAATTAAACAAGAAGTTTCATCATCAAAGAATAGTGTTCCACATTTTCCTGTGTCACCGTTATGTCTATTCTTTAAGACTCTAACTGTTGTATAATTTTTCTTTTCCTCATCATTTTGATTTCTCTCTAAGGATATAACACCATCACTAAGCTGACTGATAGCGTGACTACCTCTCAAAGAATTAAGAGAAGTTTGTACTCCGTCTTCATATCCTTTGTTACCTTCTGGTCTTCTTAAATGTGAAACTAAAATTAATCCTATTCCTGTCTCTTCAACTAAGGTTCTAAGCTTAGTCATTGTGACATCAATTAATTTTCTTTCGTCTAAATTTTCTAAACCAGAAATGACAATTGAAAGATGGTCAAGAATAACCCACCGTACACCAAGACCTTTAGCAAGATAACGAATTTTGGATAAGAGATTCTCAGACTCGGTACTTCCAAAACTATCATATAAATAAAGTAAACCACTACCCACTGTTGAACTAAAACTATTTCTAAAGTCATCTTCACTGACTCCTTCTTTTGTTAAATGTAATGGTTTTTGTAAATCTATTCCCATAATACCTAGAGCAGTACGCTTAACGCTTTCCTCTAAGGCAATGTAACCAACACTCTCACCTTGCTTAATTAAGTGATGAGCAATTTGCCTACACAATTGAGACTTACCTTGTCCTGTTCCTGAAGTTACAGTTATTAATTCTCTTCTTCTCATTCCAAGTGTTTTTTTATTTAAGCACTCAAATGGATATGGAATTGTTTCTGTGTCATCTTCCTTTATCAATGTTTCAAAAATATCTTGGCCAGAAATTATTCCGTCAGGTCGATACTCTTTAGCACCCCACATACAATCTATTAATTGTTTTGTTTCCCCGGCTACTAACATTTCGTTAGGGTCTTTACGTGGTAGTGTTGCTATTCTACATTTGTTCGGTGTAAATAATTTAGAACATTCTTCTGAAGCTTTTTTTCCGGCGTCATCATTATCAAACATGAGAATAATTTTTTCAAATTTCTCAAGCCATTCTAATTGTTGTTGTAAATCTTTTTTAGCACCTTGGCTGCCAGTCTTAACAGATACTACAGCCCATTTATTATTTTGTATTTGAGACAAACTCATTGCGTCTATCTCGCCTTCAACTATACACACTTGCTTACCACCGTCACGCCACAAGTTTTGTCCAAAGAGTACAGCTTGTTTGCTATCTCCTATCCATTGAAAAGATTTATTTGGGTAACGTAATTTCTGTGCAACTAATGTGTTATTTTTGTCGTAGTAGTTTGCAATTTGAACAGTAGCATTATTATACTTACCAATTTTGTAATTAAATTTATTTACTGTCTCTTTATTTATTTTACGTTTAACTAATGGTTTTGTTTCACCTGATACTAAATCAGTATTAACTTCTTTCAATGGCTTGTCCTCGTTGTTGTAGTTAGAATAATATTGACCACAACCAAAACAATGTCCGTGGTTATCTGAATAGACTGCTACGTTATCTTTTGAGCCACATTCAGAGCAAGGTGCATGGTAAAGAAAATCGCTTTCTTCCATTGCATAATCCTTTAAAAATTTTTTGGGTAAAAATAAAGCCGACTCAGAGGGTATCCAAGTCGGCACTACGAAAGGGTTACCCTATGAAAAGTAACGCCTCTCAAATCTTATATACTACTTTATTTCATTTAGCCACTCCTTCGGAATAAATTTGTCTGCGTATTTAAAACCATGTTTCTCACACCACATGGCGTAAGTAGTTTTTGATTTTTTAGAAATCTTTGTCTTAGAATTAGAAAAGACAAATCGTAAATCAAGTTTAGGATATTGTTCTTTTACTAATAAAGTCTTTTGTTTATCTGCTGTTAAAAATCTTCCTTTACCCTCTATGTGCATGATACCACCTTTCTTTTTCTCTAAGATAAAGTCTGGTGTGTATCTATGCACCTTTTGGGGTTTGGTATATTTAATGACCTTGCTTTCATATTCAAAGTCAACGTGTTCGGAAATTAATTGTTCAGCAATTTGTACTTCTAATCCTGAACGGTATTTAGAAGTCCTCTTCGTCTGATACCTTTTCCTCATGTCTTTCCTCAAATTCTTCCACTGTGGGAGCGTGTTGGTAGCCTTCCTCTTCTTTAAATCCGAAAGAAGAATTATTACCTTCAACTAATTTAAGTACTTGAGCAGCTTTTAGACGCATGGAAACTCCAGCCCCTACCATTGATGTAAAGTATGGAATTAGTTCAGCACTAACTTTAATTTCTGAACCACCCCAAACATTTACATTTTGAATTGGTTTTCCTTTTGCGTCTACAACAACTGGTTTATTAGGAAATGTTTCACCAGTCTTTGTAGTTATCTTTGCTTTACATTTGAATTTAAAGACAACATTTCCAGTAGGGTGACCGTCATCACCAACCTCATCAAAGTAAGGTGGGTCAGCTTGTTTAACTTGTTTCCCTTTGCTCTTCTCTTTTCCAAGAGTAACAGCTTCTTCAATAGCAGAATTAATTTTTGCTATTAAATCTTTTGCGTTTTCTTTTCTAACAATAAGATTAGTTCGATAGTCACCTACTTCACTAAACTTAGTATCAGGAGCATGGAGCCACGGATATTGTGCAATACCTGACGGTGTTACAATTTTAGTATAATTTATTTTAGGCATTTTCGTCCTCTTCTATTTCTTCCAAGATGAACCCTCTGTTCATCATGTCAACTGCCACATCAAGTGGCAAATTTCTGTATTCTTCTTTAACCATAGTTATCTCCTTTGGTTCATATAGGGGTACTATTAACCCACTAGTGGATTGTATTAGGCGAAGAAAAATTCGCTCTTTAAAACTTCCTCAATATTGAAGTCACCTTTTTCAGGAACTTCAGGAAGTTTACTTTTTTGTTTGTCGTTTAGTATTGGCTTAATTGTTTCCTTAAAATCTTCTAAGGGACAACTCTTTGAATACATTTCAACAAACGACTCTCTTATTGTTTCAGCAAGTACTTGGCTGTCAGCAGCAAGTGTACCAAAACTATCATGCACATTGCAAAAATGTGTAAGACCTTTATCGTAAGCATTAGACACAGTTAACATCATGTGTGCTGAATCTTGTGCATGGATAAAGTTAGGTGGAAGTCCGTTACTCGCTTTAAGTACTGATAGTTTTTCTGTTTCAACATTTATTCTTGGTTTAATTACTTCACCAAAAAGTTTTGTCTTAACTCTCATTGACTTAAATTCCGGGTAATCTTGTATGACAGGAAATCCTACAGGATTATACCAAACGATAGGGTGACCATTCTTAGCAAGAATACTTGCACTCTTTTTAAGATAATCCATTCCTTGCCTTGGTGCTGATAAAACCTCACCCATACTGTCCCATATTACTCCAGCCATGAACGAACAAGCTTCAAAAGCTAACTTACCACTTCCAAATGGGTGTTCCTCTCCAGCGTCTTTTCTTTTGACTAAATTTTCATCAACAAAGTCACTACAAGAATATCTAGTAGAGCCATAAGGACTTGTCATTATAGGACGCTTAACTGTTGAGCGTTTAACTCCATAGTCTAGCCAAAGTTTTGCAAATGGACTGTCAGTCATGTTCTTTAAGTTTTCAATACCTTTGTCTTTAACAACTGTATAAACATCTTGTGGAACGTCACTGTTACTTAAATTAACAGCTTCAGCAGTACCTCTATGTTTTAGAATTGCTGCATAATGTTGAATACCATTACATGAACCGTCTTGAGAACAGATAAAACTACTTTCATATCCGTAACCATGTTCTTGAAACTGCACCCATTCATTACACCAAGCTAAGAATTGAAAAGGCTTATCAGCTTTTTCCCATTCTCTATTTGTGTATGGGTCTTCTTGCATTTCTTTAAACACATCAAAGTTTTCATTGACCCATTGCACTTGCTCGTCTCTTGTAACTTTATCAATTCCATAAAGTCCAGCCCCGGTAACTGCTAACCAATACGCCCCATTATTTTCTTCGGTAATTTTTTTACCAGTTCCAAAAAGGTGTAATGCTTTTGCAAAGTCAACTCCTTGTCCGTTAAGATAATTTGTAACTTGGTAACAACGTGACCTAAAATCTAATGTATGACAATGGTAGAAAATTTTATCTAAAAACATTTCTGCAATCCACATAACTTTAGCAAACAATAATCTTTTAGATTTTTGTCTAGCATTTTCTGTGTGAACAATTACAGCTTCTTGTCTATACTTTTTCCTAGCCTCGGCATTTGTTTCAATGTCATGTGGTTTAGAAGGTATCTCTTCTAACTCTGCTTTAGGTAAACCACCAATAGATATATTTTTATCCCATGATTTTTTTAAAACATTAAAGATAAAATGATTAATTTTATATGGTGTATTTTGTTGTGCGTTAACTGCCTTATAAACAATTGGCATTTTCACATCTTCTAAATTCTTTAGGTTTTTTCGATTATGATATTTTACTAATGCCAAGGGTTTTATATGTCTTGAGTAATAGCCACCACCTTGAGCCTTCCCCTCTTCCCACATTCTAGGTGGTACTATTGTTGGAAAGTACTCTGGGGCCAGAACCTCTAAGAAATCATTACGACTATTAATCCAACGCAATGTTTCATCTGTTGCTAATAAAGTTCTCTCAAGTCTTTTTCTTTTAGGTAACATTTCTATTTTAGATAGCCCAGTTGAGACACACATAAGTTCTATTAGCTTATAACCTACGTGTACCTTTTCGCCCCTAGTCCATTGAGTCCACTCAATATTATTTTTTTGGGCTGACTCTCTAAGCTTCCTTCTTTTATATTGATAGCCAAATGACCTCTTATCTAGGTCAGCTTTGACAATTCCATAGTGTTCAGGATTTGACTCCTCAAATAATCGTAGTGCCGTCTCGTCTTCTATTTTACTTGCAACATTAATTGCTGCACTCGTTAACTTCCGGGAAATAGTAATTGAATTAATAACTGATTTAGCAGTAACTAATGCAGCAATATTAGGTTCTATTAATCCTAATAATCTTTTAGCAATAGGTACTACCCCCTTCGTCTGTTCCCCCTCTTCCACATACTTATGTATGGCGTCTGATAAAGGTTGAATAGAATTAGCTAATAGTGTTTTTCCATAATTAGCAAAACTCTCCTCGCCCCTTTGTTTGTGGTCATTGACCCTTTTATTGAAACGATTAATACCTCGTTCCCTCATGTCTTTTTCTAGTTCTAATTGTTCCCTTAAATATTCAAATGGTAACATTTATACTCCTTGTATAGAGGGCGTTAGTAACCCCCTTGGTTCATATAGGGGTACTAATTAATCCATAGGTGGATTGTTTAGTACCTAAGTTTAATGTACTTTTGGATTGTTGTTAGTTACCGTAAAACTAGGAAAAAATGCCTAATCAATCCTATGGTGGATTGTAAAAAGAAATGGTTTAGCAAACCTGTGGTTTAAGCCACTCACCCATCTCTCCTCGGTTATCATTCCCATGGTTCTATAGTAAAACTAACAACAAATCCAAAAAAATTTAACCCACTAGTGATTTTTACCCAACGGTTTTTGCATATCCGTTGGCTCTAACCCATTAGTGGATTTCTCTAAAACATTCACAAATTTAGATAGTGTAGTACTAAGTACTGTTGCGTATCGCTCCACCATTCTAACATCAGAATGTCCTAGCCATTGTTGAACAACTTTGTGAGGTACTTCTTTATTTAGAAGTCTACACGCCAATGTTCGTCTAAAGCTATGAAGGGTAAATCTTTTATCCCCTTCAAGACCCATTGCTTTTCGAAGTTTCCTAAACGTAGTGTCAGGTCTCCAAAAAGCAAAATGTTGAAATAAGCATTCGTTAGGATTTTTATTTTCTGTAAAACGATTGACTATTTCTTGACTCCTAGAAGTTAAAGGTACGCCCCTAGGTTGATTGTTTTTAGTGTCATACAAAGTTATATAACCTTTAAAACAATCTTTTACACGGAGAGTCCTCAACTCATTCAATCGCATTCCAGTATCTAATAAGAGAATATAAAAATCTCTATCGTCTCTGTAATGCAATTCCCAAGAATTAAGAATTTTAATAATCTGCTGCTCTTCAGCTTCAGTTACATATCTTAACTCATGCTTTGGTTCTTTATACCAATTTATGAAAGGTCTTCGCTCTAATTTATATGTACTATAACGTCTTTGACAAAAAGTTATCATAGTACTCAGAGCAGACAAGTATCTATTCTTAGTGGCGTTACTTATATTCTTTTTATTTAAGTCAACCATTAGACCGTCTATTGCCCCTTCATCAATGTCATTGATAAAAAAGTCTTCACCAAAATATTCAACAATATACTTGGCTCGTCCTACAACAACATCATCTTTGCCATTATCCCATTGCAAAGATTTAACTTGCTTGAAGACTTGTCCAAGTTCTTTTGGATTGTGTCTCATACCTACTAATTCACCCCCTTTCAAATATGTTAAAGTGTTATTGAGAGATAGTCTCATACAATCTCTTTCCTCTGTTAGTTAATTTAACTAACTTTCGTCTACGCTCAAATGGGTCTTCTTCAGCGACTAAAAAATTTAAACCTTCTTTTCGTCTCCAAGAATACTTTGAGAGTAAACTAACATTTCTGCTAACGCTTGATTGAGCCATCGCCAATTTTTCAGCTATAACTGTCATTGGTACACCCTCATTTTTAGCGTGTAAGCCTACATAAAGAAAAACTGCGATAGTTTGACTTTGTATATCAGCGTCAAACTTCCGAAATTCTTCTATTGCATTCAAAAGTTTTGTAGCATTCGCATTCATTTCTACTTCCTTGTTTAATTTATGAACCTTTATACTGCTGTAAATTAATAAACTAACAGTAAACCAAGTCTTTTAGTTAAATAACGTAAAAACGCCAATAACCAAAGTCAATAATGTATTCATTATCTTGTTTCACTATTTTAAATGAAGACCAAGTTTTCCAAGACTCGATATAAACTTTAAACAATAAAATGTTTAAACACATTTTGACTCCTATGTTGGTTGGTTCGGTGCATTACTTTGGTCAGTATTAAATCCACTTTGATTACCAAGACTCATACTTGTTACCATGCTAGTTGCACTTGACCAAAAAGCAAAATTATCACGAATTAAATCGTTATCGCAAAGCCATGCAATATTTGTTTTTAACCAATTTTCATTTTTGATTGTCATTAAAAATCACCCCCTTTAAATTTGTCGCATAAATTACGCCCCTCGTAAATATACGAATTTGCATTAATTCCGGGAATGAGTGGATAATTTCGCCCCTCGCCCCTTCAAAACTGTCTCATAATTGAGCATACAAGAGGTTTAAGGGTCTTAGTCGACCCTTAGTACCCCCTAGAAATTAGGTTCTTTTGTTTCGCCCCTATCTAATAATTTCTTAAAATGTTCGGCTCTTGATTGCCAAAATAAAGCTTCAGAATGATTGCCATACCATTCATGGTCATATTGTAATTGCCTAGCCTTTTTGTATTCGACTAGGCAATCAGTAAATAAATTTTTATTAGTGGTCACTGCTTAATTCAACGGTCACTTTTACATTATGTAAATGATGACCGTCTTCTAAACCTTCAACAATTTCCTCTAATTTTTTCCAATGTATAGAATTAGAAGATTTAAACTCGCCACATTGAACTAAAAAAGATTTCTTTTTCTTTTCGTTCCAATCATGGTCAAAAAGTTTAATTTCGTATTTATCAATATATACACTCATAGTTTTCCTTTCGTAGTAGTGTTACCGAAAGCAATTGTCATTCTATCGCTTTCAATTTTATTTCTTAACTCTTTTAAATTGTTTTGAGAATTTTTTATCTCAACTTGATGATAAGTTTTTAAACCATTAAAAATTATATCTAAAAGTTTTTCATACTTATAACCTTCATTGCTAACCTCAAAACACCAAGCACAGATAATCATTTCAGCAATTTCTTTTTTATCTGTGCCTTCGAATGATTTACTTAATTTGTCCCAATAATTACCAAAACTAATAAAAGTAAAATCATTTACTACGTCCATTTTAGAACTCATAAGTTTCCTTCCGTAGTAGGTTTTAAAACATCTTCAATTTTCCAAAACTTTCGTTTTAGTTCGATGTTTTCATTCTGCAATTTCTTGTCCTCTTTTATATCCATATAGATGACAAAACTGTCAGCGTCTTCTTTAGATATAGAATGAGACCAAGAACCTTTTCCCCTATACCGTCTTGTATAGGAGAAATCTTTATTTAAGTATTTTTTGAAAAGGGACATAAACAATTGCCCCTCTTCATCATTAGGTACACCATAAAAAATATAACCACCTCTTTTGCCATTATTATTTTTTACTAAGCGTTTTTGAAATTCATTCATTAAGCAACCTTCCTATATTCATTAGGAATACTTTCAAAGATATGTTTAATAACGTCAACAGTCCAACCGTTGCCAATCATTTTGTATCTTTGAGAATTGCTTACGCCTTCGGTGTAGTTATCATCAACAGTTTGCAATCGCTCACATTCAAGTGGTGTTAACTTACGCCAATCACTACGTTCTAAACCGTATTCTTTAGGATTAAAATTAGTAGCAACTTTAGGTTCAGTATTGCCACCCCCATGAGCATTAACAGTCGGTGCTTTTCCTTCCTCAGAATAAACACGCTTTAAACTATCATGTCCGTTGATGTCTTTAGCAA
>TARA_R100001463_G_scaffold14539_4_pt1 | contig 12153 bp, 8 predicted proteins | sample TARA_R100001463 | Tara Oceans TARA_R100001463 (sample SAMEA2622242) | marine metagenome | biome: marine biome (ENVO:00000447); feature: deep chlorophyll maximum layer (ENVO:xxxxxxxx); material: "saline water (ENVO:00002010), including plankton (ENVO:xxxxxxxx)" | depth 40 m
TTCTATATGAGCAGTATCATCATTTTTAAGCTTTGTGATTAAAGCTGATATACGCCAATGATCTGACATTTGTTTATTCCAATATTGAGACAACTTCCATTGTGTTACATCAATATTTAATATTTTTATAATTTCTTCTGGGGATTTAGGTTCTGTTTGAGATATTCCTGTAATCTTCCCTTGTCCACTTTCTATATCATATGAAGATGTGCAATCTTCCGTTGCATAACTCATTTCTTTTTCTTCTTTTCTTTTTTCTCTTCCTTCTGATTGAATTTCTTTTTTTATTTTATCAAACTCTTCTTCTGTTATACCTAATCTTTCTGCGCAATATTCTGATGTTTTTTTCCATTTAAGTGCGTTTTTAATTTTTTCTTTTAAAGACATTATTATAGTATTTTAATTAAATTGTTGGCAATATACAAAAAATATATAAAAAAAGAAAGCCCAGAGAATTCTGGGCCTTCCACGATGGTAGAGTTAAAACCAACAAAAATCTCTACTTCTCGTTTTACTGATTTAAAGTTTGTACAAGTAATTCTACTGAAGTACATGCACCGTTATTACTAACTAATCTAAATTTATAAGCTGTATTGGGTATTAAAGCTGTATTATTTCCTACAGTCCATTCTAATGTAGCAGGTGTTAAATCTGATGTAGTATCCGTAGTCCATGCTGCAGAATTAACTGTTGCATATTGAACATCAATAGCTGTAACACCAGATGGTACGCCATCCCATCTTAAAGTAACTGTTGTTGAAGTTGTTGCTTCTTCAAGGTGAAATAAAAGTGGAATAGAAAGATTAAAACATGTAGGTTGTGTTGCAAAAAGAAACATTCTTTGAAGTATCATATCTAATTTTTCACCTCTGTTGGCATATAAATATTGATCAGCTCCATTAGGTGCTTGAAAACTATTTCTACAATGTGTGATACAATTAACACAATATGTATCAGCACAAAATTCAGGCCACCCTCTGCCTGCTGATCCTGTTGTGCAATCATGAAATGTGCATGGTGTGGTCAATCCGTGATCTTGACACGCACATGGTGATGAATTAGTACTTCCGCATAAACTACAAGCCATTTTTTTATTTTTTAATTATTAAACATTAAGCACAATCTGTTTTATTTCTCCAATAGTTTCCTGCTCCACCTGATGGAACATATTCAGCTACTTGACTTACACCACTATCATATGGACATTGTGCATAATATCCTGCAGGTAACTCATATTCTGATTGAGCCAATGTTGCTCCAGATTGTGATGTATAAGCTTTAACATCTGCATCAAACAGGCCTCCTGTAGCATTCCATATTACAGTGGTACAGTTTCCAGAAGTTTGTGATAGTAAGCATGTTGCTGCTTGATCTCCTGCAGTATCAACCGGTGATGTAACTGCTCTAAATGCAAAAGACATTCCCATTTTTGGAGCTGATGGACCTGTTGGACAATTTGTAAGAGTTCCTTCTTCTTTACCCATCATTCCTAAGAAAGCTTTTTTAATTTCTGTATTAGTTGTCCCCCAATCTGCAGATCCTCCTCCATTATTTCCTGCATCAAAATATAAATGTGGTACTACATTAAAGTTTTCTAATCCTTTTATTTGAACACCTGCTGTAGAGTTAGTGTTATATGGATTAGGAGTTGTAGCAGTTCCATCTAATAAATATGCTGATACATCTACTGGATAATTAATATTTCCTGGTTTATAACCGTAGAAACTTCTAGCTTTTATAAATCCAGTGTTGGTAGATACCGCACTCATTAATTGTAAAACATTTGCAGCAGATTCTCCTACAGTAGTATTATTTTTATTAATTATAAATTGTTTTAAAATAAATGGTATAGAACCAGCTTTCCATTCTTTAGACGTTGTTTCATCTGTTGCCCATTTAGATTTAGGTGTAGATGATGAGAACATGTCCATGTGTGCATCTATATCTTCTTTATAATGTGAATTAGTTACATTTGCTTGCAGTGACCCTGTTGGTTGCTTTGTAGCACCAGATCCCCATCCTGCTGCTAAAGTTGCTTCACCATAGTTTCCGTTTGAATCACCTTGACCTACAAAAGAGAATACACTAATTGAAGCTTTCCAAGCTCCATGTCCTGTTCCCCACCACCAAGGTATATCGTTCCAACTACTCCATGATCCCGTTGTATTAAGAGTAATACTTTGTGTAGTTGCTCCATTATGACTATCAATTAATGATCTTGAATGTTTTATATAATCACCAGGTTCTTTATGATTAGCTGAAGCACCTGCTGCCAATGAAACAAAATATAAACTTCCTGTCCAATTACAATTACCAGCTAATGTTGTTTTAATATCATTAAATGTTGCTTTTATTCCATCTGCTTCAGCAGCTGAATAAACAGTTGTATCTACAAAAACTACAATATCTTCATCATTATAATCTAAAGGTTGTGCTTTTATTATTGGTACAGTTAGTATTTCTGTACTTCCACATGATCCTGTATACTTAACAGTAAATGAATCTGCAGTCCATACTTTACCGTTATGGTTATAGTTAAATACCCCTTGGTTTGATGTAGTACTTGCCGGATCATATATTACAGTTCCTTCTATAGGTTGATTTACTATTGACCATATAGGTGTAATTGTAGATTGACTTGTATCTCCTACAACATTAATTTTAACTTGTGTAGATTTACCTGTAACACAATAAAATACTCCATAATGACTGTCAAGAGCAATTGTTGTTTGTTTACAATCACAACAAAATACTACTTCTGTTACACTATGTGTTTCAGAATTAACAAGTGCGTATACATAATATACATTTGTTCCTGGATCAGTTAAAGCTCCTATATATTTCCAACCGCTCATATCATCACCAACCCCTGCCATATTAGTTCTCATTCCTGTAGCAGTAAACGTTTTTTCACCACAAGTCATTGCTGTTGTTGGATTGTCAGATATAAAATCTCCTTGATGTGACCAAGGTGTAGCTGGAACTGTAGTAGGATTTGTTTTAATTATAATAGGTGCATTAGAGCTATCAAAAGTTGCTGTCCATAATGATATAGTAGAACCATCATTCCATTGTGCAATTTCCATAGAATTTGAACCTGCTCCTTGATCTCCTGCAGTTACAGAAAAATTAGGACTTAATACATGCGTTTGTGTACAATCCGGTCTACTTGTGTTTATTATATTTGGAGGACAAGTGCTAATAACACCTGTTGTTGTTTTTTGTTCAAGTTGTAATTGATATGCTGTTCCAGCATTTAATCCTGTAAAGTTTCCAGTAACTGAACTTGCCCAACTTGTAAATGTTCTAGTTTGAACTATTGATCCTGTTGAATTCAATAAGTTAACTGAGATCATAGCTTCTTTACCTGCCTTTAATGCTACACCGCTATATGTGAAATTTATTCTTTCAAATGTAGATGATGAACTTTGTAAACGAGGACATGGAGATGAATTTTGAGCAGTAACACTAATTGTTTCTCCACATTGACTTTGATCATTGCTAACACAAAAATCTACTTTTACTGCTAAATTACTTGTTAAATCTATATTATCAAGATTTGATATTTTATAAGGATTTGATGCATTTGCGTATGTGCCTGCTACATCAGCATGATATGTTCGGCTGTTTAATGAAGAGTCTGTAACTGTAATTACAGTTTTGCCACCTTTACCACAATCTCTCCATCCTACTGGTATAATTGTTTGTTGAAAATCTAAATTTAAAGAGTCAAATGATCCAGAAATTGTATGTGAAATAGTTGCTTTAACATCAAATGTTATATCTGAACATGCTGAGGGTGTTGTTAAATCTTGTAAATTAGAAACAGCTGTTCTAATATCGTTTGTTGTTATCCATAAATTTTGAACTGAGTCTGCAAGAGTTCTAGCAGATATACTCCATCCATTTGCTGTAACCATTGTACCAACTCCATTTAGTCTATTCATTGCTCCTAAACCTTGTTGTTGATATTGTATTGCTTTTCTTATTTGGGTTCCTGTACCCGTAGCTGCACGTAAATTAAATAATTCTTTTTCAATTGTTAATGCTAATGACCCTGATGTTACTTGACCATTTCTAAGATATTTAGCAACTACTTCTTCTACTCCCGTTTTATTTACTATAGTTTTTCTTGATTCAGTTCCTGTTCTGTTTACTGGATTACCGTTAGCATCAACTGTTCTTGTTGTTACTGTTGATGTTCCTCCTATTCTTGTTCCTCCTAAGTTATCTTCTAAGTTTTTTATTCTTACATCATGATTGTCTAATCTTGAATTGATTGTTTGAATTGCTCCCCATAAACCACAAATGTAATTACCAACTGTAATTATCCATCCTGAATTAGTAGAAGGATCATATAATACTTCATCTGTTACTAATGTACCTCCTACTCTATTGCCGTTATTACCAATAGTTCCTCCTATTTCATATTGTGTACATTCTGGTAATGGTAAAGAACATGATGTTGCAAACTCACAAGGATTTTGACTTCCTCCTGATCTAGCAGATCCTGTTGTAGAATCATCACATATTTTATCTATTATCCATTGTAATAATTCTTGAACGTTTTCTGCATTACGTCCATTGTCTGTTGCAAGACATTTTTGAACAAGAGAATTTATATCAATTGATGCTGCAGGTGTTCCTCCTGATCTAGTGCTTCCTGAAGCAATAGCACTTCTTGCATTTGTAGCTGTACATCCTATTTCTTCTGCTAATAATGCTATTACAGTACTTATATTATCACCATTACATATATTAATGCAATCCAGATTTGGACCTTGCCATATTACACAATTTGATGATGTTGGAACACATCCATTTGTATTAGTCTGATTATTAGGTATCATATAATTCTATTATTACAGTTGTACATTAATACATGTATACATAATAATATACAAATTTATTAATAAACAACCAAGTTGTTATCTTATTAAAGGCAATCTATTGCCAAATTAGTACATACTGGTTTTACTTCCTCTTTTAATACTATATCAATTTTTTGTTGGTTGCATCCTCCAGTTGTAGTAAAACATGTGCATCCGTTTATAACATGCTTAGTATCTTTACTAGCATGTTTTATATTAACTATGAGAACACCAGAAGTATTTGTTTTTCCATAGTGTGTATTATCTATGAATATATCATAATCTTTTACAGAAACTGCATTTTTATCTTTTACAGTTATATATAATAATTCTGCATCATCAACGCATGTTCTATAATCTGCTCTATTTGTGTAACATGTATTAGGATCGTTGTAATCAAGGCAGTATACATTAGGAGCTAGTTCATCACAATCATTCATAACAGGAGAGCACCAACCAACTGATGTTATATCAACATTTGCATAACTTACCATTGCTCTTACTCCAATGTTAACACCCGTATTTTGATTATATTGCATACCTATTATACTCTCATTATTTTGTTCCCACATAGCATAACCATAATCAGCGCCGTATCCTGTACCTATACCACCTGTTTCACCTGGTACAAATTGACAACCATCTAAATCTCCATTTACTCTTACTGAAAATCTACTTGCACCGGTACCTGCACTAAGTAATACTATTTTTGAATTAGGTCCATTAAAAACTCCTGTAAAAGGTTCATACGCTGGTATATTATTACATGTTTGAATTTGTCCTGGAAGTGCTCCTGCTGTTACTAGTAAGAAAAATACAAAGTCGTTTTTATTTGCTCCATTTTTATTTTGACCTCCATCATTTTCTTTCATTGTAACAGTTAAATCTCCTGATGCCGGAACTAAATCTCCTCCTGGATTTAAAATTATCCAATCAAGTTTCCACCAAAGATATTCACACCAAGCACGTTGAATTCTCATGGCTATAGAACCGCAACTAGTAGTTGGACATTCAAACCAACCGCTGGGTTGTGGTTGGGTATTCCATAGAAGTTCTATGAAGTTGTCACGAAAACTAGGGGTTCCACCAAAATTAAATATTTGTGCTGCAGTTGTTTTATCTTTCATACAGACAGCGTATACACGTGATGTTCCTCTTATTACAGCAGCTGTAGCATTATCAAAAACATTTGCTTTTATTAGACATGTCATGTTACCAGCCGTTGTAGCTGTTGAATCAACAAATCCCCAATTGTAACTATGATCTATATTATCATTTGAATATTCATGATGTTCAAGATATGCGCTATTCATTCCATATAATCTTCTTTGACTATATTTTTCTCTTCTTCTTTGAACCCATTCTGGAGCTTCTACAGGATTAGGTCCTGTAAGCCAACCCATCCAATTCCATTCTGTAAATTTAGTAGTATCTATATTATAAATAGTTTTTTCTCCTTCTTGCCAATCACATAGTTCATTGTCTCTTGAATATTTATCAAGTTGTGAAGCGCAGCAAGAAGTCATTCCAAAATTTTCTGATCTATATTCTTTATAAGCATAGTCAGCAAAAGTTTGCTTGTTATCTATTATTTTTTGTATTTCTTGTTTTTTCTTGCTCATTGTTTAAAGTTTAAAGACAATCAATTGCTAAATTAGTACATGATGGTTTTACAGTATCTGCTACTGTAATATCTATTCTTTGCTGATTACACGCGCCTGTAGTTACAAAACAATTACAATCATCAATTATATGTTTTGTGTTTGTGCTAGCATTATTAATTGTATGAATAAGCATTCCGTACTTATCAGTTTTACCAACAGTTCTATTATCTATATTTAAAGAATAATTAGGAACAACATTTCCTAATACATCTTTTACATAAACTACTATAGTTTCTGTATCATTAAGACATGCGTTATATCCTGCGTGCTTATCATCTAATATAGAAGTTCCATTAAAAGCTGTAAAAGCTCTTACTTCTGATTCGTCATAATCAAGTATAGGATGAAATCCTAGATTTACAAACCCGTAACTTGCTACTCCTGTAGCAAATTTCATTAATAAATAATCAAGTGATGTACTTACTTTATACCTTGTATCAGTAGTTCCTCCACGAATGCTGAATAGATTTTTAGGTCCATTAACAGGTGCATATGGAACTGGTGGATTAGCTGAATCTTCAAACTCTCCAGATCTGGAAAGTATAAACCAGATAAAATCACCATTATTTGCACCATTTTTATCTGCTGGCGTTGTTCCTGTATTATGTTTTATGGGAATGGTTATAGCCCCTGCTGCTGGAACTACTGTTCCTCCTGGATTACAACATATCCATTTTATATCTGGTTTCCAAAAAAGATTAAAGTTTTGAGGTCTATTCATTACACCACTGAAATAACTTGTATAACTAAATGTAGGAATTGGTTGACTTTGCTCCATTAAATTTGTAAAATCTGAATTCATAACTGTAGGAGCAATAGAATCAACTATTCCTGCTGCATCTGTATCTTTCATTACAAGAACATATACTTTTGATTGACCTCTGATAAGATAGTCACCATCATAATTATTTAAATTGCTGTTTCCTATTGTTACTATTTGTTGTGCTCCTGTTGCAGTTGAATCTTCTATATGATTGTTATAATTTATTCCAAATAATCTAATATCACTATAATCAGTTTGGAATCTTTGGATCCAAGTTTCCATTATGTTATCTGTTTGATCACCATTAGCAATCCAATCCGCATGATTCCATGTAGTAAATTTATATGTGTCACCTCTATTAAGCTTGGTTGCTAAATCTTCATAATCACATATTTCATTAACCGTTGAGTACTTTTCTACATCCCCTTTACAACAAGGAGTTAAACCAAATCTTTTTTCTCTAGCATCTTTAAATGCAAAATCAGCAAAAATTTGTTTTGTTTCTATTATCTTATTTAACTTTGGAGTTTTTGGAATCATAGCTTAACAACATACATCACAAGTTATTTTCTTTAATTTTTTATGTGCAAAATTGTAAAGTTCCATTCCTTCATTAGGACTGTTGCAATATTCAACCTTAGCTTTTGCTGCATCAATTAAAGTTCTTATATATTTCATTTCTGACATTACATGCACTCTATCTGAACTTGGTTCACAAGGTTGTGCTTGTAGGGCACATAACTTATTATAATATGTAGCAAGAATTCCTGATATTCTTAAATGATTATATTCAACATATACATGTTCATGTGGTGATACACTATATTTTATAATGTATATACCATCTCCTATTATAGATCTAGTAGATGTGCAATCTTGTGTTGTTACTCCTAAATTGCAAGCATTAAGAGTTACTGATCCAAAATTATTCCATTCTCCTGCACCATTTTTAACAATATCAACTTTTATTAATTTAGGTGATGCACCTCCGGGTATTGTGATTTCTAATTGGGGGCAGTCTACAAATAAATCTAAACAATATTGACTTGTATCTGTTACTGTCATTATATCACAATTGGAAACTGTTGGTACTTCTAGGCTTAATATATGTTTACATGCCATGTCTTATTCTTTTAAATATAGTATACTAGTTATATAATAATATACAAAAAAACTCAAATAAAAGGAAATAAAAAAGGGGTAGATTAATTTCTACCCCTTTTTAATAATTAATAGATGTAGGTATTATACTTTTATACCACCTCTAGCAATAAGTTGATCTATGGTTGGTGCAGCACCTGCGCCTCCCCATAAAGCAGCAATAGTCTTAAAGGAATTATTCCAATTAGTATTACTATCAACTCCATGATCTCCATTACATGGCATATATATTACATAATGATATTGATCATTATCAAATACACCTGAAGGATTGTTGAATCTAGGTACACTATGTAGAATGTGATACGCCGCAAATTTACCAGCACAAGTTCCTGTAGTAGCATCTTTACCAATTTCAGTTGGTATAGCATCAGTTTCTTCTATTTCTCTCATTCTAACGCTGTCTCTTGCTCCTTGATGGAACGGGCTTTGTCTATAGCTTTCCGTCATTATCAGATCTCTTTTTACAGTTTCAGTACTGATGTTTCTTTGTTTAAACTCAGCAGTTTCTACACCTGTAACATATGCTTGACAAGCAACACATGGATTACCAGCTTCATCAACCAAATCTGCCATTACTTTAAGATCTCCCATTAGATAGTTATCTCTAGTATCAAATGAGCAACCGAATATAGTTTGTAATTCACAACTTGTTTTCATTTCAAATACAAGTTTATATTCAGTTTCTGAAGCCCAGTTTCCATTTCCAAGTCCAGTAATATCTTGATTAACACCTGCAGCACCACCATTATAAATAAAATTCTCTTTTGTTGTATTTACATCAGCAAAAGTTGAAGGTGAAGCAGCAGTATCTCTCCATTGTAATTTACATGTTCCTAATTTACTCATAATAGGATCATTGTTAAATTGATCTCTAAAGTTAATTGCAACAATAGATGGAGCAATACCAATATTACTAGAAGTTTGTGTTACACAACACATGTCAACACCAGATTTACTTGTTATTGTAGCACCTGCTACTGGCATTGGTAATGAACCAGATAACATTTGATAAGCATTGTGATTTAATAATCTTAATGCAGCAGCACCCTTAACATCTACTCTCATTATTGGATCACTTCCGCAAGGAAAACATGAAGTTCCAGCACCTGTAGCTTTAATTGTTACTTCAAATTTATTTGGTACTTCATCTGTACATCTTGTGATCCACATATCATTGATATATTTTGCCTTGATCATTTTTGATTTAGATGATTCTTTATATCCTCCATGAGGACTTGTACCATCTCCTAATTTATCATATGAGTACCAAGATGCCATACATATATAAAATCCATCTTTATCACTGTCTAATGTAGCTGGAGCTGGTGATGCAGCTGGATTAACAAATGTATAGGTTTCATCTAAAATACCAAATTCTTTAATTGTATCAGCGGTTTGTGAACCGTCTGAACTAAGAAGCTTAGCTTCTGTTCCGTAAAATGCTTTCTTAAAAGCATGATTAAAATATCCCATTTCTTTAAAATTTTGTGTGAGGAACCATTACCCTCACTGGTTATAAATAATGATTTTTAACAGTTTACTCTGGTCATAGCCATGTCGCTATATATATAATATACTAAATAATTACAAAATTACTCTTATAATTAATTATTTTTTTCAGCATTTGAGTTACCTCTCATGTATTGATTTACATCATTTATATCTCCTGCTATTATTGCAACAGCATCATCAATAATTAATTCTGCCACGTCATCTTTAAACTCACATATAATATCCATAGGAGATGTGCCACCTGTAGCAGGATCTGTACAACCTTGAATTTCTATTGGTGTAGGTTCTCTATAATATGTTAAAGCAGAAAACGTTACTTCAAAAGGTTTATTATTAAATCTCATCTCTAATGCTTCAGGTCTATAATAAAATCTTATTTGATTATTTTGCAATGTGCAAAATGTTTCTGCCCATTCAAAACTTGGACATTTAAGAGTATCTCTTAAATTTAAATCTACATTTGTTACCTCTGCTAAATATACCGTCATTGGTCTAGGAAGTTCACAACATTCATGTACTCCGTAAGTATTAGCCCTTTTAAATTCCATATAGTTATCAGGAAGATCAAAAGCAATACAGCTATTTCCCGGTAAGTCTACTCCGCCAGTTGTAAAAGTTGAAGTATTTATTAAAAGTTGTAAATCATCAATACGTTTTTTAGATCTTTCATCTCCTTCTCTAAGTTGATTAGATCCGTGTAATTGTCTTCTGACCCACTCACGTTGTGCTTTATTAAATGCTTCAACTATTTGCCAACACTCAATGTTATCAAAATCATTACTAGCTAATTTATTTAACCTTTGTCTAAATTTTATTTGTAATTGAGTATTGTTTATCATAATCTACATTTTCCAATAATATTCTACTTGATCCATTAATTTACTTAATAGTTCTTCATTTAAAGGGTTTTTAAAGTACTCTAACATATCTTCTGTATTTTTACCTACTCTAATGTTGTCAAAATAATAATTACTATCTGCTGATAATCTAATAAAAGAATAAAAAACACAATCTTTAATTGCAGATTTTATTTTTAAATCTTCCATGCTCATTCTAGAAGCATCTAAAAATGCTTGAGCAGCTCTTCTTTTATTATCTTCTGATCCATGACCATGAATAAAACTATCCATATTTTCATAAATCACATCATGCGCAATAGACTTATTATATTGTGAACTATTGTCATCTACAATTTTAGCAACATAAAATAACTTAACATTATTGCTATCATACAAAGTTGATAATTCAGCTAAAGCTCTATTTCTTAATTTAGATATTTCAGTTCTTGTACTAACAGTAGTTTCTAATTTATCTAAATAAAATTTAAATTTACCACTTTTAGCAGCTCTTAAATTAGGAGCAACTATTGAAAATCCTCCTGCTTCAATTGCATATAGTTTAATTAGATCATATGGATCAGAAGATGGATCTAAAAATAAAGGATCATTTCCAATTCTTAAACTAATTTTAGACCAAAATACATGATTATCATGTCTTAATAATTTAACTTTGTTCCAAAATTCTGGATCTTCTGGATCTAATATATTTGCTGCTAAATCAGCTTCTAATTGTGCTACAGCTTTTCTTATTTCTCTAATTTTAGCGTTTCTTTTATCTGTAGATAATTTCTTTACTTCAGGAGCAAATTCATTCAGACCTGTTACATATCTTTTAATTCCATTTAATTCAAGACATGATAGTTCTTCTTGATGTACAACTCCTTCAAAAAGTGACATTCCATAATTTTCTAATCCCATGTTTTCATCTGTTTGATCAAAGAAAACTCTTATTGCAATGCTCTGGTTTTTTCCTTGTTGATATTTTTCAATTAATGTAAAATCTTTAACCATATCAATTGGTTTAACATCAATTATTTTATTTGTTTGAATTGGTTCTGTTGAAACCGTTTCTTCTTTAGTTTTTTTATTAGCCATTTTATTCGGTTTTTATAAGTAATTAATTAAAAGATCAAAGAGGGGACTAAGCCCCTCTTCAATCAATACATAAAATATTAGAATGATCCTCCAGTAACTGGATTCTTCATTACTATTTTAAGGACTTTAGTCGGATCTTTCACCCATACAGCCGGGAAGGTTTGAGTCATATAAACTCTATACCCATTAAACTGCCCAGATGAAGCAAATCCTTGTGTTCTACCCATGTAGTCCATAGTACCATT
>TARA_R100001463_G_scaffold23239_1_pt1 | contig 12100 bp, 10 predicted proteins | sample TARA_R100001463 | Tara Oceans TARA_R100001463 (sample SAMEA2622242) | marine metagenome | biome: marine biome (ENVO:00000447); feature: deep chlorophyll maximum layer (ENVO:xxxxxxxx); material: "saline water (ENVO:00002010), including plankton (ENVO:xxxxxxxx)" | depth 40 m
GCAGTAAGTAATACAAATGTGTCATTGAGAGCTGAAATTGGCAATGCTTGTAGAGTTTCACAAAATACAAACATTAGCTTAGGGTCATTAATGAGTGGACTTTCAGTAGGTGGCATACAACATACTTACGCAGCCCAGTTAAGTGGACCAGTCCAAGACTTTGAAAAGTTTGGTGGTAGTAATAATCCATTGCAAAGCACACCTAATACAGCTCTAACTGCACTAAATAGGGCTGCAATAGGTAATACCCCACATCACATGAGTCATGCAATAGGTGGATTCCATGAAGCTGGTGGTGGACCAGGGCAATAATAATGCTTTATAGAGATAAAACACTTGACATAGAAGAGAAAAAAATAGTATTTTATACAGGTGAGGTACATAAAAGCTATACTCATAGTACTACTACTTACTTTAAAAGGAGAAACAATGGGCGTAAATAACAAACAAATTAAAAGTTTAATTAAAGATGTTTGTGTCCAGATGGGAGACAAGTATGCAAAAAAAGAAGCGTTGGACATCGTATATGCTACAGGGCTTGTGGAGAGCAAGTACGAATATATCGAACAAATTGGCAAGGGTCCTGCAAGAAGCTTTTGGCAAGTGGAGCCCAGCACAGCCGTCGACAATTGTAAAAACTTTATATCATCTCGCCCTGAGTTGCTTCAGGCATCTGCTGATATTCTTGGGATTGACCCTTATTTTTTCATTGATGCTAACATTGATGATTGGGATTGGATTCTTCGTACTAATATCAGCGCTGGTATATTACATTGTAGAATTAAGTACTGGCGTATACCAGAACCAATTAAAGAAGGCGAAGAAGAATTAGCAAAGTACTGGAAAAAACACTATAACACAGAAGAAGGTGCTGGTAGTGTAGAACATTTTCTAGAATTAACAGAAGGTAAATTATAATGGCAACATTTTTAGGACAGCTTGAGTCTTTCAAGCAGCAACAGAGAGAGGATATAACCCAAACCAAAGGCGGAACAGCACTTAAGATATTAGACGATATTCAAAAACTACAGTTTGCAGAGCAACTGCTAAAAGATGAAGTTAGAGATTTAGAAGTAGAAGGTGCTGATTATCAAGAAGCAAAGGCAGATATAGATATGGGGCAATCTGCTTTAGGACTTCTTGGTCCTGCAGGTAGAGCGTTTGGTACTATTTTAGGAGCAGGACTTAAAAGAAATTTAAAAAAACCTGAACTTACTCTTGATTTTGAACAATCAATCCCAGGTTTCGACAAAATTCTTTTTGGACAAAATAAATACAACAGACTTATGTCAGCATATGACGCAGCTAAAGAAGATATAGATAGAATTTATGAAGGAAGTTTATTAGAAGACTTATCTAGTAGTCTTATGTCAGAATATGCAGGTTTTAATATAGGTAAGAGATTAGGACTTTATGACTCACAAGACACTTTTTTAAACACATCTCTTCTTGGTAATATTTTTTCAGATATATTTAAAAACGAAGAAATATCAGATGATGACAACATTAGATACATAGGTTAGGAGAAGATATGCCTATTGAAACACAAACTTTACAACAAATGCTAGACTCTAGAGGCATGACAATAGATGCCTTGTTAGACCCAGGTCGTCAATATGGATATGGAAAAGATACTGAATTTGGATTTGCTTTTTCACCTTTTGATGTAGGAAATTTTGAGAATCTATTGAGACAATTTGAAGGATACCAAGAAAATTTACTTGGTGATATATCAAGACAATTTGGAGGAGCAGGTCAAAGAGAAAGAGCTACATACGAAGATACTATGAGAAAAATATCAGAAATGGGTAGACCTTCAGGTTTAACATCTGGAGCAAAAGATAGACTTCAAGCTTTCGCTGCTCAGTCTGGTCAAGAATCTTATGGTCGTTTAGCTGATAAATTCCAAGGTTCTATGTTTAAAGCAGAAGAACAGCTAGGAAGACAATATGCTGGACTAGAAGGTCTTTTATCTTCATTCCTAACTGCTCAACCAGGAATAGCTTTACAAGTAAAACAAGGAGACCCTATGTCAGGTCAGTTAAGAATGACAACACAAGATGACATTCAAATGTTTTTAACAATGCCAGGTTTTGAAAATCTTGGTAGAGAACTTAACGCATTTGTAGGCAGACCTTATGAAAACTTTGTAAACTATACTGATATGGTTCAAAGAATGAATGAGATGCAGGGAGGAACAATATAATAATGGCTATACCTAAATCATCTAGACAAAAAGGTCAAGAAAATTTCTTTAAATTAATGACTACTATTGCAGCAGAAGAAGCTAAAGTTGCAAGCACTAAAATGCAAGTAGATTACTACAAGGATAGAGACAGAAAAAAAGCAGAATCAGATGCGATAGATGACCTTAAAAAAGACGAAAAAGAATTTAGAGATAAGTTTTTGAGTCCTATTGAGACTGCTATAGGACAAGGAAAATATGATGAAGCAATGTCAAGACTTGTATTAAGAGACAATGCATACCTTTATGATACATATAGAACAGAGCTTGTTTCTGAAGACAGACGAGATTTATTTCCTACCGCAGATGAGCTTGTATCTAGAATAAACAACAAACAAGAGAGCTCTCGTGCTGGAGAAAGACTTCTTTCTGAGTGGGTTAGCAATGATATTCCCGTATCATCTAATGACCCTGATGTTAGAGATAAGTCAAAAATCTATGATGAAATGAGCATAGCTCTTGCTGATGAAACTCTTAGTTTAGAAGAGTTTAATAAAGCTTTGGCTATTGCTAAAAATATGGGCTTTGCTGAAGAGTTAGGATTAAGCACAACTAAGATTGATGCTTCAAAAGGTATGAGTCCAGATGCAGCTCAGAGCGATTTAAATAAATTAAATATGGGTAGAAATAGATACATAGATAAGAACTATTACACTGAAAGTGGCGGATTAGAGTATTTTAAAACTATTTCAGAACAGGATAAAAATAGATTGACTGTAGAATTAGGACAAGAAGGTGTTGAGAAATACAATAATGCATCAGCAACTGATAAAGAACTAGTTAGAAAAAGAGCTTGGCAGGAAAGAAGCTCTCTTAATGCAGAAAATTTAATGTATGAACAAACTCAAACAATTGTAGCAAGAACAGGAGAAGATAATTTTTTCTTACAAATGGACAATGAGTTTCCAGGAAAGTCTTTACAAGCTCAAGCCATAGTAAATAATTATGTTTCTTTGGCTATTGAATCTATTCCTGAGCTTAGAGCAGAAAACAATCCAGACAAGATTATTGAAGAGCTAAGTAAAACAGAAATATTACAAAAAGTAATTGATAAGGTTGGAATACATCTAGGAGATTATGAAGTCTGGGGTAAGTATCTACCAACAAAAGATAAACCAAACAAAAATTTTAGACTTACTTTAATAATGGACTAGGAAATGGTAAAAATTTCCTCTTATCAAAATCCATTACAAATGTTTCAAGCTAGCGAACAAGAAGAAACAAAAGCTCCTTCATTAGAGCAAATAGATATATCGGCAGGATTACCTTCTATGCCAACAATGAACGCAGGTGGCGGTGTTGATATAAGCAATTTAGACTTCTCTAACGCCGTAACAGAATCTACATACGTTCAAGACCCTCTTGCAAAACTAAATGAGGGTTCTACATTCTCAGAAATAGTTTCAGCTTTAAACAATCAAGTAATAGAAGATTATGCTCCTGATTTTATAAAGGAGGCTTACAATAAAAGCATTGATGGAGTTATGAACGAGATGTTGTATGGTAAAAAAATGTTTGATGTTCCTTTAAATGATAAGGGAAGATTGTATGATATGGGAACTCAAGCTTTGTCTATAATAGTTCCTACAAAAGGAAATATAGCAATGATGGTTGGTGGTGGTGGATTTGGAGGTAAAGCAGCTCAAGTTCTTGGAGGTAAAAAAGCCACTGAATTTGTAGCTAACCAATTTATCAAAAGAAAACTTATGCCACAAAGAGCTAAAAAATCTTTTGTAGAAAATGTAGGTAGAGTTGCTACAACAGAAAGTACATATTTTGCCACATATGATGGTTTATATGGCGGTGCTTTAAATGTAAGAGATGAAGTTTTAAAAAGTGAATACGACTTAAGTAAGTTTGATGGTTTAAGCACAGATGAAAAATATAATTTATTGGCAAAAGATATTGTTAAACATTCAGATTGGAAAGATTTTGCAAAAGGATATGGTATAGGTTTATTTGGAGCTGGTGGATACGCTGCTAATAGATATACTAGTAGAGGACTTCTTGGACCTTTAATGCCCAAAGCTTATAGAGGTAAAGGAGTTACTAAAAAGGGAGAAGGTTTTGGAGTAGGTGGAGAGGTAGTAGGAGGTGTTACAGGTGCTTGGCTATTAGAACCTGAGTTTAGAAAGGTTGTAGAAAACATAGAAGGTGGAGAAGTAGGGCTTCCTGTTTTAATGCTTGGTGTAATTGCAGCTTCTCAACTTCCTGGAGATGTAAGAAATCTATACAAGACTGGTAAAATGAAACCAGGAAAACCTACAAAGGGCATGACTCAAGAAGAATTTGATGAAGCTGTAGAGGAAGGTATAGATTTAGCTGGAGGAAGAAGAAGACAAAGTGATATATATACAAGAGTTCAAGACCCTTTAATTAAAGTAGAAGGAGAAATTCTACCAGAGTCAAGACCTGTATATGAGATAGATTCAGATGGTAATCCTAGACTTGTAGGATATTCAGACGAACAAAGTGATTTATCAATTAAAAGATTAAACTCTAGGTCTTTGCCAGAAGGGATGGCTTCTGGGCCTTATATGAATACAAGTATTAAAGGTAATATTGTTTTGGGAGACGGAACAATAACCAAAGAAATTAGAGAAATACCAAAAGATGTAGATGTTAAAATAGATAGGAAAAGTCTTAAGGTAGATGGAGATAATATCTCTTTCGATGTAAAAGCTGGAAGATTGACTTATAGATTAGATGCGTCAAACTCAGAATTATTAATGAAGTTTTATACTTCGCAACCTGGTTTGAGAAAAAAGTTTTTAGGCAATAACAAAGATGTAACCAAGCAAAAATTTGCTATGACTAGAATAAGAAGAAAAACCTTGAGAGGTTTAAGAGATGATTCTAATTCTGGTAAAAATGGATTAAAAAAATCTGACTTTGAAAGAGCCGTTCAAGCTGTAGGTAATGAATATGGTATTACTAAATTTCAAGACCCTAAAAAAGCACCAAAAATATCAGAGATGTCTGACATTGAAATGAGACTAGTAACAGAGCAGTTTGGAGACTTAGCTCTTTTAAAAACTCATGAAGACCATATTGGTAAAAACTTTGGTTCTACTTTGTCAAACGTAAGCGGTACTTCTGGACAAGGATATTTTGAAAACCTAGGAAGGTCTGTATTTGGAGGATTGCAAGCAAATCTAGAACACCCAGTTTCTAAGACTGTATTAAAAATGTTATCATCTGTGGATAGGAGAGTTGTTTCTAGTGCTACTAACAGAATTGTAGATGTTCAAAAAGCTTTAGGCATGGATACATCTGTATTAAGTCTTAAAAAAACTATTGCACCACTATCAAGAATGTTTGGATATAATCCATTTCAAAACAAAAACATGGAAAATTGGATTGTAGGAAATGATGTTACCCTTCTTAATGGTACAAAAATAAAGTCTGCTTTTGATGAATATGAATATTTGCAAGCTGGAGAGATACTAGGTAAAGACCATTACAAAAAACTAAAAGCTCAAACTAAAAAAATATTAAGGGATTCTGAGAAAAAAGGTGGAGACTTTCTTGTAAGCAAAGAAGAAGAAATATTCTTAAAAAGAAGACTAAAAGTATTCGAAGACTTAAAAAGAATTAATGACCCTATATATGACGATGCTATAAAAGCTGGAATTAAAGTTGCTGGTAGACAGAAATGGTATAGACCTACTGTTTTAAAGAAGAGTATCAGAGATGCTATCTATACAAACATGTTATCATTAGACCAAAAGGTTAAAGCTATAGTAGGAGAGCTTTCTTTGGATTCTGATATGGCTTTAAGAAATCTAGACCAAACTAAAAAAGACAAGATAGAAGAAGAGATGAAGAATTGGGTAGAAAAACTAGCTGGTTCAAAAGATAAAGATAAGCAAGCTGTAGCGTCTATATGGGAGATAACTAGAGATGAATTAAAGAAGATGGCTCCAGATGATACAGTTTTAAGTTATGATGTTTGGGCTAACATTAATGCAAAAATTTATGATGATGGTTTTAAAACATATGCTCCTCTTGAAAAAAGCAGAAAGTTTTTAGGAGAAGGAAAAGATGTTGATATTATGTATCACGTTGCAAGAAAAAAACAAGACTTGCTTGACAAGAATATTCTAACTCTTGAAACAGACTATATTAATGGTGCTACTAAAACTATTGAGTTAGCTAAAACATTCTTACCTAAAGGTGCTTTGTTTGAGACTTTAATTAAAAGAATACCTGACAATGCAGAGCTAAAAGGGATTAGAGCTGAACTAGGAAGAGCTATAGACTCAGGAGATAGAGCTCCTGCAGACAAAATACCTGGATTAGTTATAAAAGAAAAAGATGCAATTAGGGTTATTAAAGAAGCTTTAACTGGAGAGAATGCTTTTAACAGACAGAATATGATGACAAAGCTTGGATTTACTATAGCAGAATTTGAGTTTATGACTAAAATTAATCTTGGTACTGCTGTTATTCCTAATATGACTCAGACATTTATTTCTACCTTGCCTCAACTAGGAGCAGCTTCTACAATTAGAGGTTTGACAAACTATATATTTAATCCAGAAGTTAGAGACATGGTAAAACGTTCAGGTGTTACTGCGTTGAATTTGTTTGACGAATTGCTAGGAGGTAATAGAGCTTTACAACAAGGTCAAGCTAGAGAATTAGCAAACCTAACTACAGACTATGGTAGAAAAAGCTTAGCTGAGTATGGTATAAGAGATTGGTGGCAATTAGCTCAAGATACTGTTGCTAAACCATTTATGTCGGTAAATGTCTTCAATAAAATTGTAGCTGGAGCAGCAGCAGAAGACTATATTATTAAGCTTACAAAGATGTTAGACGGAGAGGTTGCAATGCCTGGAACATCAGGTTTAACTAAAGCTCAAAGAAAAAAATATGCTACAGCTAAATTGCAAGATGTTTTTGGACTCAACCCTAAAGAGGTTTTAAAATTTAAAGAAAATATTAAAAACAGACAATATAGAACCAAACCTCAGCTTGGTATGAAAAAAAGGCTGATGGGAGCTATGGAAAAATACGCTCAAGATTCTCAGATGGGTAGAAACTTTGAGCTAGATGCTTTAGCTTTTAACGACCAATATACAAAATCTTTATTGTTGTTTAAAAGATTCCCTATAAGACAAGGTAAATATATGCTTGAGATGAACAAGTGGGAAGTAGAACATGGTAACGTCTTACAACCTTTGTATAGTCTTGCATATGGAGCTACTGGAGGAGCTATGGCTGCAACAGCTCTAGATTCATTTAAGCAAGTTGTATCTGGAGACAGAGCTTTTTATGGTCGAAGAGAACAGAGAAATTACTTTGAAAAAATAAACAATCAAATGAAAGGTCAGGGAACAGGATTAGATTTTGAAGATGGATTGGAAATGATTGCAGGTGCTGGTATGTTAGGTGCGTACGGAGATATGCTGTCCAACATGGATAGATTATATAGCAACTTAGGTTTCCTAGTAAAACCTCTTATCATAGATGATATAGAGAAGATGTATTATACATTATATGGTAAACCTGGAGAAAAAGGATTAGTAGAAGGAGTATTCTTTTCAAAAGATAGACCTGCTGATATAAGAATGAGACAGTTGTTAAGAGGTATGGGTCCTGTTTTCGGTAGTATGCCAAACAACTTTATGAAAAGATATCACTATTCTGCGATTATAAATCCTTTGACAAACGAGGAAATAGCAGCATATCCAGAAGGATTTGAAAGAGCTAAAGTTCAGTCTATGAAGTCTGGTATGATGAAAGATATTAACAGAAAAATATTATTTTCTTATAGTGACGATGGAGACCCTGAGGTTGGAGTTATGCCTAGAAAACTAAAAAAATATGATGATGTTCTTGCTGAGGTTGCAGAGCAGGTTGATACATGGAATAATAGTATATACGTCAGAAGGTTTCCTACTTTGTCAATTACTCCTGAAGATTATTTAGACCAGGATAAAATGATGGATATGTATGCAGACTTTATAAAAGAAAACGAAAAGTATTATAAATCAGACGAAGACGATATGGCTATCAGAGGTTATATGATAGACGGAGTTCTTCCAGAAGATGCAACACCTAAACAAATAGAAAGATTTTTAGAAAGACAAAAAAGGAAAGAAGAGGAAGCTTCAAAGCGTGGACTGAGAGGAATATTGGGGCAAACTAAAGAGGAATAGTATGGACGACAAACAAACATTTAAACAATATTTAGATTATTTTGGAAACAAAAGTGCTGAAGCAGATATGCTTGTTCAGCAATTAACTAGACAGATAGAAGACCAAAGATTTGGTACTATTAGACCTAAAAAAACATTGATGCAGAAAGTCAGGGAAGATGTAAATGACCCTCAAATGCAAATGATATTGGGTTTAGTTGAGCCAGGCGGTGGATTAAAAACTGTAGGTAAAGGTCTTGCAAGAGGTGGTAAAAATATGATAGATATTTTAAGAGAAGCTCTTGGAATTGGTAGAAAAGAAATGGGAGACGTTTTATCTGGATATAAAAGAGGAGTCCAACCTAATACACCTGTTGTTGACCTTGGAAAAGAAGGACAACGAGCATTAAACTTGACACCTCAAGAACTTCCTAATTTAACACAAAAAGAAATTCCTGCTATTACACCAGAGGGTCCTTTTAAAAACTTGTTTGATGCAACAGGACAAACTCTTCCTGGTAAACCACTTGCAACTCCTAAAAAACCTAGTGAAGTATCTTTTGAAGATTTGTATAACAGAATTGCAAAACAGATGGACGACGCAGCTCAACTAACAGACGAGTATGACCCTCTTGTCACAGGATTTGAAAGTGTTGAAGATGTTATAGGTAATAGGCCAGAAGATTTTGTAGAGCTTTTAAGAAGAGCAATTGGAAGAAAACCCTCTTCAAAAACTATAGTTGACCTAGCTGAAGAGCTTAAATCTTCGGGATTAGGAAAGGTAGAATTTAAACCTAAATATGAATTTAATCCTAAGAAAAAGAAATAAGGTAAGATAATATGGATAGAAATAAAAACACAGAAACAAAAAATAGTCAATTAGATACTTTACAGTCTATGCTAGATGCTGTAGGTTTTACTCCTGGGTATGGAGAGCCTGCAGACTTATTAAATGCATTGATATCTCTCGGAAGAGGAAATAAACAAGACGCTGCACTTTCAGCTCTTTCAGCAATTCCTTTTTTAGGAATGATTGGTGGAGTAAAAAAACTTAAACCTTTTAAGAATGTAAAGTTTAAAAAAACTGGACCAGGAGAAAAAGACTACATCATAACAAATAGAAAAGAAGTAGCTGAATCTGTCGCAGATGATTTTTTAGGAATGGGAAGAAAGCTAACTGACAAAGCTCAAAAACAGAACGAAGAGATTTACAATTCTCTTATTGATATATATGACCCTAAACAACAAGGAAGAGCTATAGGAGAAATAGCAGATGAATATCTTGCAAAAGCTCCAGACCCTCTAGAGTTAGAATTTACTCTAGACGACATAAAAAGAATTTTTTCTAACATAGTAGACTCTAGAACTAAAAAAGATTTATTTGATGTATTTAGAAAAGCAGGTAAAAATTAGAAAGGGTCGCCTGGCATTTGCTTGGCGACACTTGCTTCTGCTTCTTCCACAGTATCATACAACGTACAACAATCTGGTGAGAATCCAACCGTTGCTTTTCCAGTTGACCCATACCTATTTTTAGCCACAACTATATCTAGTCCATACTTTCCATGTTTTGCATTCTCAAAGTTTACAGTCCAAGGATAATGTGTAAACGCTACAATTTCTGCGTCTTGTTCTAGATTACCAGACTCGGCAAGGTCACTAAGTTTAGGAATACGTTCTGTCCTATACTCTATATTACGATTAAGTTGTGAAACAAGAATAACTGAAATATTCTCAGACTTACACAACCATTTATATCTTCTTGATGTATCACCTATTTTCAATCTTAAATCTCTCATATCATTAGTAGGATATTCAATCAAACCTATATGGTCGTCAATAACGACGTCAGGTTTTATACGTCTGATTTCACGAAAAGTTCCCTCTAAATTTCTTATGTTATCAAACATAAATAGTTTGTCAGTATACTTTTCTTTAATAGTATTTAAACTTTTTTCAATTTCTAACTTACTAGTGACTGCGTTATGTCTTAACATATGGTATGTAATACCTTCTGATTCCATAGCAATAAACTTCTTCATCATCTCAGTATTAGGCATTTCTCTGTTAAACATAACAACCTTTTTGCCAGACAACACAAGATTTCTAGCTATATTGGCAACTGTTGTGGTTTTAGCATTTCCAGGTCGCCCAGCAAAAATGGTTATTTCACCCCTGGTCATACCCGATATAATATTGTCTATCGGTGCAAAGCCAGTGGTAGTTAGGTTGCGTTTGGAGAACAAAGAATCTTTTGTCATAGACAACAAAGTCTCTAAGTCAAACTTTTGTCCAGGTTCTAAATTAAGCAAAGAGCTGGTTGTATCGTGTACATCTACAAGTAAAGAGCTTATGTCGTTGGCGTCATCAGAAGCTTTGCTTGCAATCTCGTGAGATTGTAATACAAGTTTTCTTCTAAGCCAATCTGAATGCACTTGTTTTGCATACGACTCTACATTAGCAGTAGTTGGAACTTCTAATCCAGTCAAGTAATATGTAATACCTTTTAACTTGCTAGATATATTAACAGTGTCTACTGGTATGTTTTCTGATTTAAGCTCTACAATAGTTTCCCAAATCTTTTTATTCTTCTCTACATAAAAAGCTTCGCTTTCTAAAATATATTCTTTTACAACATCAAAACATTTTTCTTCTTGTATTACAGAACCAAGCACTGCTCTTTCTGCGTCTTCACTAAATATTCCTAGTCCTTGCATTTATGACAAACTCCTTTCACCATAGGTATATTTTTGTATACAGACTGGTCTAGATAACCTGGTTCAAACTTACCGTTGTCCTGCATTTCTATAGCCCAAGCTTGTTTACAAACTGGACATCTAGTAGGAACTCTGACCATAGAAACATTTTCATATCCAGGTTTTTGTCTTTCTGATAAGAAGTGTGGGTTCTTTCTACCTTCCGCAAAAAGCTTATACACTTCTTCGTCAAACCATTCTTTGTAATTGTCAGGGTCTACCTGTTTAAAGTAATTTAGGTAAGATTCGAACTCAGCTTTCTCTGAGGCGAACTCTTCCTTTGTCTTATAATTAAAGACACTTCTCATATTGCTCTCCCTATTTTTAATTAGTTGAGTTGAAAAGCTAGTTGGATTAACTCCAACAAATCTTTATATCGAATTGTTGCATATATTTCTCCTCTATCTTGCTTGATAAGAGTAATATCACAATCGTCAGGTGGCAAAAGATAACTAGCAATAGACTTTCTTACTTTGCATTGAACCTTCATCTCTCTTGAGGTGCTTTCGTCTAGTAAGTAGTTTATTACTATATCTACTTCAGGAGACATTCCAATACTTCTACCATCACTTCCCCAAGCTCTTTTTGCGTTGAAGCCGTGTGATTCTGCAATGTCTACACATTCTCTCTCGAATCGATTACCTTTTGCTTTTGATTTACTTGCCATATTATAATATACTTATTTATTCTCTTCTTAGTCAACTCAAATTTTTTAACTTGTCTATATCAAATCTTTCTGCTATTCTTTTAACAAAGTCGTCAAACACCATAAAGGTGTCTTTCCACTCTCCGTTGTAGTATACTTTTGTTACAACAGTATTTGCTAAAACGACAGATTGCTCAGGACTTGTGCTATGTGTGGCAATAACTCCTAAGGATATTTTCCTGGTCGCTCTCCAGGTGTCTACAATTCTTTCTATTACTAGTCTTTGCCCTAATGGAAACGGAGCGTC
>TARA_R100001463_G_scaffold6691_1_pt1 | contig 12095 bp, 19 predicted proteins | sample TARA_R100001463 | Tara Oceans TARA_R100001463 (sample SAMEA2622242) | marine metagenome | biome: marine biome (ENVO:00000447); feature: deep chlorophyll maximum layer (ENVO:xxxxxxxx); material: "saline water (ENVO:00002010), including plankton (ENVO:xxxxxxxx)" | depth 40 m
CAGGACAACAATAATTATTGGAGGATTTTCTTTTCTCGTAACGCCGCCTCTATGAACTTTGAAATGAAAGTAGGGGGAACCACCCACGCCGAGATGATAACAGACGACGCCGTAACTTCTTACCAGGGGGCATACACTCACTTTGTGGTCTCTGTAAGAACAGACGGCTTAAGTGCGTTTGAAAATGGAAGCTATATTATGATTAACGGAACATCTGTAGATGTCACAAATAGCACTGATTCAAATTTCGCTCAGTCAGACTTTAACAACACAGGCGCTCCTATGTGGGCTAGATTCTCAGGCAGCATGTTTGAGCTCGACCAACTAGACGAGTTTGCAGCATGGGATAACTATCTTGCGCCTCAATCGGGTATTGCGATGTACAACGGAGGCTCCCCCATAGACCTTTCAAAGTCTTCAGGAAGTTATTCAGGTGCTAACGGACCAGACTCTTTGCACGCATGGGTCAGGGGTGAGAAAAACTTCAACGGTCTCGATACCGTGGCTAATGGATCAGGTTCAGTTGATAGCCTGGGCACGGATGACGCAGGAAAGAACGTGTTCTCAATAGGCGTTCCTATAGTCGTAAATGCTGGGTAATCACTCTAGCTCTCTGTAAAACCTTTGAACCAGTAACCTACCCTTCTGGGTCATACCGTATCTCACTCTGTAATTGAATTTAGTTTCATCTCGGAAGAGGTGATCTTCGTATGTGTCAGACGGTGTGAGTTTGTCAAAGTATTTGTATACATAACTACCTCTAACTAGCTCGTATACAATACGTTCTCCTATTTTTTTTGCTGAGTAACCGTAATCTTTGGCTGCGTATGACAGAGTCCAGAACTCAAGGTCATAGGCCCAGAGCATAAACATAAGCTCCCTCTCGAATATGTCATTCTTGAGGCAAAACTCTTTTACGCTCTTTCTCAGATACTTAAGGTGATTGTTTTTTGTGTACCTTTGATTGAGCTTAGAAAACTCTCGGAACATCTTTCCCTTAGACTTCTTTGCTGGCATTGAAATCAATTATACCGCGAAGATATGGAAGATGAGGAGTTTTTGTACAGAATCAGGGAGTTGGCGGTGGAGATGGACGACATCGTAGATGAGTTCGGGGTAAGAGATCGACTGATGTCAATCATGATCATTGGCGTTACCGAGCAGAACGAACTTGGTGACACCAACATGAAGGCTGTGTACAGCTACAACCTTCACAACAAGGAGGAAATGAATGAGCTAATTGAATTTATGCAAGACACATACGTTGAGAAAAAAGATGATCCAGATCTGGATGACCTACTCAACGGTCTTGGAATATCATTAAACTAATATGGAAGGACTTATTAGAAAGATTGTTGTGGGTAGAGACCCCAAGGATGCCATGGCCTACTATGTAGGTATGAGGGCTGGAAAGGGCAACGTTAGTGCCATCGTTTTGGACCATGAGCATTTGCACAGGCACGGATCAAAGAGATATCTTGTATATTTGCAAGAGGAGGATGATTCGCAGGTACTATGGAAGTCTATAGACAACATGCCCTGCATGGTGGAGTTTGACTTAAATTTCTGATAATGTCACACAAGAGCTATCCTAACGGGGAATCAATCCCACATTCGCTTCCAGATGCTTACAGACTGGCCAACACAAATTCAAAGTGCTCTAATTGTGGCTTCTTTGTAAGTAATCAGTCGTACTGCACAAAATGGTCGGCCCCAGTAAGGGCCAACTATGTATGTGCTTCGTGGAAGCCTAGACAGGCACCACCATCAAGAATGAGTTCAAATACATCAAATAGATCTAGAAATGTCGGAGGATACTAAGAAGAAGCCAGAGGGTCTCGGGGATACTATCGCAGAGATCACTAGGGCCACGAGAATTAAGAATATTGTTGATCATATCAGCAATAAGACGGGTAAGGACTGTGGATGCGCCAAGAGGCAAAAGGCGCTCAATAAGATGTTCCCATACGGTAAGAAGTGAAGACATTTGACTTGTTTATCGTTGAACTGGAAAAAACGGTCAACGATACAATTACTACCGACTCAGGCTTTGAGCTTTATATCGAGACAAAGTTTGAGAACGGTGAGTTCGATCACAGAGTCACTCAGGGGCCAGTTGTGGCTGTGCCTTTTAAATATGACACTGGGGTCAGCATCGGGGATATTCTATACTTTCACCACCTTGTCGTCATGCAGGAGGGGCAAGTACTTACTGGTGTCGACAATCACTACTTTGTCAAATACGGCACTCAGGCTATTGGTAATCAAGCTATTGCGTATAAAAACAAAGATACTGGCGAGATAAAATGTCTTGGTGGTTGGTCACTGCTTGAGCCTATCGAGGAGGAGACCAAAGACTCTAGTGTTATTGAGATCGTTGATCTTAAAGAAAAGCTCCCTACAAAGGGCCGTGTTGTTTACACATGCGGAGACGGTACAGCTGATGACGTGGACATCAAGCCAGGGGATGTGGTTGGGTTCAAAGAGAACCGAGACTATAGAATCAAAATTGATGGCGTGGAGATGTACAGAACCCGCGCTGAAGATCTTCTCTATGTCGAAGAAGAAGTTCACGACGATTGAGGCTGCCCAGCGACTCATGTACAGCATGGAGGTCGCCATCAACAATATGATTGATGAGGTAAAGAAGCCTGTCGATCCAGAAGCGGGTGGAGCTGCTAGAAAGGCCGAGCTCCAGTCGATTAAGCAAACGGCCACGGACTGTAAAGAGCTGCTGGTCGAGCGACAGCGTCTTGAGCAGATGATTAAAGATTTAAGGGACAATGGACAAATTGAACAAGCCAAAGACTACTCTGGAGGTTTTGCTGAAAGATTCTCTAAATGATTGGAAGAAGATAGTCTGGCAGTACAACAGGATTGATTATAAATTCTGGGAAGAATCTTGGAACGAAGAGTTTGAGGACTGATGCCTATCAAAGATCTAGATGCTAGAAAGGCCTACAACAAGGCGTATCAAAAAGAGCACTACAGGAACAACAAGGAGTACTACAAGTCAAAAGCCAAAGCCTCAAAACTCAAACAAAGGGTGTGTAATAGGGCTTTTGTTGACAGGGTCAAGAGGCTTCTTGGATGTGTTGACTGTGGCGAGTCCAACCCTGTAGTCCTAGAGTTTGACCACGTAAGAGGTGAAAAGGCTGGAAACATAGCCGACATGGTACACAGACCGCTTTGTGTCGATGCAATCAAAGAAGAGATTCGTAAGTGCGAAGTGCGTTGTGCTAATTGCCACAGAAAAAAGACCTTTGAAAGAAGGAACGCATAACCGCAAGTATCCCCTCAAGCTTATACCTTGTAGAAAGGGTAACTGGTCACATGTGGGTTCAAGTCCCACCTTGCGGACAAAGTAAACGTGTCGTATATTTGAGCCATGCGCGTCAAGAAAAAACGCAACTACAAGAGAGAGTATCGCCTCTTCCACAAAAACAAGAAGGCTAAGAAGGCACGCGCTGGAAGAAACTTCCGACGCAGGAGGGCCGAAAGAGATGGTAGGGTCTCTAAGGGAGACGGAAAAGACCTGCATCACTACACGGTCGGAGGGAAAACCATGACAAGGATTGAGTCAGCCTCAGTAAACAGGGGCAGGTCTGAGGCCTCCAGGAGGCCAGGTAGTAGCAGAAAATAAACTAATGCACCTGTAGCTCAACTGGATAGAGCAGCGCACTTCTAATGCGCAGGTTTCAGGTTCGAGTCCTGACAGGTGTACAAATTAAATACAATGGCAAAGGTTCAAGTATCCACCTACAAGTCTAAGAGAGTGAGACGCAAAGGCGTTCACGCAAAGACAAAATCATCAAAGAACAAGTCATCAAAGAACTACACTAAGCGCTATGCTGGTCAAGGTCGATGACTATGATGAGGACGTTATCTCAATTTGCCCCAAGGCTACAACGGGAGAGGTTGTTTCAATCGGTGATCTATACATTGCACTTCCCGCTCAGCCTCCCAAAGAGGAAATTGAAGGATATGGACGTCCAGACAACCTGCAGCTGTGGGAGAGGTCTCCTATGCCATCAGAGCTGTCTCGGATTAAGACTATGGACGAGTGGAGTGAGATGCCGCGAGAGTTCAGACAAAAATTTTCTCCGTATATCGAAGAGGAATTTCGCCGTAGGCGTGAGGGCTTTTGGTTTTTCAATAACGGCAAGCCTACATATATTACGGGCAGGCACTACATGATGCTGCAGTGGACCAAGATAGATATAGGATTTCCTAACTATCTTGCATTCCAGCGCGAAATTTTTCTACACATGGCCGCGTGTGAGGCAGACCCGAGATGTATCGGGCAGCTCTATACGAAGTGCAGACGTAGCGGGTACACTAATATCTGCTCGTCTGTGCTCTTGGACGAAGCCACGCAGGTTAAGGATAAGCTTCTCGGGATTCAGTCGAAGACTGGTAAGGACGCGCAAGAGAATATCTTCATGAAGAAGGTGGTTCAAATGTTTCGTCACTACCCCTTCTTCTTTAAACCAATTCAAGATGGTACCACGAATCCACGCATGGAGCTGGCTTTTCGCGAGCCGAGTAAGAGAATCACGAAGAAGAATAAGAGTGCGCAGACGGGCGAGGCTCTTAATACGGTCATAAACTGGAAGAACACTACGAATAACGCATACGACGGAGAGAAGCTTCATCTCATGTACTTGGATGAGGCTGGTAAGTGGGAGAAGCCTACAGATATTCGGGATGCATGGAGAATCCAGCGCACCTGTCTTATCGTGGGTAGAAAGATCGTGGGGAAGGCCTTGGTCGGGTCCACCGTCAATCCTATGGACAAAGGCGGTAGAGAGTACAAAGAGCTTTGGAGAGATTCGGATCCCTCCGAAAGGAACGCCAACGGAAGAACCATATCGGGACTGTACCGACTCTTTATCCCAGCTCACAAATCCCTCGAAGGGTTTTTTGATGTGTTTGGAAATGCTGTGTCTTATGATCCGCCATCAGCAGTAGAGGGGTTGGATGGTGAGGACATTGTCATTGGTGCTAAAACATATCTCAAAAACGAGAGGGAAAGCCTCAAGGGAGATCCATCTGAGTTAAATGAGGTAACTAGGCAGTTTCCATTTACCACCGACGAGGCCTTCAGGGACAGTATCGAGGGAAGTGTATTTAACATCGGGAAGATTTACGAGCAGGTACAGTACAATGACGACCTCTTTCCAAATCCTGTTGTTCGTGGAAATTTCGTATGGAAGGACGGTGTTCAGGATGGCAGGGTTGTTTTTTCTCCAGATGCCAAGGGTAGGTTTAGGGTTTCTTGGATGCCACCCAAAGACATGAGAAACGTATCTCTAACAGATCGAGGCAAGCGTATTCCACCTAATGCAGAGCTGGGGGTAGGCGGGGTTGACTCCTACGACCTTGACGCCACCGTCGATGGACGGGGGTCGAAAGGAGCGCTACACCTGTACAACAAGTTTCACATGGAGCATCCATCGAACATGTTTGTACTGGAGTATGCGTCCCGTCCGCCTTTGGCTAAAATTTTTTACGAGGATTGCCTTATGGCCGCTTTTTTCTACGGTTACCCACTGTTGATTGAGAACAACAAGTACGGTATTGCAAGATACTTTGAATCAAGGGGTTACGATGGTTATTTAATGGATAGACCATCCCATTTATCATCTGGGTCCTCTACCATAAAGGTCAAGACCAAGGGCATCCCATCAAACTCTCAGGATGTAATTCAGTCTCATGCTCATGCGATTGAAGGATATGTTCATGATCATGTTGGGATCAACAGAGAAACTGGCGACTACGGCAACATGTATTTTAACAGAACGCTAGAGGACTGGATTGGTTTTCAGATAGACAACAGAACCAAGTTTGACCTTACAATCTCCTCTGGACTCGCTCTACTTGCTGCGCAAAAAGTCAAATCAAAGCCAAAGAAAGACTTCTCTGAAGCCAAATTCTTTAGGCGTTATAAGCCCATAGGATGATTTGTTATATTTGCACTATAATCGGGATAAATGTACAGCAACTCTAAGGCCAACAAATCTTTCCCTGATCCTCTACTTCCTGCTGAGAAAAAAGCGGATAAGAGGTATGGGATGAAATACGCTAAGGCTATCGAGGCCCAGTGGAGGGGTTCATCCGATAAGAACTCGCTCCAGAAGCGTAGAAGAAAGATATTTCAAAGAAACAGAAAGTACTCTCTCGGCATTCAGGACACCTCCATCTACAAGAGGCTGTTGAACAATGTCGACCCCAACTCAGGAGACGGCAGCTTGATGAATCTGGATTACACTCCAGTACCGATTCTGCCCAAGTTTGTTCGCATCGTAGTTAACAAGATTCTTTCTAAGAATCCATATCCCAACCTTGAGGCTATTGATCCGTTCTCTTCTTCGGAAAAAAACAACGAAAAGCGTAGGATCAAAAATCAGGTAGAGCTTAGAGATGAGCTTAAGAAGCTTAAGGAAGCCACAGGGGGTCTTATTTTGGGCGATGATCCAGACAAGCTTCCTGAGACTATGGAGGAGGCTGAAATCTACCTCGACAGCAACGTCAAGACTGACGGTGAAATCTCTGCTCAGATTGCAACGAATCTTACGCTTTCCTGGAACAACTTTAATGACGGCATATTCAGACGTTGCGTTAATGACATGGTTGCCCTTGGTATGTCTGTTATTAAGAGATCTAACGATCCAAACATAGGTATTCGTGTTGAATATGTAGATCCAGAGAAGTTTGTGCATAGCTACACAGAGGATCCTTCGTTTGACGACCTTGTATACGCTGGCCATATTAAGACCATTACGATCTCTGAGCTTAAACGCATGGCTGGGGATCAGTTGTCTGAGGAGGATTACCAGAAGATTTCTCAGAAATCAAAGGGTACTGGAGTAAGCGGTAATGCTACGCAGTACGATGACCTTGGTGACAGAACAATGTACGAATACGATGAGTACACGATCGACATCCTTGAGTTTGAGTTTCTGAGCGTTGATACCATGTTCTTCGAGGAGAAGGAGAACAAGTTTGGAAATAGTAACTTCTACTACCAGGGCTTCTCTCAAAAGGTCGGGAAGGACAGCGTGTTTGAGGCCTCCCCAGAGAAGCTTCAGATTGAGTGCATTTACGGTGGCATCTATATCATGGGGACTGATCACTTGATCAACTATGGTAAGCAGTCCAATATGCCTAGAAACATTCACGATCTGTCTAGAGCAAAGCTTTCATATTCTGTGGTGTCTACGAACATCAACAGAATGATGCCTAAGTCGATGGTTGATAGCTGCGTTGGTTTTGCCGACATGCTCCAGCTTACACATCTTAAGATTCAGCAGGCTATCGCCAAGGCAAAGCCTGATGGACTTATCATCGACATCGAGGGGTTGGAAAATGTGCAGCTCGGAAAGGGCGGAGAACTCCAGCCGCTGGACCTTCACGATATCTACGAGCAGACTGGTGTATTCTATTACAGAAGTAAGAATCCAGATGGCACTGGTCAAGCACCTCCTATCAGAGAGATTGGTAATGCGATCAGGAACATCAACGAGCTTATCGCTCTTTACAACCACTACCTGAGACTCATTAGAGATACTACGGGTATCAATGAGGCTATGGATGCGTCTTCACCGAAAGGTGATGCGCTGGTCGGTGTTAGACAGCAGGCTATCGCTGCAGGAAACAATGCCATATATGACATTACGAATGCGTCGATGATCCTTTACAAAAAGGTGTGCAGCGATATCGTTAAGTGCCTTCAGATTATCCCTGAGGGGTCTGTTATCTCTAAAGCCTATGAGAACGCTATTGGAAAGGAGAACATGACAGCCTTGACATCGTTCAAGGATCTGCCAATGTTCAACTTCGGTGTTCAGGTGGTAAAGGAGATGGAGACAGAGGATAAGCAGTACCTGGAGCAAAGCATTCAGGTTGCGCTCGGCCAGAAAGAGATTGACCTTGAGGACGCCCTGATTGTGAGGAACATGAAGGATGTGAATCAGGCAGAAAGGCTTCTTATGGTAAAGCGCAAGAATCGACAGAAGCAGCAGGCTCAGGTCGCTCAGCAAAATTCTCAGCAACAGGCTCAGGTTGCCCAGCAAGCAGCTCAAGCTGCGGCACAGGCTAAGCAGCAGGAGCTTCAGACAGAGGCTCAGCTTGAGATGCAAAAGATTCAGGCCAAGACTCAGTCGGAGATGGAGCTTGAGAAACTTAAGCATGAGCACAGAAGAGAGATTGAGATGATTAGGGCGCAGGCCACGCTTGGATTTAGAACTGAGGATCAGGAGTTTAGAGAGAAGCTTGAGACCATGAAGGAGGAGGGTAAGGTATCCCGCGTTGATCAGCAGGCCTCTCTTACCAGCAAGCTCATCGCTCAGCGTCAAGGACAGGGTGGCCAGTTCGAAGAAATGGATGAAAACATTGAAAACAATCTGTAATGAGCCAGGTGAATTTTGACGTAGCGCAGACCTTAGATATTATCTGCGTAAAAGGAGACACATTCTCTTTAGATCTAACCCTTAAGGATTCGTCTGGTACGGCGATCGACATTACCAACTACGTGTTCTACACGCAGGTCTTTGATGGATCAAAGCTTCTTATTTCTACGACGGACTCAAAGGACAGTGGGCTTCAAAGAGTTTCTGACGGGAACATCGTTGTGACCAAAAACGCTGATCAAACAACAAACACTGGGAAGTTCAACATCTCAATAACCTCCGCCGTAATGTCAAACATCTCTGCGGGTGGCTATATATATGAGATTCAAATGAGCACCACTGGTGACGTCACTGGTGTGGACACTACAATTTTGAAGGGGGCGTTTGTAGTTAATCAAGACCTGGCACAACCGAGGAGGTAATGTCTGTTGTTGACGTCACAGCCCCTACGAGCTACCAAATTACCGTATCCGCACCTTCACTATATTTGTTGACGGAAACAAGTCCAACAACATACGTGATAACCAGGCCGTAATGCAGCTCGTCAAAGAAAACAAGAAGGGGAGAAAGGGAAAAATGCCCAAGAAGTTTTCTGTCAAGAGTGGGGACAAGTCTCCATCTGGCGGATTGACGGCAAAGGGAGTTAGAAGGTATAGGGCTGCAAACCCTGGCAGCAAGCTTAAAACTGCTGTCACTGGTAAGGTCAAAAAAGGTAGCAAGGCAGCCAAGAGACGCAAGTCTTTCTGCTCACGCATGTGCGGTATGAAGAAGAGGCTGACCAGCTCCAAGACCGCAAGAAACCCGAACTCGCGCATCAACAAGGCGTTGCGTAAATGGAAATGTCGCTGCTAAAAAAAAAATAATGCCACAAGGAAAAGGTACATACGGAAATCAAGTAGGAAGACCCCCAAAAGCCAAAGATGGCATGAGGGTTCTTAAGAAAGGATCAAAAGCTCCAAAGCTTGACATTTTGAACAAATCAGTTATGGTAGATCCCCCAAAGGGATTTCACTGGATGGAAGAGAATGGCAGATACTATCTTATGAAAGGTGATTACAAGCCACATCCAGGTGCAGTTAAACAGGCTAAGTTTAAGCAGGCTAATCACCCCAAATCGTGAAGGTTTATAAGAAAGGCGGTAAGTCTAAGAAGAAGGGAAAGAGAGACGCCTGTTACCACAAGGTGAGATCTAGATATAGTGTGTGGCCATCGGCCTACGCTTCTGGCGCTCTTGTGCGCTGTAGAAAGGTGGGGGCTGCAAACTGGGGCAACAAGTCCAAGAAGAAGTAATGGCTAAGGAGGGTCTCAGAAAATGGTTTGGCAGAAACCAGGGCAGGGGCTGGGCTGACTGCAAGGCGTCAAAGCGTGCAGGTAAGTTTGTGCCATGCGGAAGAAAGAAGGCCAGCAAAAGTAGAGGCACTGGATACCCTGCATGTAGACCCACTGTCGCTCAGTGCAATAGCGCTGCCTCAAAGAAGACAAGCTCTAAGCGCATCTCATGGAAGGGCAAGAAGAAGGCTACCCCAGGTATGCGATTAGTGAAGTCCAAATAATACCTATATTTGCACAAACTAACAAATCAAAATGGCTACAACTACTGTAACTCTTAGCATTTCCAGCGGTGATTTGACTGGCGACGCCCTTGCGCTCTCGTCTACGACCAATATCAACAAGGCTGGAACAACCACTGGTCTTGACCAAACGACTGGTGTCGCACGTAAATTCTTTGCATCTGCTCAGGCTAATACAACTCTGATCGCTGCTGCGGATTACACTGCGGGTAAGGCTCACAAGGTCTACATCAAGAACATTTCCACCAGCCCCTCTGAGTTCGTTAAGGTTGAACTCGGATCGAGCAACCTTTCTCTTGGTTTTCTCTACGGTGGAGACTTCATGTTTATCCCTTATGACGGCGAGAACGATATCGACATTGATACGTCTGCCGTTAACATGACCGTCGAGTACCTCGTTATCTACGAAGCGTAATGGCGCTGGTTAGAGTCAGCTTGGCTTTGTCCAGCTCGGACGTGCTTTCGTCTCCACTAAGTTTGGGGGTGGATGCAGGCCTTGTCGTTGACTCTGGTAACCTAATCAGAGCCAAGGTCAAGGGTACCGCAGCTGATACAAACGATTTGGCGATCTATATCGCAAATCAATGTACAGAAAGAGCTTACCTGTACATCAAAAACATGGAGCGTGAGCTTGAGAACTACATCTACATTCACAACGACACTGACACTGGTCTCGTAGCCAAGATCGGTGGTGGTGAGTTTGCATTTATCCCAATATCGCCCGACAAGAAGTATGAGGTGTACGGTACAAAGGTGAACAGCTTGATTGAATACGGTGTGTTCGGTAACGATGATTCAGACAACCCATACGGAGGTTCATAATAACTAAGACATGGCAACATTAGCAAATCAGGGGATGTCCTCTCAAATGGCCTTCGGTCAGCACGGAAGTGCATACATAGACACTGCTACGGCACTAACTCCTCCATCTGGAAAGGTGATTGTCGCAATCCAGTTTCTTGCCGATAACACCCCCACGGGGCTTGTTGCGGAGGACCCCAAGACGATATTTAATACTGCGGAGGCGGCTCATAACGAATCTACAGCAACTTCAGTAGAGGGCACTGGGGGCCTTATTCTCGCTTCACAGGTCTTTCCAAAGGGATTGACAATCTACGGCAGATGGACATCATTTACTCCGTCCGCCGCTGGTTGCATCGTCTACTTTGGTCCAGCCAAGTAATTAATAAAAACAATTTAATACAATGGAAGAGCAGGGAAACACAACTGCTGGCTTCGAGGTGTTTGACACACCAGAGGCCATGATGGAGGCTGAGGCCCCACAACAACAAGAAGAACAATCATTTGACCAAGCACCAGCTCCAATGGAGGAGCCGCAAGGTCAAGAACAACCGCCTCAGGAATCAGCATACGTTGACCCCGAGGCACCATCACAGCCTGAATTTACTGAGACTCAGTTGGATGATATGACCCTTATGTACCTGAGCGAAAAGCTCGGTAGACAGGTGACGTCATTCGATGAGTTTAATCAGGTTCAGGAACAGCAGCAGGTTCTCGACGAAAGAGTCGATGCGATCTCTCGGTTTGTACAGGAGACAGGGCGTTCTCCTCAAGATTGGTTTGCGTATCAGTCGCTCGATCCACAGAATATGGACGACTCTACGGCTGTGCGCGTCAAGCTTGCTACCGACTACCCAGATCTCTCGTCTCAGGAGGTGAACATGCTGATGAAGAGCAAGTATGGTGTTGATAACGACCTCGCAACAGAGGAAGAGATCAATATCGCACGGCTCAATCTTAAAATCGCGGCACAGGAGGCCCGTCAAGACATTGCCACCATCAGGGAGGAATACTTGGCACCCGATGTGTCTCAAGGTCAGGAGTCATTTGTCAATGACGATTGGATTAACAACATGTCCCAGGAGGTGGATGCACTGCAGGCTCTAGAGTTTGATGTCGCAGACGGCAAAACCTTCCAGTTCGCGTTGGATCAATCCTATCTGTCAGAGTTGAAGGACAAGCAGGCCAACCTCGATTCCTTTTTCGATCGCTTCGTTGATGACGATGGGAACTGGAATCACGATGAGCTTTCGTCAATGTTCGCTGTGCGTGACAACATTGATCGTATCGTATCCTCGGCGTACCGCCAGGG
>TARA_R100001463_G_scaffold7869_8_pt1 | contig 12093 bp, 19 predicted proteins | sample TARA_R100001463 | Tara Oceans TARA_R100001463 (sample SAMEA2622242) | marine metagenome | biome: marine biome (ENVO:00000447); feature: deep chlorophyll maximum layer (ENVO:xxxxxxxx); material: "saline water (ENVO:00002010), including plankton (ENVO:xxxxxxxx)" | depth 40 m
GATGGTCGATTCGAGGTGGCATGATCAGGTTCCGAACCGGGCCAAGCGTTTGGTTAAGCGGATTCGTGATCTAGCTTAGTAACAATGGCTACGAAGCTAAACGAAAACACAGAGGTCGCTCTACCCCTACGCAACATCATAAGCATGGTGGCTGCGGCAAGTGTAGCGACATGGGCTTACTTTGGTATCATAGAACGACTGAACCAGATAGAAACAAACATTACTATGATGGAGGCCGACTTAGGTCAAAACACAGAGTTTAGGATAAAGTGGCCCAGAGGTGAGATGGGGTCTCTGCCAGCCGATTCAGAACAGTTTATGCTGATAGAACATCTGTCGAATCAGTTGGATGATTTGTCTGCACAGATAGATGAAGGCAAAGCCCCATACGATCAGCAGCAGAAGCTAACACTAGAGTTTTACGAAAAGCGTTTAAACGCATTAGAAGAAAATCTAGAGAAGATGCGTAATGGAAATCATTAAAACCATAACCCTTATACTATATATGGGCGGTGATGTAGCTGAACACACCGCTTACGAAAAGATATCCAAATGTCTTAAAGCCAAGCGCACCATTGAAAGAAATTTGTACAAGAAGAGTCAGTCCGTCAGGTACTCATGCGAAAACAAAACCGTGGAGGTATCAAAAAATGCAGACGGCACTAGCTATATTGTAAAAATAGTAGAGTAAAACTAACCAAAAACTAATCCCAGCATAAAACTAAGGAACCAGAGGCTAATTAGTAACATTGCTAAGTCACTGTGTTTACTATATAAAAACATCGATTCTCGTGGAGCTCGTGATTAATGAACGTACCAATACACCCTCAAGTCTCTCAAAATCGCTGTCCGAGGTGTCAAGCACCGCTAAAAGTGATTCAAGTGCATGGTCATGGGCAGTGTGCTCACTGTAAAGCAGTGATCGACGACTGTTGTCAGGGTGAGACATGTTCAGCTACGTCTTCAGACCAGAAATCCTATCGCACCTAGCCCCGGAAACAACTAACTCTTTAAATTCTGGGTCAGACATAAGTTCAATCGTCATTTCTGCCGCTCTGTCGTTGCATTGACCTATAGTTTCATACGGTCCTCGCGTGTCCTCGAATACTTTACAATCCGATGTATTGGTAATTAGACACACTAATATCATTGCCTCAAACATTTTACCTCATTCCACCTCGCCCCAGTTGTTTACCAAAGCCATGTCAACCTCAAACGGCACGTTTAACTTTGGTATGCAGTTTTCCATAATGTCTACAATTCTGTTTGCTTGATCTTTGGACTTTATGCTGAAGCATAATTCATCATGCACTGTTAACATAGGTATCAAACCTTCCTTGTAACAGTCAACCATTGCTTTCTTGGTCTGGTCCGCGCTCGAACCCTGAATTAATTTATTCAACGCCTTGTATGTAAAAGCTCGTCGTATCCTGCCCTTGCCGCCATATTCTTTTAGAGCCTCTTCTATTTTTAAAGCTTTGCTATACCCAAAAGATATAGGCTCCCACATGTCAAACCTACACTTACGCCCTAGCCATGTTCTTATGGAGCCAGAGGTAGACGCTGTTTCAGCGGCTAAGTCTGCTATACCTTTAACAAACGGTACGTTCTCGTGGTATTGAGCCAACAAAGCTTTGGCCTGCTCCTCGTCGATACCCATAACACCAGCAAGCTTCTTACGCCCCATGCCGTACATTATACCAAGGTTTACGGTCTTTGCTTCTTTGCGAGTAATACTTGCTAAATCCGCAACCATCTGATGGAAGTCGGCGTTGCCCTTCTGGTACATTTGAATTACATTATCGATCTGGGGGTGACGATGGACCCCGGACAACTGAGCACAATAATGCGCCAACCAACGAGGTTCTTGAGAAGCATAGTCGAAGCTACCCCACTTTGTTCCTTCCTCTGGTAGAAACAACCCACGGATCAAAGACTTAATCTCTGGATCCCTAGCCGGGATTTGCTGTAGGTTCGGGTTACTAGAAGAAAACCTACCCGTAACCGTGCCGCCCTCATCCGAACGAAGAGGATTAAAGTCACAATGAATGCGACCATTACACGAATGTTCAAGGATTGTTTCAATAAAAGTAGTATTTGCCTTGTTAAATTCACGCAATTTCACAATCTTCTGTGCAATTGGGTGCGTGTGGTTCACAAGAAACTGTTTTGTAAAGGAAGGAGCGTTAGAATTTTCTGTCCTATGGTATTTAAGCCCAAGGGCATCGAACGCCTTTGCTATAGATGCAGCTTCCCAAGGAGAAACAGCGACCCCGGTCTCTTCCTTTATCTCTTTAAGTAAATTATTCTCGCGTTGCTTTAGATATGTCTGGACTAATTCCGCTTTGTCTATGTCTACCCTAACGCCTTTGGTCTTCATGTCTAGCAGGCACGGCAGGAGACTGGACTCTAACTCAAATATGCTTGAAACTTTTTCATGCACAATGTCTGTGCGAAGCCTGTCCCACAGGCGTAAGGTTACCGCAGCGTCTTGCTCGGCATATCTTCCAACGAAGTTAGCATGCAACTGCCACATACCAGACTTCGGGTTAACACCGTGCATTTCGGCGGCGGAACGAAGCATCTTTTCGTTCTTCCACTCTCCAAGATACTCACCAGCTAACGAGTTCAAGTTATAAAACCTGCGGTTCTCATTCAATAGTGGCGCTGCAATCATTGTGTCAATGATTTTACCTTGCACTTCAATACCGGCCCACCTCAACCAGCCCAGATCATACATTGCATTGTGCATAACCTTCTCTATATGCGGTGTTTCAAGCTGTTTCTTTAACCAGTTGATAACAGTTTTTTCTGGCATATTTCCACCAGCCTCGTGGCGTATAGGAAAATAACCAACGAAGTCACCTGCCGCTACAGCAAAGCCAATGACGTATCCATCATTCCTACACCATCCCGGTCCCAGCGTAGTCAGATTTGGATCTCTGGTTTCTAAGTCAATCGCTATTCGCTCACAGTTTGTAAGATCAGGCAGTGACGACGGAGGTGCCCACTCTTCTTCTTCATCAAATAAATCAGTCTTCATTTATCCGCTCCAAAGCATCTATGGGGTGTTGTGTCCACACGAATATAGGAGTCCCTTTACCTACATAAGCACCGGATACGTTAAACGAAAAATATTCTACCGCATCCTCGTGAGTCATGTCGTGTTCTTCCACAAGGATCTCAATACATTTAGCAGCATCGTATGCCAAGACATTATCGTCTCCGCATCTTTCAGCTATACCAATTATAGCATTGTCAAATCCATCAGCTATCATCGCAGTCATTTACAATTTCCCCTCCAAGTGCAGCATAACCTATGATATCTACCCATGAGTCATCCTTTGTTGAGTCTTCAGCCAACCGTGCCAACTTTAGTCCAATCATACAAGCGACTACCTGCTCTGGTGTTATGCACCTACCCAGTACAACACTCCATATGGTTGCTATCCGCTCGTGGTTGAACTTAGCTGGTCCATACTCCTTGGCCCTCGGACCATTGATTAGCTCTTCTGCCTTGTTCAAAAAATCTTCGCGTGTTTTCATAGTGCAAATCCATAGTGTGATTGTGACTCAATAATATGTAATGACTTTTTAGCACGAGTTAGCCCCACATAAAACGTCCGTATTTCGGAGTCTTGATCCCTGCTTTCAACACATGCCCTTGAGGAGTCTAGCAGCAGAGCTACGTTATCCGCCTCGCCACCTTTTGCTTTGTGAATCGTCGATATCTTGATCCTCGGGGTCCCAGTCAAAATAGACTCGCCCATACGACGTACTGATGTAATGTATATTCGTTCCTTCTCGCTGACCTTCAGAACTTCGTACCACGGTGTCTCCTTGGTCACAGACGGGGACAACAGGTCTTGAATATCTGTTAGCGTGTAAGTTTGTTCGGTGTCTAAACTTGCGAGTTTCTTCCTGCCACCTCTGACGGTAGCGTCTGGGACTATTAATGTGGATAGCTTCTTCAATTCCTGTGCAGACAGTGCTTGATCCTTGCATAGTTTTAGCCATACCTCGATTCCGGTTAGAACATTAGGGGAAATGGACCAGCCGGAACCTTCACGCCAAAACAGGTATCCTTGCTCTTTAATTGTGGTTGCGATCTTGTTAGCAATGAAATTGGTACGGGCTAAAATTAGCCACTCTCCGGCTGTTAAGTCCACATCAAGGATATCACGATGCCAGACTACAGTGCCAGTTTCATCTTTAGGTTTCCAAACTTTTTGCTGTCTTGTACGAAGCTGTTTTACAAGAGAATCCGCGACATTATACACAGACTTGGGGAGTCTATACGACTTGTCTAATACAATCTTATTTTCGGATGCCCTCAAAAAATCTCCTACGTTTACACCCATCCAAGAGTAGATGCATTGATCGTCATCGCCAGCAAAATATATGCGCTTTGCCTTGGGTTTAATTATATCGTGAACCATCTCCCACTGTAGCGGGACAAGGTCTTGCGCTTCGTCTACAATAAGCACATCAAGATCAGGACTATGTCCTTGAACTATAAAGTCCTCAATCATGTCCACAAAATCTACCTTATTTGTTTCTTTCTTGTAGTCCTTGATAACCTGATCCACCACCTTTAGCTGCTGGAAATGCAGTCTCCTGTCGTTGGTTATTTGGAACTGCTCTTCCAACGTCCTACCAGTAACCCTAGCCATCTGTATCATTGATAGGTAAGCATCACCGCTTTTTCCTGCGGTAAACAACACACCGTCCTGCATCGTCAGAGAGGCGTTTGAAGAAAACTCTAACCCTATAAGGTCTGCTATTTTTGAGTAGTCAGAACCACGCAGCACACGTTCCTTAGTTAATCCAAGACAATGATACGCGAACGAATGTAAGGTCCTAAACCAAACCATTTGTCCAACATCCATGCCCAACTTTTCTGCTGCCCTTGTCCGCGCTTCTTCCGCAGCTTTACGGCTGAATGAAACAAACGCTATGGACTCTGGTCTAGTGCCACTGTCCAACTCTTTTTGTACAATGTTAATTAACTGTGTTGTCTTGCCCGTTCCCGGGGGTCCGAAGATAGTTGTTTCCATTAGAACGGCACCTCGTCACCTTGGACCCTGACCGCCGGAACAAGGACCTCTCTGTTAAACGCAGGAACCCACCACACACGAAGAGGCTTACTATCCCCTTTTGTAGTCTTAAATCTTTTAAGACCGTTAGCCGCGCCACCAGAGTTAAGCTCCTTCAAACGCTCTTGTATCTGTCCACGACTGTATGTCTCAAACTTGTTGTTACGCAGGTACTTCATCAACGCTTCTATCTTGAAGTATGTCATGTTGTCCTCATCGTCGGTAAACGGTTTACCAAGTGTGATCTCTTCGGCTGACTGAGCCTGCACCCTGCCATCACAAAATCCTTCAAGAAGATCCATGAACTGACCCTTGTATGTAAGTTCTTCGGGGACCTCAATCTCGCTCATGTCTTCCATCATTACGGAAACAATTTGCTGCCACACATCCATCTTCATCAGCGGTGGCATCTTACGGATCTGTTCCATGCAAGCTTTTTGAAATCTTTGTGGTGTCTGTAAGTCATCAGTTGTTAGCTCAACACGATGTCCAGCTACATCACAAAACCAAACAGGTGGTTCCGACTTAACTACACATAACCCCGACACATCCATGTTCGCCGCATGACTGCCGATACCAAACTTTCTTGTCTTGCAAAGTGTCTTGTTGCAAAAACTTTTAAGTGGTTCCTGATCACACGGGAATCCGTACTCTTTCTTCTCGTGCTGGTTCTGGATCGTAACGATCTCCGACGCTGGCAAGGAAGGAGTGCAGTGCTTGTTGTTAATTTCTTCTAGTCTGGCTTTCCAGTTTTCGGGCTGCTCTTTCTTACAGCCCACGGCTGCTGCAAACATCACTGTGTTGCGTGTGCCTTCGGGAATCCCCTGTCCGAACATACAGCCCAGACAGGGGGCCCAATCCTTGAACTCGTCAACCTGTTTACCAAATGTCAAACCAACAAATCCATCTGGTGATACAGCCCTCGCGTCAACAAGGTCAAGGAATTCTTTTAACGACGCTGGCTCTCCGTCTTCCCTAATCGCGTAGCGGAGAGTTTGTTCCGCATCAAAGTACGGCAGGTTAATAAAGTTCCCCACATCGCCACGCTCGACAAGAACTTGTTCTTGCTTTGGGAATACCTCGCAACCACCATACCCAAGATACGATGATATTTCTGAAGCTTTGTCACGGAACTCTCCTGCATTGATGTACTCTTTGAAGAAGAAAAATATATGCGCCCCACCAGACTTTGAACGACATACCACTGAAGGTATTTTTAAATCGCGCAACTTTTTGTCCAGCGCAACAACGTCCAGCGGGTATTGATCGATATCCAACGCACCGAACTTGCAGTTATTTTCTTCGTTAATCGGGATAGAGCCAACACCATTGGTGCCTTTTAGATGCTCCTGAATTAGCTCTTCCGTTAGTGGTTTGCGAACAATGAATGACTTAGCTTTTTGTTTGCCAGCCCTTCTCTCGTTCGATATTTGTGTCTGTCCATGCGCTGCGCTGAATCCTTCAAACGCAGCCATGAACCTTTGTAAATAGGTCATGGTTTGTCCTCAGTTGGTTTGGGGTGGCGTAAGGGAGGAAACACCACCCCAAGAGGTTTAAAACGGTACGTCGGCTCCTTCTTCTGCTTGTTTCTCTCCAGTACCCGTCTTAATATCACCAGCCTTGAAGGACTCGTACATTTCTTGAGCCTCCTTCTGCGCTGCTACAGGAACGTCATTTAACTCCATCTTGGATACCGCGAAGTTGAACCACGATCCCTTGTCGTTACTTTCCTGCACAGTAGTTAACTTCCACGGAACTGCCCACATAGGTGGATTAAACAATCCCTTCTCTGGGTGCATTATCTTTAGCCCAGCCATCTTTGTGTTCCACTGCTTGGCAACCTTCATCTGTGTCTTCTTCATGTCACAGATCATCTGTGTGGTAGCACCATCTTTGTCTACCCCAAGCACTAGGAACTGTGCCACGCGAACGAGCTCGTTGCCGGAAGGCAGCATTTCATTCGCACCCACACGTTCAGTCTTTCTTATATCAGGATGACCAGCTTCTAACTCACCCATGAAACCACCACCTGCTTCGCGAAGTTGAAACTCCAAAAACTTTGTGGTGTAGGCACACACTAGAACGGTAAGACCAGCATCTGCTTCCCAAACCTGACCAGTCACAGTGTTAAAGATATCCCCTGCCGACGCACCCTTAATGTACTTTGCGTCTGTCTTTAAAAGTTGGGGCGACAAAGGTTGTAAGATCCGTAGAAATGGGATCTGCATATCCTCTACACCAATTTGATCCATGCCTTGACCTGCGCTCTCGAACAGATCATCCATTATGTTTGCCACTGCTGTGGACTTTGCTTCTGCTACTTGTGTATCAGCCATTTTAGTTCCTCTTAATTTTAGCTTCAGTGCCGACATAGATACCGAATGTATCAAAGTCGATGTCTTTACCAGATTCAATACGCCCCTTCACCCAAGCCTTTAAGGTTTGCGGATGAACGTGAGTTTTTTGCGCTGGTTCAAACCCCCGATTGCGAAGGTCATCGATCACCGCACCGGCCATATTATCCTGACCGACGTTGAACGAAACTGTTACATCATTCTTTATGATGTCGCCTTCACCGATAGAACGTAGCCAAGAAAAAGCTTCGTCCCTCTTTTCATCAGTGATCCTAGCATGCACAAATTGACGAAGTGCTACCTTATTACCATCAACGGTAATGCTATCCATGCCCATCTCCTGCATAAGAGATGGTATGTCTTCTTCGTTAACTTTTCTTTTCTTGAATTTTAGATCCTTCAGATACTGCTCTGCTTGTGCAATCTCTTCGTCGATCTTGATAGACTCACGGATTAGGGTAGACAATGCGCTGCCCTTCTCACCGCTTACTTTGTCGAACTTACCGGCATCGACCTCCTCGTCCATTAGCGAGAATATATCGCTCATCTTTCTGTCTCCTTCGTTAAAGTTTAACCCCTTCGGGTATGAGGCACTGTACCTACAACAACAGATACAGCGTAGTCAAATTGTTTTTTAAGCTCTCTTACTAACAGCTTCTGCAATCCTTGCTTCAGAGTTAGAAGCATCTATCGATGCCATGCGTACCAAGTGTGCCACTTGTTTTGAAACACTGCGATCATTGACATCTGCCATTTCACGCAAAGCCCCGTACACATCTATCGAAACAGCAATTGATTTCCATTTTGTTGTATCCAACGCTTTACCTCCACGGTGTTAGATGTTATGTTGCCCCAACTTATCCTATAAATACTTTTGAGGTCAACTAAATAATGCGAAAAAATAAAAAAATAAGTGATGGCCCTGATTATAAAATAGCAATGGGTAAACGATCTGAGCTCCTTGCTGCTGACTATTTAATTATGAAGGGTTGTTATGTATATGCTCCGTACATTGAACAAGGACCAATCGATTTGATAGCATTAGACCAAGAGGGAGTCGAACATCGTTTTGATGTAAAGACCGTGTCCCGCCGCAGTGACGGAACAATAATTTCTCGACTAAGAACAGACCTTCAACGACAGCTTGGCGTTCAACTGATTTACGTTTGCCTCGACACCTATGAAGTCCACCGCTATCCTCATCATTTCTCCCGTAATGTTGACCCAAAACTATCACGCAAAAATGCTGCTAACAGACATTTTAACGGGGTGCAACCTCTAACCATTGACGAACTTCTTCCCCAAGAGTCTTCGCTGAAAGATCAATCTTCGCCCGAAGAGAACGGACAATGTATTCATCAATCGAACCCCGGGTCACAAGATCAACGTAAGTCACGGGATGATGCTGACCAATTCTGTGGCACCGATCCTCAGACTGAATCCTAGTCTCTAAATTAAAATCATTGGCATAATAAATTACGTTAGTCGCAGCGGTTAACGTAAGACCAAAACCTGCGGTTTGAGGGTTGGCTACAAAAAACCTAGCATCCTCAAACTGAAACCTGCGGATCGCCGCTTGCCGGTCAGCGTCGCTCGTGTCTCCAAAATAATTTACCGTACTGTCGCAACCGTACACCTTCTTCAACTCTTCGGTGATCTTTTTAATGTCGTACCTAAACCGCGACCATATAATTACTTTGCCTGACATCTCCTCGACGGTCTCAAGCAGCGCAGCCATGCGATTAGTTTTGAATTCTACCAAGTCGCCATCGTCTGTTTTCAAATGACCACACAACACTTGTTGCAGCCGCAGCAGTTGTGTCATCACTGCCGGAGCGGACACCAGTTCACCGTCGTTTAGAAGTACGATAGCTGCCTTCTTCAAGGACATGTAATACTGCCGCTGCTCGTCGTTTAAGTTTACCTCGCGAACTGTGTATATTTTGGCGGGTAAATCCAGCGCTTCCTCTTTGGTCACGCGATACGAGAAACTATCCAGTTTGGTAGACAACTCCTCAAGATTTCTGTATCCCACAATTTGTTGAAAAGTGTGACTGCCCATCCGTTGAGTTCGTGTGACGGCATACCGTCCTTGAAACGAGTAGTAGGAGTCATGCCCCAAAAGTCTGGTATCCATAAATCCGCATTGCGAGTAAAGATCCATCGGCGATTTCGTAACGGGCGATCCTGTGAGTATACGGCGAAACGATGCACTTTTACCAATTGCAACCAGAGCTTTAGTCCTCTTGGCTTTCGGGTTTTTAATAGTCGTTGACTCATCAACCGCAAGTAAAAACGACGATCCGCGAACGAACATCTCCATGTACTTTCGTACTTTGGTTGTTGCGAAACCTTCAACATTGATAAGGAGGATGCGGAGCTTCTTACGCTCCTCAATACCTTCCTTGAGGTGCTTTTGTTGATCCTTGTTTGGGTTCGGATTCCAAACATAAACCTCGTGTTCAATGTCCTCTCGTAGATGAGCAGGTATTTCAGATATCTGCCAGTTGCGGTACACACCTTTGGGTGCAACGATGACGGCTGTATCGATCTTCTTCTGATCGTATAGCCACGCCATGTTGTCGATAAGAACCTTGGACTTGCCACAACCCATCTCCATAAAATAACCGTAATTGGTTTTGTCGTATGAACGCTCCAACGCAATACGCTGGTGCTCATACGGTTTGGTTTTGTACTTAAATTTCATGCTTTGCCCCGTTATTCAGGCTCTGATAGCCCACCTTCCATAATAGAAAACTTTGCAGCTTCCAAATAAAATAAGATATCCGCAACATCCTCTTGCGTTGTTACCATTTTGATAGACCCGTCCTCTGCCGTACCAAGTATGACCACATCCTTGAATATAGTACCTGCGATTTCACACAAGATGGGCACTGGATCTTTTTTTAATTCCATCTTTCTAGGAAAATGTACAACATTATCGTTGTCGTTCTTCGTCATCGGGTAGTCCTTCCGCTATGAGATAAGCTCTATCCCGCATGTCGAGATAGACTTCAAGTCTCTTCCGTGCTTTTTCTGCTTCACGGTAGAGACCCGCAGTCTGCAACTCTGTGAGCTCTTCGTCAAGTATGCGGATGATCCTGTTTATCCCTGCAAAATTCTTTTCCATGCTTCCCGCACCTCTGCTTCCGTGTCCTTATCCACTGGCGCTGGATCGCGCAACCAGTCTTCGATCACATCTTCTATTATACTTACCGCATCAGACCAATACATCTTTTCCGGTGTGGCGCAAAGATCTTCTTCGCTTGGCATTAATTTGGTTTCTAACATTGGGATCTCCTTCGGATCTCTTTGGATTATTTCTAGCTTACATAAAGGGCAGACCAGTAAGCTTAGTTTTTTTGTGGTAAAAAATTCAAGTTTGTGGCGGCACTTCGGACATTGGCCTGCGTCCAATCGCTTTTGCCATGTGCCGTCACCAACCTCAATCACCATCATAGACCTCCACGCCCCCGTAGGCTTCCTTGCCTGCGGTCTCTTGGACTTCGCCCCATGTCTCCGCCATCATGTCATGTACGTCAGATAGATTTAAATGACTGACCATGTCCATGTGACCTTCCATCTCTGAAGTGAAATTAAAATAAGTTTCACTCCGGTCTGCGACCTCAATCATTTTGTCCATGAACTGCTCCTCAAACTCCAGAGCCATCTGTTTCATTCTACCCATTACGCAGCCTCCTTCATTAAGTGATCTACAGCCTTGGCGTGTTCCCTAATGACAGACAAATCTATGCTTCCATCTACCCGAAAATACCAATGCTTCCCAACGTGATTTAAATAATTCAACAATATTTTTGCACCAAGCGGCCTAACATAAACTTTCCATCGACCAGACCAACGGAAGGAAGGAAAGCCCACGTTTAAAACGTGTTTGCTGTAAGTGTCAGTGGTGGAGTAATTACTGCGTTTGCCCTTAGTGTAAACGTCACCCGATATGTGAAACATCTTATTACAGTCAGCACGAAGTCTAGTGCTGACGTTGTTTGGTGTTCGTATCAGATTGGGTATAGAGTCAAAAAATTTACTGAACTCAATCACTGGCACTTTAGAAAATTTGTTGAATTCAACTTCTGCTTTGGTAAACCCCTCACCTATACGCCACACTTTTTCGCAGCCGTGATACATGTGTGTAACCGGATGAGGTGCATTAGATTTTTTTGTCCACTTACTCATTCCCTTCAACCTCCTCTTCTTCCTTAACGTCCTCTTTCAACACCCACTGACCCCAGTAATACGACTGTTTGGTAGCTGGTGCAAAATCAAACTCACTATGCAACGTGCAGACAGCTTCACGCAGATTCCTAACGTCGGACAAGTTACAGTCCGCAGTCTCTTCGATCATGTTACACATAGCCTTCAACTTATTATGCACATCCAAAAGTCTGATACGCATATCCCTAGTCACTCTCTTACCATTAGACATTACTTTGCTCCCTTCGGGTTTGTCTTCTTAACTTTGTTTACATCAGAATAATTATTCTTCTTGATGACCCTGCCCATAGCGTCATGCCGGACAGTTATTTCCACGGGCAGCTTCAACGCTTCCCTTATCTCTTCAAACGTCGGTACTCTGTTGCTCATTGGTATTATTCCCTCCTCTTGTGAACAAACTACTTTTATAA
>TARA_R100001463_G_scaffold17250_4_pt1 | contig 12088 bp, 27 predicted proteins | sample TARA_R100001463 | Tara Oceans TARA_R100001463 (sample SAMEA2622242) | marine metagenome | biome: marine biome (ENVO:00000447); feature: deep chlorophyll maximum layer (ENVO:xxxxxxxx); material: "saline water (ENVO:00002010), including plankton (ENVO:xxxxxxxx)" | depth 40 m
TCCTTTAGCTCTTTTCATACCACCAAAGTCCCAAACCCAATTTCTATCGTCTAATTCACCTTCGAACCATACCTTAAATGATACTCCATATCCATGGAGGAATCTACAATGTGTTGTATCTGCTTTCCATTGACGAAAAACACAACTAAATCCGTCAAATACTTTTGTTGATGTATATTTACCCATCTATTTGTTCATTTAGCATTGTTAAACCATCAATTACTTCCTCTAATACTTTAGGAGAGAATGTAATACCTTTTTTAGTGGGTAAACGTTTACCATCTTCAGCATCGTAAAATTCTCTTACATCTACATACTTATGTCCTTCATATTCACGAAGTTCAATTTGTACATAGTTCGACTTATTTTTCTTGATTTCAATTATTTGTTCCATAACTTAGATTAAAAAATTTATAATTTGCTTTTACTGAATCTAATTCTCCAGCTTCGATTGCTTCTTCCTCGTCTTCAAAAATTGCCTCTACAGGACATTCTGGAACACAAGCACCACAATCTATACATTCTTCAGGATCGATATACATTTGTTGTTCACCTATATGAATGCAATCAACAGGACAAGCAGCAATACAAGCCCCATCTTTAATTCCTACACACGATTTACCTATTATAAAACTCAAGGATTTGATTTTTTTGTTGTAATCCTGTCAATCTACCAACAGCTTCTCCATTCTCCACGAGAATTAATGTAGGAATATTTCTAACTCCATATTGAATAGATAAATCTTGATTATTATCTACATCAATTTTTTCATAATTAATTTCTCCAGCTAGGGATTCCATAATTGGACCTAACATTTTGCATGGTCCACACCATGCAGCACTAAAATATAATATTTTTTTCATTTTTTTATTAGTTAAAATTTGCTTTTATATTAAAAGATACTGAAATACGGTTTTCAGTTGATTGGTTTGATAGAACTCTATGATGCATCCAACTAGGAAATATAAGTATCATACTATTTTGAGGTTCTATATTATAAGTATAACCAAATTTTTCTGGGGAGAGAAATAAGGTACTTTGGGCACTTAAAGGATTAATAAATTGAAAAGATCCACTTTTTGGGTTTACCTGGAAGTATATAGTTCCACTTAAAAATAAATTGTCATGATGATGTTCTTCTTGATAAGCACCTGTTTCTGCAACGTTTATCCATATATTTTCACAAGTAAAAGAAGTTGGATTTTTTTCAAAATTTTTCCAATATTTAATATATTTTTCTACATGAAAATAAATCTGTGGAATTAAAGAAGGAATTTCAAAAATGTCTTCACTATTAGGAGAAAAAAATGAAGATAAAGTAGGACATAACCAAGATGGTTTAAATTCATCCTTATTATCTTTTATATATTGAATTATATTTTTTTTGATTAGAGAAAAATATTTTTCTTCTATAAAATTTTGATAAATAGGACAGGGAAAAGGATGAACAAGATTATCCATTTTTTACTCTTATTATTTTATTTGTTTTATTACATTGTTTAAAGCTATAACCTTTAGCTACTTCTTTTAAAATTTGTCTATAAATAGGAGATTGCATTGCACAATCTATTTGTTTTCCTCTAGGCATAAATTAAATATAATAAAAATAAACCTATACCTGTACTAATAAGCCATCTTTTATTTACTTTTACTCTTAATTCAGGACTAATATCTTTTCCTATAATAACATCTTTAATTATATGGAATATAACCATTATAATAGTAAAAACAGTTGCGCTAATTATAAAACTCTGATTCATACCATTTCTTCATAAACTCCAACTAATTCAGCTAGAAGTAATCCTATAAATCCCATTTCATACCATCCCCAAACACCAATAACACAAGCCGCAACTCGAATTCCTGATTTGATAAATGATACTATTTGGTGTAATTTTGGGTTAGGCAGTTTTTCTAGGTCTACCTCTTTTTTTAATTTGCTCATAACTTAAATGTACTATTTTATATTTGTCATCCATATGATAATAAAAATCAATCAGGGAGCCACTAAAGCTCGCCATCTCCTCTTTTACTTGGGATCTACTAACACGAAAATATTTAGGAAACTCATTATATAGAGTTGTTAATTTATCATGTTCATCCTTTTCAAAGTCCTCGAGTAAACGTTTACGACGTGCTCTTAATACGGCACCTTTCTCTACAAATAAACCATCATCATCACCACATTCCTTTTGTAAATCATTTAGCTCATGCTCAACCCATGCTGCTTGATACCAGAAATGTGAGAAATCAAAATCACCATTCAAGATACGATCACGTAGTGGACTACGATTATCTAATGGTTTGTTCTTGGTGTCATACATTCTCCACCAACGGAATTGGTTGTAATTGAGTTTTTGTAATTTGGCAAACTCCTTTTGTAAAAAACTACGTGACAATGCAGGTTTAAACACCATACTTCTTTTTGTATCGATCAATGAATATTTCACCTATACCAACTTCTTTAATAATACATTTTGCTGATATACCAGGTATAATATAATTACAATCTATCAGTTCGTCAATATTTCTATTGCGAACTACTTTGACTTTGTATTTAGCATTTGATCTATTTGAAGTAGCAAATGCAATTACGATTGGTGCTTTTGAATAATTTCCGTCTCTAGCCATTATATAAAAGTGATTAAAGTTCTTAGTGCAAAATAGGTTGCACATACCCCTATAATAGTAAATTGGATTTTTTCTGATTTAGACATAACCTTTATTTTTAATTACCCGTAAATATACGAACCTATTCTTGGGTAGCCAAGTCTGTTCCCATAAGCTGGTCAAATGTCTTTGTATCGTTTTGTAAAAGACAATAAAAAGCAGCAGCCATTAATTCTTTATGTTCATCACAAAATGCTAAACCCGCTATATCCATATCTGGGGAGTATCTTCCCGTAGCAGGTTTTCCACATTTATGACAAATTATTTCTTCAGGTTTTTCCATTAGTTACTTAAGGGTGCTTTAATAGCAGGGTGTGATTGATAATTTACTAATTCGGCATCAAAATCGCCTCTATAAATGTCATAACATGATACTTTTAATTTAGGTAGATCAAAACTATTCCTATTAATTTGTTCTTTAGCTTGTTCAATATGGTTATTATATAAATGTATATCACCAAATCTTCCTATTAATTCACCTGGTTCGAGTCTGGTTTCTTTGCACAGTAAATGCAGTAAAAGACCATAACTACTGATGTTAAACGGTACGCCTAAGAACAAATCTGCGCTACGTTGATTCCACATAAGAGAGAGCTTACCATCTGCAACATAACATTGAAAAGAATAATGGCAAGGAGGAAGAGTCATTTTATCTAAATCTTCTACATTCCAGCTATCAACTAAATGTCTTCTACTATCTGGGTTGCTTATAATGCCTGTAATAAGATTCTCTAGTTGATCTATTCCATTAACATCTCTCCATTGCCTACCATATACAGGTCCTAACTCACCCCACTTCTTAGCAAACTCATCTTTTGTTTTAATTAATTCAATAAACTCTTTTTGAGTTTCAAAATGATCGTGAGGAACTTGTAACTTACAATATTTTTTATAAGCATCACCATTCCAAATATTACACCCATTGTCAACCAAATACTTAATATTTGTATCTCCTCTTAAAAACCATTTTAATTCGGTTACCATTGTTTTCCAAGCTACTTTTTTAGTAGTTAAAACAGGGAAACCATCTGACATATTGTGTTTAATACTTCTGCCAAATAAAGATAGAGTACCTGTTCCGGTTCTATCTGTTTTTTCTATTCCATCCTCTAAAACATCAGAGAGTAGATCTTGATAATCGTTGTCTAATTTATTCATTTAAAAATAAGATTTCATGGTCATAATATCTAAATGTATGATCAAATATTGCAAATAAAAATTCTTTATAATTGTTTTTTAAATGTTCTTTTGGAATTTTGTATTCATATACATGATAAGGAAGAGTTGTATCATAATCATCTTCTGCATTTCTTCCTAAAATTAAAAATTTACTATCCTTTTTTAAATATTTTATAGATTTAACTTGATATAATTCTATATTAAAAGGATTAAAGTTTAAATTTATTGCTATTTTATTATAAAGTTGTTCAAAATTAATTTCTCCATTTTTTAAATGCAAAGAAAGTTTTTTAACAACTAATCCTTCTAATAAATGATAATATTTCCACACAAGTTTATCTTGCTTATATATAGGTTTTTCTATTTTTTTGATAAAATCTTTTTGATGTTTTTGTAAAAGGTTATTAAAAAGTTCAATAAGATTACTTTCATTTTTACTTATAACTTCTACAAACTTACCAATTACTAAAAACTGTTTATAAGAGTTTGGATCGGTAACTTGTAATTTTGGGGTTTCTATTTGAATTTTATTGTAAACAATTTTTTCATCTAATTGCTTAGCTTTATGTAAAAAGTTTACTCCCAAAATTATATTAGAATTATAACTTAAAAATAATTTATCACATTTATAAGATAAACTTATATCAAATTCTTTACTTAGATGTTTAGAAAAATATTTATTTAACTTTAACTTATATTTAAGATTCCATTCTAAAAAATTTTCTTTTAGTTTTGGGCCTTTAAGTTCATGAAGTAAACTTTCATGATGTTTTAGATTTTTTAGATATAATCTATATTTTTGCAAATTAGTCATTGGTTGATGATTTTATAAAATTAACTAAATTTATTCTCCAATTATCATAATAGATATTATGGTTTTCAATATACCCTCCATGAAGATTGTTACCAGGAAAAATAACACATCTATTAGGTTTAGATCTAATTATTTTTTTTATTGAAAATGAAGATATATCTTTTAATAAGTTTTCATGTTCATCATTATCTATAGAAACGTTTTCATATATAGCTGTACCTCCATTTTCAAAGGAATCAATATAAAATATAATATTAAAATTACTATCGTAATGGGGGTGATGTTGAAAATGTTTAGGAAGATTTTTATTTAGATGTTTAAAATAATTAAAAGTAAAATGGTCTTCAAATTCTAATTTACTATTAGTATTATAGTAATGATTAATTAAATTGAAAAAAGTTTCTTTTCTATTATTAAGTTTTTTTTCGTCTTTAAAATAATTTATAAAAGTTGGTCTACAATCATAATAATCTTTAAAATTACGAGATGTTGGGGTTATTTTCCATGATTCAGCAGATGTATTTCTGCATATATCAAGGATATTATTATAATTTTTAAAAATATTATCTATAATAATAGCTTCTCCATCAAATTGAGGATAAAGATTATTATTTAACTCAAATAAATCTTCAGGGATAAAAGGAATTATCATTTAATAACTTTTTCTTTAGGTATTTGTACTAATGTACCATTCATTTTTATAAGATAATTACCATTAGTATGAATACCAAATAGTTTCTTCTTTTTTCCATTGTAAGTTACCCAACTCATATTTTAAAAATTGTATTTAAACGAGATGAACCTGAAAAACCATATCTTTCAAATTTAGAAGGTAAGTCAAAATCAAAATGTTTATTCCATTTTTCAACTACTTCTTTAGTAAAACCTTTACCATCACCTCGTGCAAACATAACTATTTCGTCTGCAATTTCCATTGGCATTGAAATATCTTCTTTTACATTTTTACTTTCGTACTTTGCAGATAAACTTTCTCCATCACCTCTTTTACGTTTTGGCTCTACAAATTTATAAGATACAACTGAAGGGTTGTTGATTAGATCATCAACGAAGTTAAATAATACTTCACGTTTACCTTTTTTATAAGTTCTCCACAAAACAATATCATAAGTGAAAACCTTATCATTATCATACTCTACTATAACCTTTTCCATTTTTATATAATTTATATTTATTTAATTGAACCCGTAAATATACGAAAAATTCTTCAGGAAACCAAATGTATTACCCAAGCTATTAATCCATTTAAATTTAAAACTACTAAGTTCCATTGCTTACGTGATGATGTTTGAACCATAACAAATATAAAACCTATAATATATAAAGTTGGCTCTATTGTCCATTGAGCTGCAATTAAAAATCCTGAACCCATATAACCTATTCTAGAGGCAAATTTCTCATATGGAGATAATCTACGTCTATAAGCTAAATAACGTAAAACCCTTTGCCACCATCTATATTCGCACTTTTTACAAGTGCGTTTACCATACCTAAATTTATCAGTATGTTTTTCTTTATGACATTTATTACATTTCCTCACTTTTGATTTTTTGATTTAAAACGAGAAGAGGGGGAGGTAAGGTTATGTTTTGTTTTCCTCCCTTTAACTCTTTCCCTCCATAATTCAAATGATGAACGCTTAAGATTTTCTCTCATTATTTTACGTACATCATTTTCTTTAAGACCAAACTGATATTCAATAGCATCAAATGGAGTTCTATCTTCCCATGCCATTTCTATAATTCTATCAATCTGTTGTTGATTCATATGCCTTAGGGTTAGGTAATCCTGAATAGTAATCCCACTTGTCGTCTACTTTATTATAGAACTTCTTTTTAGCTTGTTCTTTTTCATAAGATTCCTCGTCTATATAATGGGCTCCTGAGCTACACATAATTATAATTTAGCTTCATTATGCCATGAGTAATTTTTCTTTCTACTCTGACTTCCTTTTTTTCTTTTAGGAGATTTAGGACCAATATAATTCCGTTCGTAGTACTCTTGAGTACCATTACCTTCTTCTCTTTGTTTTTTAGTTTGATAAAATATATTCCAAATTAAGAAATACACATACAAACTAAAAATACAAAACCCTACTATAAAAAATGCGGTACTCATGATCTACGTCTTTGTCTAATTGCAATTGCGAATAATAAAATAGTCCCAGGCCAATGAGCTGAATATTGTGCTTCTTCAAAATTACCTGTAATCCCTAACCCAATTGAATATAGCATACAAATAAATGCAAATACTATTGGATAATATTTTAACATAAAATTTTTAACTTTTTCCATAACTTTCTATTAATTTATTAATATCTTCTCTTGATTGCCAACCTACAACTTCCCATTGTTGGTCTTCTTCTGGTAAATTCTCATTTATAATTCCTACTTCAAATGAAGAAACATCTTTAACTTTAGAGACAGCTGCTCTATTTCCTGTTTTACCATTTGAGTACATTCCATCACCAGCTACTACTGATATGAATACATTTGGTTTAATCTCAAGTGTAGCTTGAATACCTTCTACTACACTATGTTTTTTAAATTTTAAATCTTTAAAAGTCATAATTATAGATTTTGTAACATTTTTAATTTATCATCCTGATTAAGTGATTGGATTGTTTTAATATAACATCTTTTTTCACTTAATGAACCATCACTCCATACCTTATATGTAACTGAATTACCATTTTTAAATTCAATAGTAATATTATCATCATAAGATGAACGAGTAATTTTAGCATCTGGGAATTTAGTTTGTAAATCTTTTAATGCTTTAATAACAGTATTATTATACTTATTAGCTTTATCAAAACGGTTTTTAGCAATAATATGTGATTCATCTAATTTACTCAATAAAGTAGATGGTTTGATATAACGATAATTACCTTGTAATTGAACTAAATTGAATTTTCCATCTTGCATATCAACCATTGCATCACGGTTTTCTAATTTATTATCATATTCATTATAAGATGAATATAAAAACCTAATTGAACCATTCCAGGATTTAACTAATACTTCTTCAGTTAAATTTTCTCTCCAACTTCCATAATCAAATTCTTTATAACTAGTAACATATTCTCCTTCACCTTCAAGTACATAATGTTTGTTTTTTATAAAACCATTTTGACTTAGGATATTAAGAATATTAAAATAACGCTCTTCAGCTTTTACTTGACGCTTATTAAATCTATTAATAGCGTATTGTAAATTTTCTTCTTGCTCTTTTGTTTTAAATAATTCTAATTGTGACATAACCTTTATTTTTATGATGTAAATATACGAAAGAGGGGTTGGATTACCAACCTCTCTCACACATTAATTCATATTCGTCTTGCTTAGCTTGCGCTTTAGCTTCTATATCCCAAGCTGTATCAGCTGTAACACAAATTTCTTCTGTACCATTCCATACAATAGCACATTCATCACCACTTAACTCGTCTGTAAAAAATCTTAATACTTGCATAACCTTTATTTTTAATTACGCCGTAAATATACGAAAGGCCTCCTGGGTAGCCAAATTTTGATATGACGCTTTTTTATTGTATATTACTTTAGTATGACGTTAATATTTATAACCGATGACTAAAGCTAACACTATGAGAAAACTATTATTACTAACCACACTTCTAGTTAGCACTTTAACATTTGCACACGAAAAAACTGAAATGGAAAAGAAGCAAATGTATGATGTTATTCAAACACAACTAGATAAAGGTCAAATTGATCTTAAAACCGCACAAAAAATGTGGGCAGCATATATTAGATGTTGTAAATAAGAAAAGGGCGCTATTGCGCCCTTTCTTTTATAACAATTTCATTATTTTTTTAACTGCATTTTTATCTACCTTTATAGTATGATATGGTATATCATGTTTATCTAAGATAGTTTTACACAGTTTATCTATTACTATTGATTCCTCTAAGTCTTGAAATCGTTCATCATCATTATGTACTGATTCTCCACGATCTAACAATATGTTTATACTATCATACTGTTTATGTAAATCAACTACTAAATCATGGAATGGTTGTCTATAATATTCAGCTGGGTATCCATTAGTATAATAGGTATGGTAAATTGTAGAAAATAAGATTGGTGAATCAATTATTATATAATCTACTTTACCATATGCTTGTGCTATTCCTCTATGTTGGTTAGCAAAGATGTATAACTGATCTTTAATTGCTGGTAGGTTATTATCCCAGGCAATGGTTTTAGGAAATTCATATGGGTTATTACAACTTATATGTTTCTTTTTTAGTTTATAAGTAATACCAGCTGCTATTCCACTCTTACCTATTCCGGGGCCTCCAAATAAATTAACTAATTTGCTCATTGTGTAAAGATACTATAAAGATATCCAATAATTCCTACCGCGTTTAAAAGTGATAAGTTATATGATTTTGTTTTTTGAGTTTGAATTGTCAACAAAGATAATCCTATTACAGATAATATTTTACCTAATAAAAAGTTAACAAAAAAGGGTCCTACCATCATACATCCTGTACCGATGAATACTACAAATATTTTATATAATAATTCTTTGTTCATTCGAATATTTCATTTATTAAATTACCTAATCTTATCCCTGCGTAATACAGTCTTTTTTCTAATACTGGTTGGTACTTGTAAACATAATTATATGAAAGATATGAACCATCGGGTGTATTATTGTAGATATCTCTAGCCCACCAATGTGATTCAAAAGTCCATTCTAATGCATCACTCTGCTTTACTTCTTTTCTACCATACTTATTTTGTAAATGGTTACTCCATTCAGTAAAACTCATTTTAAAATCATCTATTAGATTAGTATCCCATAATACATGTAAATTTGTTTTATTATCAGATCCTTTTCTACCTTTAAATGTAATATAAATTTTTGAACCACCATAATCTTCATATCTACCTGTATGCATTGGCTGGTGGATGTCTCCTACTAAATGAACTAAATATTTAAGATAAAATTTTTTCATTTCCTTATCTGAAGAAGGGGATTTAAGTATAGCAACACATCTTTCAATTATAGTAACTACATTTTCTTCAGGTACATTAGCATCTGGGTATTCTACGTCTAATGGTAGATTTACGTAATGCCATTTATCATAAGGCCTCCAATCAGGATTACTTCTCATTTCATCAGCCCAAGTACTTACTGATGATAGTGATTCTCCATCTAAAATATTGTATACAATTTCTTTAACTTCTTCAGTTAATTGTCTTTCTGCAATTTCACCTACTATTCTATGACCTGTTTTACCCCAATCATTACTAAATGATAGTAAAGGTAATAATAAAAATAATAACTTTTTCATAATCTATTTAAATCTATGATCAACCCATTTTTTATAATAATAGAGCCCCATAAATAAACCAACTGCTATTGCTCCATCTATCCAATTACCTAGATCTTTAAAGCCATGTTGTTGCCAAAGTTCTCCTATTACTTCCATAAAAAATAAAAGGGGGCCGAAGCCCCCTATTTATTAAAATTTATACTTGAGCGAAACATTCCAAGTTCTTCCAAATCCGAACCATACACTGTTTCGTACATCTACACCATTCCAAGTTACTGAACTTGAACCAGCGTGGATATTACTATTAGATTCTGCAATATAAGTAGTATCTAATAAGTTATTAATATTTGCTCTTAATGACCATCCATTTCCAGCAAAGAAACTAGCACCAAAGTCTACTAGACCAAATGATGGTAATTTTAAAGCTCCTGGGTTGTCAGGTTGAGTAAATGCTGAATCTGTAATACTATAATCAGCATATAATCCATCTACAAATCTGTAGTCAATATCAAATCGTACTTTACTACCTAAACGTTGGTCAATACCTAATAAGAATGTTGTTTGAGCAGCATCACCCACTTTAGCACCTTCTAGGTATAAAGTACCAGTACCAATTGACTGTTGATTTTCATCAAATAATTCTGCTTCAAAGTCTTTAGTATATCTCCAATCACCTAAAGATAACATACCTCTAAGTTTTGTAGATCCTAAAGTATAAGTAGCTTCTGCTTCAATACCTTTATGAGTTACATCAATGTTTCTAAATTGAGCAAATCCATCTACACCTTGTTGGTTAGATAAACTACGAGAAACAAATCTGTTACCCCAATTAGTAGAGTAAGCATTAATATTTAATTTTAATCCACTACCAATGTATCCATATCCAATTTCAAATGATTCAATACGCTCATTTTGTAAATCAGGATTGATATCGTTTGCATAGTTAGGGAATACTGCGTTAAATAATGGTTGACGATCAATAAATCCTGCATTAACAAATACATTTGATCTTTCAGTAAAGTTGTAGTTAATACCACCTTTAAGGTATCCACCACCTAAATTAGCTTTATCTGAAATAGGATTATCAAATACTACGAATCTATCTTCTCTTTGGAACTGTTGATTAGATAAACCAGCTTGTAGTACTGCTGTTACATTATCACCAGCATATTCTACTAAACCGTTAACACCAGCCCATTTTACATATCCAATATTATAATAAGCAATTTTTGCTTGATCATCATCAATATTTGTGTTTTGGAATGGTTTAGCAACTACTAGATCACTTGAATCATATAATTGAGTTCCTAAATACTGATTACCAGTTGAAGCATATTGTTGAAGACCTAGTAGATCATTCATAGCTCTGTAGTGGTAACCTGTATAGTTACGTAAATCAACTCCTAAAGAGTATCTCATTTTACCTGATTGGATATTTAACTTAGAAATACCACCAATCCAGTTATGTGAGTTCATAGAAGCTCTACGTACTAAAATATCACGGTTATAATCTCTATCATTGTGGGAACCTACTTGATATTGTGAGTTATGAGCTACTACTGCATCATAGTTAATAAAACCATTAGCATCACGAGCTCCTCTACCATTTTCTAGGTAATGTTCAGTTAAATCCTTACGGAAAGGAAGTAAATCAATATCTGAAGCAAAATAATTACGTCCTCTAGGACCTGTTCCTCCACCTCTACCAGCTGAACCATATAATGAAGTGTTTAACTGTACGTTATCTGAAATATCCCAATCCCAGTTTAATGTAGCTAGGGGTTTATTATAGAAATTTCTACGTAAGTTATATTCTTCACCTCCTAAAGTACCACCATTTGTGTTCCAACGTCTATCAATACCTTCTTCTCCGAAGTTTTGATAATCACGAATTGAAACCCATACATCTCTTTGGTGATGCCATTGCCCTGCACCTAAAGCAGAAAGGTTCAAGCTATGAGCTGAACCTTCGGGTGAGTATCCTACTGAAGCAAAATATGTCCATCCTGCTCCTGAAGTGTTATAAATGTATCCGTTACCAGACCATTTAGTTAACAGGTAAGATGAAGACCATCCTTTATCATTACGCCCTGTGTTGTA